>Ga0302227_10003012_pt1 | contig 11306 bp, 7 predicted proteins | sample II_Palsa_N1_1_FD_193525 | JGI IMG/M metagenome (GOLD analysis project Ga0302227, IMG submission 193525) | Peat permafrost microbial communities from Stordalen Mire near Abisko, Sweden - II_Palsa_N1_1 | ecosystem: Environmental > Terrestrial > Soil > Palsa > Peat permafrost | place: Sweden...
TGAAGGCATTGGAGGCGTTCGGCTTTGGATCCGAGTCCTGAAAGGTGTGGGATATGCCTGATCTCCGTTCTCCAGTCAGCAATCAAAGCAGTCACACGGCTCTTGCGGACAAGATCTCTCTACTATTCAAGATGCTCCAAGTCTGTGGCCTCGCAGTCCGGACCCCCGAACTCTCGTCGATCCCCCGACAGCGGCTACTCAACGTCCCCTCTCTTCATCGCAGCCTCCTCAATGTATTTGGCATAAATATGGTTCCAGGCCCAGGCTACAACTGGCCTTTGCTTTATCAAATCAAATCTCGAATCGACAAGATCTGGACTAACAAACGTGGGTCAGCCTGGAGATGAATCCGAAACCCCGGTGGGGTCACAGAAGCCACAGATGCCGTTTCGGGACTCAATTGTCCACTTCAATTCGATCACCTGCACATCTTTGACGCCATAATTTCGGACCATTAATTTACATCTCGTACCTTCGTACCCTCCACGTTCGGGTGGGTCAAGGCGGCCTTTGCAGATTTAGGGGTACTTTAGAAACAGCATATATATCTGGAATCGCCCATTATACAGCAGAAATCTTGGGGCAATGGACAGTACATTTCACCAATGTATCTTTGGACAATCCGAGCGAGCTTCAAGAACCGCCGGGACAAGCTGGGCCACAGTTACCCCGCCAGAAAGACACATCCATATGACATGCCTTTTGCGGGGGCTTTCATCCGAAAACGCGGGAGGTTGGGGGATCTTTTCAAGTAATATTCAATACGCGTGGAACGTTCATGCGTAACTATCGTGAAGCTCGGCTCTAAAGATCAGATGACCTGACGGCGTCCCAAGCCCAAACCTTGGTCCTTGCCAAACGGTGAAATGTCTCACCCACCATGCTTAGCCCTAGAACTCCTGGTTTTGATTCGTTGTTGAGTTTATTTTGACCTCAAATTGGCATTCGCTGATTCTTCTCGAGAAGACGGAGAAAATTATTGGGAACTACTCAATAAGCCACGGTCAGCGACCTGCAGCTTGCAAAGAGTGGTGCATGTCCGCTACCCAATTCAAGTGATTTTGCGAGCAAGGACAAGGTGGTGTGTTGCCTTCACTGGAGAATGCAACATGATTACTCGGTGGTCAAGCAGGACGATTCGACCCGGCTATCGAGTGATCCGCGTGCCAGCTTTCCAGTTCAGCCCCCTAATCAGTTTAGACCATATCAACACTTTCTGGACATAGGGAAATATGTATTTTCTCCCCACACTTTGCGCTTGTCCGTTGTGCTTCCTCGAAACTTGAAGCTATTCCAAGCTCGTCGTCAGCTCTCATCACCACCAGTAGTCAGCCCCCAACATATCTGCTATTCATTTCATGTAGGCAATGGCAAAACCTTTTTGAAGAAACGAAAGACACATTGAGTCTGTTCGGAGAGTCTGAAGACCTCTCCGTTGTGTATCCCTGAGTTTCCATGGCATGTAGTCAAGGTACTTGCCGGTAGCTCTCCAGAGATGGGCGTGCAAACATGGTTTGCAGCAAATTTGTGAAAGAGGCAGTGGACTCTGACACAGTTTTCTTCGTCATTGTGAATCTATACTGTATTATCGAACGTCAGGCTCAGACTTCTGGGCTGTCTTTGCCTAGCCTGTAGAAAATCGTCATCTGCTGGAAGCGATCTGCGCAAGATGTCCGCTTCTAACAGTCTTAGGCTTTACTTTCGAGGGAGTAACCGAACCCGTTTCAGAGTTCTGATCCACTATCACATACTTTCTTTTCACAAAGAGAGCATGCACAGGAACTCTCCCTGCTTCATGGAAGTGCAACTCCTAGTACTGAATGCAGTTATACCGAGCGTTGCCTGTTTCGAAAACAAACGTTTTGAGCTTTCTGCATGCATTACGGATGAAAGCTAAGGATGGCATATTTGTTCCCATTATTCCTGTTGTCTCCCAATCTATTCTGCCAAAAGACAAGGATAGTTCTTTCTTCCATAGCGGCGTACTAACTGAGGAGATTTTGAAGGTAACGTACCAGGGCTCCGCAGAGGCCTGTTTTGGCCCGCTACTTCGATGAGCCCACCGAGTTGTCCAGGCCAACACCAGCAATCGACGAAGTCCATAGCCTCTCAAAAATGGTCTGAAAAGTAAAGTATCTGTTCTCTCATTCTCGAAAGTTCAAGCTAACATGTGAAGTTCTAATTATCTCAGCATGTGGCTACTCCGCTCACTCTGCATCGTCCCACACTACCTCAAATGCAAGGCTTTTCTTTGAGCCAATGTTTAACCGTCAGGAATGCAAGGCAAGATCACCTCTAGCAGCATAAGGAATGCTGAGCGCAATGCAGGAAGGTCCGCAACAACCCGCACCCCGTACTCATATAGGCGAATAACGGAGTTCGGAAGCCTTCCACCGTACTGACCCGGTGTGGTGGCAGCTCTTACGGAATGTGACAAAACTTTGCCTATGAATTGAGACAGGGAGTCGGCTTGCCCCGAAATCTGTTTGAACATCTACCGCGGGGTATGCCACAAGGTTTTGACTGCAGGTTGACATGTGATTTTCTGGGGTGTCTTGAGATGAGGTTATAAGCCACATGCACATTGAGGTTTGAGCTTCGTGGGGATTGTTTGGGACATATGACACTACCTTTGCATATTTTCTCCAAATATGCAAGGAATGCCTGCTCAGCATTTCTTGAGTGCCTTTCGCAAACGCACATCCACCAGAAGTCTTGGCACCGAAGTTCAACTTTAGCAACACTACGAGGAACAAACGACATTTCTAACGGCAAAAGCTGGCATCCGTGCAAAAGCGAAGTCCATGACCTCGAATCTCTGTTCATGTAGGATCCCGTGCTGGTGTGCAACTATTCTGGATAGAGCGAGATGGCAAACCCAAACGGCTTATCACTTCCGGATTTTCGTAGATATTTCTGACGAACAACACAATTCCACAGCATACGTCCGCTTTACCGATAGCCCCGGGACCCGTTCTATTCTTGAGATATTCTTGCATCCAGACCAAGAAGTTGAGCTAGCGTCCCCGCTCTTCGCGCCTTTGCGGAACCAAGTGCGGCTGCATGTGATGGATCGTCTACTTGTCACATAGCGAGCTCAAATGTTGTACTCTGATAACGTGGCTCTGACTTCAGCCCCATATTAGCTGTTCCCCCACGCCAAGATCAAGTTCTATAACTTGCTGGAGCTGTAACAGAGCACGGCTTGCCCTCCTTGCAGGCTCGTGGTTGCCTCTTTGTCCAGAGCTTCGGGTGCACATAAGGTTTCAGGCATCTTGGCACGGCTTTCGAAATCTTTTGCGGGGGCTTACGTTCGACGAGATCACGTCTGGCATTTCGTGAGTCGACTTACTCTACTTGTCCCCAACCGTACGTCCTTCAGCTTGAGGTAAACCACGTTCTCGCTTGCGCAAAGCTAACCTCTCGTGCAACCAAGAAAGTGAAAACACACACAGGCTGAATATGGTACTATGGCCGAGGCTGAGTAGCGGCAGCTTTGAATTGTGCGGTTGCACAGCATGATCAATACTACCAAACTGGGCCTGCGGATCTAGACTGACCAGTCGGCTGGGACGTCAGTCATCCTTACCGACCCGTGGATTTGACGAATATAGGTCGGAGCTCAGGACCAGCTGAATTGCCACGCTTATAGGAAATATTGCAAAGGTACACTGTAAGTGCTGAAGTATTGACGAAAACGAGTAGAAGGATAATCTATTTGTGACTCTGGGTTCCTCAAACTTTCATCTCTCGGCGGCTTCATTGGAAGGCTGACAACGAATGAGCCAACGAAATCAAGATATCGGCAACTGCCCTAGACCTCTCCCAAGATGCGGGATCTCTGCATCTCAAACCAGTTAAGGCTGCTGCCGGATGACGATGTGAGTACCACATCTTGAAATGGCAGGGTTCTCAACCCTGTTTCCAGGCTGCTTTGAGCAACTAGAGGCTCGAGCTTTCTTGCGCTCTGTTTCGAATCTTCTTCGTCCAGGATTATCACCAATACTTAACTTACAGTACCTCTTGGGCGTTCAACGCTCCAAGTCTGTAGTCGTCTCTGAGGCGTGCGCGCGCTTCAGGAGTGCTGATACAGTCAAACCTCGATACAACGATTGGCTCGGGGCCGCCAACATTTGACGATATCGCGAGGATATCGATACAGCGAGGCTCTTGTATGGGGGCACGGACCAATCGTAATAACGAGTATCATTAAAATCAAGGTTTGACTGCAGATCGAGATCTGGTTCGATCACCCTTGCAACGAAGTGCCGCATCTGTTCCTTAAATAGTGCCTCAGCGGTGAGTGCCGCAAGATCTGGCTCCCCCACCCCTCCCAAGTCCCCACACCCTCAGCAAATGTTAATTGCTCAAGATTTGTTGGTCGGGCGCAAGAGGACTACTGTAAGTGGCAGGAGAGCCCAGTTAGCCTCTTTTGTGTTGGCCAAAAGCGGTCTGTTATAAAGTCCAGGGTGATTGTAGAAGGTTCCCAAAGAGGTCCTGCTCCCTTGTCAATGATTCCATGGCTAAAAGTAGAGGTTTTCACTGGGTAGACAACCTGGAAAGTGTTCCACACAGTTCTCGCTTTTGATGAGATTTACCGATCGTTAAAGGGGGAGCATAGTAGACTCTACAAGTGCGGCTTCGCATACGGACTATGAGCCATTTGGAATTATTACAGGAGCTCTTATGGAAGAGCAGAGCTGAGTGTCGCTTTTCATCGAATTGGGATAATCACTTCCAGTTGCTCACCCGCATCTTTACGTTGAGTGGCGGCCGACTGTGGCAACTTCTGAGTAGATACACTCAAATCACTCTCCTCTTTTTTCTTAACCTATGAAAATGAGTACCATCCCATGCATTCGAATACATTCTGGGCCATCAGCTCCCACAAATGTGCCGTGCCTTTTTCCAGGAGCCAATATATGGGTACCTGCGTGTCACTGAAGATCGTTACACGGCAGCTTGCAGGCAATGCAAAGATATTGCAGAACCACGCAGCCCAGGCGGCTCCATTAACCCTGCTGTCCTTCCCGCGGTGAGGTTCGTTCAGCCGGTTCTCTATGCAAATGCAAATCGTACATCGTATTGCATGGCCACTCCTATCATGACTTTGCCACTTCTTGTCGGCATGTCTGCCCACAGTTTCCGGTGCTTTGTGCTACTGCTTCCCGCTTTTTGTAAAGCCACATACTATTCTCTGCAAGGTGATTTATGCATGCAAGCTTATCTATTGGTAAAGGCAAAGCATTATCCTTCTTGGTCGAGACTTCCCCTTATGCATCGTGTTTGACCGTTTGACCGCGCTATCAAGACAACGGCTTGATGGACCTCTTCCGACCACTGCCAACGCATCATTTTATTACACCCACCTTCATACAACTGTCGTTCATACTTAGCCTATCTCCCCAAATATTCCACGTTTTTTTGTCTTTGCTGGTGGGAATCTCATCTTTCCGCATCAGCATATCACTCTATTCATATATACATCTCTGAATTGATAGGAGTTATCAAAATGGACACCCTGAAGGGATATCTCGTCCCAAAACAACGAAAGAAAGGTGCTAGGAAGGAGGTTGTAGTTGTTCCTCCAGTGGAAATGACTGTGACTCCATCTGAGGGCTCACCAATCCCGACTCCCTTCAGAAGTACCTTCAGCTCTCGGCCCTCAGCCAGATTTCCTTCCGGTGATTTTCGAAACAGTGATTCAGGGAATATCCTCGATATCAAGGCAGATATGATGGTCAACTGGCTCCATCAACAACAGGTGGAGAGGCTATGGTCTAGAGCACTTCCAGGCGAGGGAGTGGTATTGAAAAAGGCTCGGGATAGTTTTTCTTGCAGTCCTTCTAGCTTGCGCAACGAAAAGAATGGATTCTATGACAATGTTGTGGCGATGAATGTTCGGGTAAGTGTTGACTCGAGCTCCAGAGTTGATTTCAGGGTTGCTGATTCCCTTTTAATAGTGCGCCATGACGGTGCAGACACGCGTGATGAAGATTTTCCTAGCGGGACAGAATGCCAGCCATGTCCCTCTTTCGAATGATCTCCAGCTTCAAGTACTCCCGTCGGTTGAATATTTACCAAGATGTCAAAAGCATCATTTTGGCGCTTTCATACAAGACCGGCAAATACTCATTGTCTGGGATGATCATCCGAAAGGCTTGCTTGATCGGGCAGCTCGCATTGAGGACTCGTTGATGAAAATGATTTGGGCAGATACAGACCAACTGCATGAGAAGCTGGAAGAGGGAAAGAGCTCCAGCGTTTCAACGACCGAGCTGCCAGATGGTGCTGTCACCCCCAGTGCATTGGAGGAAGCCATCATCATCGAGAATCGGCCAACAGAACTCCTCAACTCAGTGTTTGTGGGCCTCACTCTGACTTTGCTAGTATCCCTTCTGGGACTTGGCTGGAGATCTCTTGCGATCGAAGTTTCTGCAGATGGAAACTACATCCGCTTGGCACTACTTGTTGTCACACCCTGCCAGATCTTTGTGTCACTTTTTTTCATGCAAATCATCGTCAGCAACCTGGCACAGATCTTCGGACCCATTTCGCAGTTGAACATCAACTCCAAATTCTATTCTGGAAAAGCACCACGGCGGTTGAACCGTTATCAGCGAATGCTCCCTCATGTCACGGTTCAGATGCCCGTCTACAAGGAAGGGTTGGCTGGTGTAATCCAGCCCACCATCATCAGTTTGAAGGCTGCCATCTCAACGTACGAACTTCAAGGCGGCACTGCCAACATCTTCGTGAACGATGATGGTATGCAGCTCATTCCAGAGAATGAAGCCCAGGCTCGTCGCGAATTCTACGAAGAGCACGGCATTGGTTGGGTCGCTCGTCCAAAGCACAATCCCAAGCCTGACGACGAGGGGCACGTTTTCCTCCGACGTGGAAAGTTCAAGAAGGCTTCTAACATGAACTACGCATTGATGGTATCGAACAAAGTGGAGGACAAACTTCTCTTAATCCAGCACACGCAAAACTGGACCCAGGAACAAGAACAAGCAGCATACAATGAATGCCTGGCACAGGTTCTCGCTGAGGAGGAAGGTCGCGCTTGGGCGGAAGGCAACATCCGAGTTGGGGACTACATTCTATTGATTGACTCAGATACTCGAGTCCCTGTCGATTGTTTGCTTGACGCTGCAAGCGAGATGGAGCAATCGCCCGAATGCGCTATCCTGCAGTACAGTTCCGGGGTTATGCAGGTTACCGACAGCTTTTTCGAGAACGGTATCACTTTCTTCACCAATCTTATTTACACTGCTATCCGATATGGTGTTGCCAATGGAAACGTAGCACCATTTGTCGGTCACAATGCCATTCTTCGGTGGTCGGCTCTGCAGGAAGTCAGCTTCGAGGATGGGGATGGATATGAGAAGTTTTGGTCCGAGTCACATGTCTCGGAGGACTTTGATATGGCCCTGCGGTTACAATGCGCAGGATACACGATCCGTCTTGGTGGCTACACAGGAGATGGTTTCAAGGAAGGGGTGTCGCTGACTGTCTACGATGAGCTGAACCGCTGGGAGAAATATGCGTATGGGTGCAACGAATTGCTGTTCCATCCATTTCGATTCTGGATCACTCGGGGACCTTTCACTCCTCTCTTCCGAAAGTTCCTTGCCTCGAATATTCATCTTTCGTCAAAGCTCACAATTCTTGCCTACATTGGAACATATTACGCCATCGGTTCATCCTGGATTCTCACATTAATAAATTATTTCCTCGTCGGCTGGTTTAACGGACAGCTCGATCATTATTACCTCGACTCCTTCAAGATCTACTGTTCATTGATCATCATTTTCAGCGCTGGGGGCAATATAGCTTTAGCGGTTCTCCGATACAGGCTATCAGAGAAGAGTCTTCTGGGAGCTAGTAAGTTCTTTCATTCTCCCAGTCTCCTCTGCCATCTGACATTCCCCAGTCTTCGAAAACTTCAAATGGCTTCTGCTTCTCACCTTATTCATTGGTGGTGTATCTCTGCACGTATCCCAAGCCCTCCTGTGCCACTTTTTCGAAATCGACATGACGTGGGGAGCTACCTCAAAAGAAGTAGAAAACACGTCTTTCTTCGAAGAACTCCCCCGACTGCTTAAACGCTTCAAATGGACGTTTCTGTTTTGCTTTGGATGTACGGGAATTATGATAGCGGGTGCGAGGTACGTGCCTTGGCAGTGGCAGATCAGGACTTTTCAGGCGATATACCCGTTGTGTACAATTGTTGTTAGTCATTTCTTGTTGCCGGTTGTGTTGAACCCGGCGCTTATGATGTTTACGTGGTAGATGAGTAATACAATATGACTAACTTCATAATGGCGTTTTGGGGAATTCTGGGCTATCTGACAAATATGGGAGCATGGTTTCGAAACGAATAGAGTGTGCTGAATTGGTTAATATGTACGCCCGACTAAGTGGTTGGTCTTGTCTATAGAGAAACAAGCGCTGTTTTCTACGATAGTATATTTGGTATGTTTTGAAAATAAATAAAGAAAAGAACTTACAGAATCGGTCAGCCCTCATTTCATTTCCCATTCCATTACTGCCTCCCAGGAATTAGACATGTTGAGCGAACAACTCAAGCACAAGTTTCAAATCGTCAAATTATAGTCGAGGAGCCATACCTGCGACAATATTATATGACAAGGAGCAAGTTCTTGCAGATGCGAACAAGTCAAGGACGGGGTTGCATTTGTTCTGTTGCTTCGGAAGAGAGGGGAAATTGTTGCTGGAATAGCCTCACTCTAAACAATCAAATGCCAACTTTTCTTCCAAGTTCGGGATGTTTAATTATAATAGAGACTTCGACAAGAACTATTTCCTTGCAAGGTGCCTGCCAAACCGTGCCGGCGCTGTTTTCATCCATCACGGGGAGGGGTAAGAAGGTGGAGGGGGAGGCCCCACGGTGCATGCAGGTTAAGCGAACCCCTTTCTCGCTACTTCCAGAAACGGACATTTGTTGACAACAACCTTTCGTTCTCATTCTGCGCTTTTCTCAACTCACAAACCTACCATCAAAACCTGTAATTTGATGTATCAGACTAATTTTTATCACATGCGGTCGCGAAAGCCGACTTCTGACACATTCATGGTCGAATTTTTGAAGTGTTCGCCGAGGGTTGCAAATTATCGTCCCTCAAGAAGTTTTCGTTTTCTTCGACCTTCTGCAACGCGCTTTTGCATCAGCACTATTCCTGATGGAGTCGCTATTCCGTCCATTAAACCTTGATAGTGCCGTTTCTGGGAATCTGCGTTTCGAGCAGCCAATCATGCCGCGGACTTGCCCACACACACGAAAGGGGCGCGCATTCTTCGGCGAGATGTTAGCAGGAGACGCGTAACCTGGTCATAGAGCCACTATATAAGCAACAAAAGTTTCCCTCTTGCTTGAGTTTGATTGAATTGTGTCTCTGAAGAATTGCATGTTTCTTGAATCCCTTTTCGCAACCACTTCTTCATCCCTTCCACAACGCCATCATTCACCATGAAGCACGATCCAGAAACCGCAGCATTGATCAAGAAATATCCTTCCCTCGGGAAAGCAATTGAAACAGGAATTGAAGTAGTCCTTCCCATCTCCTTTACTCTCATCTCTTGTCGCTGACATGCCGCAGTCCCACGACGGCAGAGAGGACGCACTCCTCGCCTTCATCCTCGCCCATCCCGACATTGATAACATCAAAGGAAATCCATCTAAGCTTCTTCAAGTAATTGACGAGTTTTCCTACACGCACGACTTCCTGATCAGCATTGGTGGTCACAAAGCCAAGATCCTCTCTGACCTCCTTGCCAAAGAGAAGCCGTCTGCTGTTGTTGAGTTGGGAGGGTATTTGGGATATTCTGCGATTTTGTTCGCTGATGCTATGCGCAAAAATTCAGGCCCAGAAGGAGAGAAACTTCAAGTTTGGAGTCTCGAGATGAGTGCTGAGTTCGCGGCTATTGCTGAGAAATTGATTGGGATTGCAGGGTTGAGCGATCTCGTGACTGTGGTTGTTGGTCCCGCTGACGAGTCTCTCAAAAAGTTGAAGAGAGAGGGGAAGTTGACTGGTGTTGATATGTTATTCTTGGATCATGCGGAGGAGCTGTATGTTTCTGACTTCAAGGTATGGATATTATCCCACTTTCCTCTCAATCTCAATGTTACAGCGGATTTGAGGACATTCAGATTTCCCAATCGAACGATTCTGACATGAGACTAGGTGTGTGAGGAGCTTGGGCTGTTCCAAAAGGGCACAGTGGTGGTGGCGGATAATGTCGTGAGGCCCGGAGCGCCCGAATATCGTGAATTTGTGCAGGGTCATCCTGGGCTAAAGAGCGAGGGCGTTCAAGGGTTGATTCAGCCGGGTGATCTTGAAGATGAACTGGAGATTAGCTATGTGACAGAGTAAAGTGTAGTAACTCCCACCGCATCAAGAATCACAATGAATCTAAAATTATTGTGAATGCTGTGATTGTTGTATATACTTCGAGAAAAAATTGGTCAGAGAAATGGTATGTTGTGTACAGAATCGAATAATAAAATAAAACCTGTCCTCGTGATCTTGGCTTCATTTCTCGAAGCTTTGAGCCACAGACATACATTTCTCTCGGAACTGAGGTCAATTACTTTTACACATTTTTCAATCCCACTAAAGTAAGGCCGTCCACTGCTATTGCACTCTGAGATATTGTCTCAGTGTTATTAGCTCATTTTTTGCCGAAAAATAATTCTAAACAGCTTGCTGAGTTTCCTGGTTTTGGCCCTGAGGGTTAAGGTCTACAATTTTTTGTCGCCCATCTGCGGTTTCTGTCCTAGTGAAAGAACGCCTATTATCAATATGATTTAGTTGTCAGGCACGCGTGGCGAAGCTTCACTGGGGTTCTTTGTTCTCTCTCCTACATAAACCCAAACTCTCAGCGAGGGCGCTTATTTTCGTCGTGTCCTTCACAAATTGGAAAGAGAACATGCACAGTAGAGAGGCATAGGTAAGTTCCCCTAGAATGCTCAGAATTCTGGGAGAAATTACCAAAAGTGGTGTAGAAAGAGATCGATATCCGGCGAACAAGCTTATTTATACTCGACTCAGACAAGGATTATAGCAAAGAGCTATAAAAATTGCACTAAGTTAATTTCCCTCAAATGCTCTTCAAGTTTTGCTCATAAGTAAAGAAATACCAAAATGGGAAGAGCTTAAAACACTGAACAAGTACTTCCCATTGATACCTCAAATGGTATATTATACTTCAACCCAACATTATCACGTGGGTCTTTGCCGGATGATCGGATCTACCTGAATGGCTATGAAAGGGAGTAGACC
>Ga0302227_10003016_pt1 | contig 11300 bp, 7 predicted proteins | sample II_Palsa_N1_1_FD_193525 | JGI IMG/M metagenome (GOLD analysis project Ga0302227, IMG submission 193525) | Peat permafrost microbial communities from Stordalen Mire near Abisko, Sweden - II_Palsa_N1_1 | ecosystem: Environmental > Terrestrial > Soil > Palsa > Peat permafrost | place: Sweden...
TTCGCCCGTGCTCCAGATATAAGAGTAAGGGGCAGAGCCCTGCGATGCGGTTGCCGTTAACGTAACGCTATTGCCCGAACAAATTGTAGAGGATGAAGATTTTAATGACACGCTTAATGTGCATGACTGACTGTATGCCTTAAATGAAAGGAATATAAATAAGTAAATCAATAAACGGTTTTTCATAAACCTGCTATTCCCTGCCGGCACTATTTTGTTTGCTCAATAACAAATACGCTGGCCCTGGGATATATTTTTGAAAGATGTTTTAACCTTGTAAAAAAAGCACTTTTGTGCCATCTGTTTAAACGTAATAGAAGGAAATTTTGTTCATTTTATTTGAATTTAATAATTAACCAAAAGGAAATATTATAAATTACTTTAGCTGTGTTATTTACCAATAGTTTAATTAGGTTGTCGCTTTCGCCCTGGTAAAACGTTCATGATGAAGACAATGGTTGTTAAGTATTGTTAAAAATTTAATTGACAGCTATTTAAGTCATAATTTAGGACCGAGAGGCTTAAAGAATATATGAAAAGGGTTTTTATTCTTTTATTACTGGCAATCCCATTTAAACTTTTTGCACAACGTTTAGCCGGCAGGGTTATTGATTCTGAAACGGGCCTGCCCATTGTATATGCCACTGTATCATCTGCGAACTCAAGTTCGGTAACTTCATATTCAGGACAGTATGTTTTAAACAGGCTTATGCACAATGATACCATAAGGGTTACCTGTGTTGGCTACCGTACTGATAAAATTGCTTACAATAAAGTTTTTGCGGATACACTCACAATTTATTTACATCAAAGCTCCTTTATGCTGCGCGATGTAAATGTAAAAGCACGACATAACCTCAAACAGGATTCATTAAACATGCGAAAACAGTTTGCTGCAGTATTTAATTATAAGGCACCTTCTTTTAGCGACATGCTTACTAAAGTCGATCCATATGTCTATGTTCCATATGACTATATTACCTCCCCGAACAATGCTACAATGCTTGTTAATGTGGACCTGCTTTCGGTAATCAGCTTGTTAAATAAAAATAAAGCCCCTGAAACCAAACTCCAGCGAACACTTTTTCAGGACGAAGCGAATAATTACGTGGATGAAAAATTTTCTAAGCAAAAAATAACTATGGTTACCAGTCTGCGGGGTGATTCCCTGGCTGATTTTATGAGTATGTACCGGCCAACTATCGATCAAACTAAGAAAATGACCGATTACCAGATGATCCTTTATATTAAAAAAAGTTATACAGACTTTATGAAGATATACGATCCTAAAACATCGTTATTCAATAAGTAATTGTAACAATTTTATATACTTCACAATACAACAATTTAGCGCAGAGTATCTTTTACCATACAATTTATGCTAAGGGTACAATAATTTACAATCCCAATTTCAGATAGTTTTTCAGTGGAAAAATAAACTTAAGGTAATTATTATTTCGTTATAGTGAAATATTACTATACTATATATAAGCAGCGTTTATTAGGATACAGGTCATTATTATTTATATTTAATCATAGCAATTTTCTGTGATCTGTGTTGGCACGATTTGTGAAAATACTTATGAAACCTTTTATCAGGTAAACAAATACTATTATGAAAAAGATATTAAAAAGTATAATGATTGTAACGGGTCTTGCTATTGCAACGTCCGCTGCAAATGCCCAGGTAAGTGTGGGCTTAAGTATAAGTGCAGGTATTGCACCACCGGCTATACCGGTATATGAACAACCGGTTTGCCCATCAGATGGTTATGTGTGGCAACCAGGTTACTGGGCATATGACCCAACCGATGGTTACTATTGGGTTCCTGGTGTTTGGGTAGCACCGCCGACTGTTGATGTTTACTGGACACCTTGCTGGTGGGGATTTTCTGCCGGTGCATATGGCTTCCATGCCGGTTATTGGGGCCCGAACGTGGGTTTTTACGGTGGTATCAATTATGGCTTCGGTTATAATGGCGATGGTTTCTATGGTGGTCGTTGGGATCATGGACATTTCGCATACAATTCTGCTGCATGGCATGTAAACCGCACAATTGTACATAATACTTACGTTAATAACACTTATGTACATAACAGTAATCACTATAGCTTTAACGGTCCCGGTGGTGCGCATGCAACACCCAACCGTGAACAAATGATGGCTGAACACGACAGGCATATATCTGCCACTAGTGCACAAATGTCGCATCAATCTTTCGCAAGCCATAACCGTGCGCAATTTGCCTCCGCTAATCATGGTCGCCCTGCGGTTACTGCAATGAACAGGCCTAACGGTCGCGCATTCAGCTCAACTGGTCACGCAGCAAATCTTGCTGCTGCTAACAGGGCTGCTGCACGTGTTAATACAGCCGCTGCACATAACGACCGTACGGCTGCAAGAAATAATCGTACAAACGCAACGAATGACAGGGCCGCTGCACGTAATAGTGCTGCAACAGCACGTAATAACCGTGCTGCTGCAAACCATGACCGTGCTAATGCAACGGCTGCAAGAAGTACTGCCCGCAATAGCGCTGCTGCTGCACGTAACGATAGAACTGCCGCACGTAACAGTGCCGCCACTGCGCGGACTGAAAGGGCCGCTGCAAGTGCTAACCATAATACAGCTGCAAGAACTGCTGCCCGCAGTAATGCTGCACAGGCTCGTAACGACAGGGCAGCCGCCCGCAATAACGCAGCTGCTGCCAATACTGCAAGGGCTAATGCCAATGCAAATCGCCAGGCTGCACAGCATCAGGCTGCTGTAAGTCGTCAGGCCACTCAACAGCGTACTGCCGAAAGCCGTCAGGCTAATCAGCAAAGGGCTGCTGCCAGTCAACAACATGCCAATGCCCAACACACCGCACAACGTGCCAATACGCAACATAATAATACACAGCGTATAAGCATGCAACAACACCAGGCTAGCCGTGCACCTGCACCAAGGCCAACGGGTGGCGGCGGTAGGCCGGCAGATGGCCATCGCAGGTAATAAATTAAATAAGTCGATTAAATAAATTAATAGTTCAGCCCGGCATTTGCCGGGCTTTTTTGCTTCACTAGTAAAACTTAATTTGATTTAAACTAAAACCACTCACTGGTTTTAATGTTATTTAATATACAGTTAAATAATGGATTATGGCAACTAAGCAATACAAGGGCCAGGCCTCATTTCAACAACGGCCAGGTCGGCCATCACAGGATAAAAAAGGCGGTAAACACTCTGAAACAACCAAAAGCACTTATTGTGCCGGCGACCTGGAGCAGCAAGATAGTTCAAACAAAGGAAAAGGACCGGCAGGAGAAAATTTATAACTAAAACCATGAAAATCTTACAATCAATTTTGGCCCTGCTATTTGTTGCCGCTGCATTTGGTGCATGTATGGGCGATCATAGCTCGCAGCAAGGCAAGGATACAGTGAAAAATACTTACCAGGTACAGGTCGATTCGGCCAAACTTGACACATCCGTTAGCAAATCACCCGATAACAGCGCTTCGGGCGGAGCAAGCCTGATCAAAAAAACTCCGGCTGCAAAACAGGATAGTATCAAAATATAATACGGTGCCAGTGTTATGGCATTTTCGGGCAGTTGTGTAAAATATCGGGGTGATTGAGTTAAATATTCCTGCGTTAAGGTTAATATTGATTCAAAAATGTCACATAAGGTAACAATATTGATAAATAAGCTAAATGGCATTTAATATAAACCGGCAACATACCTATTAACAATATTGTTACCTTTAATAATGAATGATTTTATCAATTTTGCAAACACATTTTAACCGATAGTGTATTACACTGAACGAATATGCTTTTCCGGGTAAAAATTTGTTTATGAAACATAATCTATCAGACTACAAAACCTCGCGCTATAAAATAGTAAATACAGCCCACGTAACGGGTAACATTTGTTTTTATGTATTTGCTGTATTATTTACCGCTTTTTCACTTGCGGCAGGGGCGCAAACACCCGAACCCGATACAAGCAAACTCTTATCATCAATAAAAGACACTACCAATAAAGGTGCGCCATCCCTTACGATAAGTCAATGCGTTGATTATGCTTTGGTACATCAACCGGCATTGAACCAGGCGCAGATCAATATCGAAATAACAAAAGCTACCAATGCGATTAATTTATCTACCTGGCTGCCGCAGATAAGCGCCACAGGCGATGCAATTCATTACATACAGCAATCAACATATAGTTCGTCCGAAACCACAACAACCGGAACCACAGGAGGGACCACAAGCAATAGTACCAGGAGTGCTGCAACCAACAGTTTTATCCCTGAACTGGGCGTTACGCAAACTATTTTTAACCCGAGCCTTTTATATGCTTCGAAAACGGCGCCACTTTTGGTTAAACAGGCACAACAAGCAACAGACAGTACCAAAATTTACCTGGTAGATGCAGTAAGCAAGGCGTATTATAATGTATTGCTCACACTGGAGCAAATAAACGTTTACAAGGACGATACTACAAGGCTTGGAAGAAGCCTGAGAGACGCCTACCACCAGTATAAAGGCGGCATTGTGGATGAAACCGATTACGAGGAAGCAGCTATTTCGCTAAACAATGCTGTAGCTACGTTAAAACAAGCCGATGAAAATGTAATTCCTCAATATGCTACTTTAAAACAGTTGATGGGTTATCCGCCGCAAGAACAGTTTAATGTGGCTTTTGATACGGTAAGGATGATGCAGGACCTTCAGATTGATACTACGCAACAGCTTAATTATGAGAAGCGCATTGAATACCAACAGGTACGCACCCAACAGGCCATACAGGATGAGCAGGTGAATTATTATAAACTGGCGTTTTTACCAACTGTATCTGCATTTTATGATTACAACCTGGCTTTTGAAAATAACAATCTAAATCAGTTGTTCTCGAACTCATATCCCAGCCAGTTGGTTGGCCTTTCAATCAGCATCCCTATTTTTACCGGCTTCTCGCGTATAAACGGTGTACGTAGGGCAAAATTACAAAGGGAACAGCTTAACTTTACCGAAAGCAACCTGCGGTCACAGATATATACGGAATACACAACATCACTCGCCGGTTACAAAAGCAACTTTTTCAATCTTACATTACTGCAAAAGAACGTTGCATTGGCAAGGCGCACTTATTTTGTTGTCGAATTGCAGTATAAGCAAGGTATAGTAGCTTACTTGAACGTAATTACGGCACAGTCAAACCTCATATCATCCGAAATTAGTTATATAAACGCGCTGTTCCAGACATTATCATCGAAGATAGACCTGGAAAAAGCTATGGGAAATATATCTTATTAATGCATAAACAACAGCCTGAATGAATAAAGCAATATTAAATATAGTTTTGGCGAGCAGCTTATTACTGACTGCCTGCGCAAAAAAACAGCCGCCAGTAGATAACGTGGTGCCCGTTAACTTAGTTAAGGTAAAAGCTAAGCATGTTTTATACTACGATAAATATCCGGCAACTACTGTTGCGTTGATGCAGGTGAACTTGTTACCTGAAGTGCAGGGCGCTATTACCGGGATATTTTTCAAAGAAGGCGGGCATGTAAAAAAGGGGCAAAAACTTTATGAAATTGATAAACGCCTTTACGTGGCTGCGTATGACCAGGCAGTTGCTAATTTGAAAGTAGCGCAAGGCACACAAGTACAATCTCAGCAGGATGCCGACCGTTATGCTTACCTCAATAAATATAATGCGGTTGCCAAACAGCTTTATGACCATGCGATTATCACACTTGAAAATTCAAAGAACTCTACTAAGGCAGCAGACCAAGCTGTGCAATCGGCCAAAACAAATTTAAGTTATTCTACAATTTATGCACCTTTTGATGGCACCATAGGCATAAGCCAGGTTAGGTTGGGTAACGTAGTTTCTGTAGGCACAACGGTATTGAATACTATATCGACCGATGATCCGGTGGCTGTTGATTTCGTCGTAAATGAAAAAGAATTGCCCAGGTTTGAACGTATGCAGTTCAATAAACACCCGGTTGATTCCTTGTTTACTTTTATGCTTCCTGATGGTTCAATTTACCCATATACCGGCAAATTATCAGTCATTGACCGTGCTGTTGATCCGCAAACAGGTACAATTACTTTAAGGCTCGTATTTACAAATCCTCAAAATTTGATACGTGCCGGTATGAGCGGTGTTGTTAGGGTACATAACCAGGATGAGGGGCCACAGATAATAGTGCCAAACAAAGCCGTTGTTGAACAGATGGGCGAGTACTTTGTATATGTAGCAAAGGATACAATGGTGAACAATCCAAAGGCTGGCGCCGATTCCGCAAAAAATCGAATTAAACAATTGCGCGTTGCCGAGAAAAAGGTGATGACGGGACAAACAATAGGGCCGAACGTTATTATAAAAAGCGGCCTGGATACCGGCGAAAGAATAGTAACCGATGGTGTACAAACTCTTCATGATGGATCGGTTATAACTACCGCTAATAAAGTTGCCCCCGGCAGCGGCAGGGGTGGGAAATAAGGTATAATGAAGCATCTGTCTAACTGTTATAAAAATATATGATCGCTAATACTTTTATTAAAAGGCCGGTAACTGCTATTGTTATATCGATAGTATTGGTGATCACGGGTATAGTAAGTATACTGGTATTGCCTATCGACCAATATCCTGATATTACACCACCGGTGGTACAGGTAAACGGTCAGTTTACCGGCGCAGATGCCCAAACTGTTGAACAAACGGTTGCCACACCTATTGAAGAGCAGGTAAACGGTACGCCGGGCATGGAATACATGCAGAGCAATAGCACCAACAACGGGCTAATGCAGATGAATGTTACGTTTAAACTGGGTACTGATATTGACGTTGCAGCGCTCGACGTGCAAAACCGCGTAAGTATTGCATCGCCGTTATTACCTTCGGTTGTTAGCCGTCTGGGTTTAACAGTAAGGGCGGTGAACCCCAGCATGCTGATGATGGTGGCCATATACGCACCTAATAATACACACAACATCACCTTTCTTGATAACTATACCAACATATTTATACAGGATGAGCTTTCGCGTATACCGGGGGTGGGCACTATTACCCGTTTTACAGACGATTTTAGTATGCGGATTTGGATGAACCCTGATAAAATGGCATCCTACAGCCTTACGCCTACTGATGTTATTAATGCATTGGAAGCTCAAAACGTACAGGTTGCCGCAGGTACTGCCGGTGTACCACCACAGCCATCCGATCAAACTTACGAGTTGGGTATATTGGTTAATGGCCGTTTGAGCAAGGTTTCGGAATTTGAAGACATTATTGTTAAAAACAACCCTACCACAGGCGAGCTTGTTTACCTGAAGGATGTTGCGCGGGTTGAGCTGGGTAAGTTTACCTTCTCCAGTAACTCGTTTGTTGACGGGCATCGTGCATCGTACCTGCAAATTTACCAGGCGCCGGGAAGTAATGCACTTGAAACAGCTAAAGGCGTTTATGCTGAACTGGCCAAATTAAAATCTTCTTTCCCATCTGATGTCGCTTACAGCGTACCATTTGAATCGGTAACGGTTGTAAAAGTATCAATGGAAGAGGTAGTAGGAACATTGTTAAAAACGCTTGGCCTGGTTGCGTTAGTGGTATTCATCTTTCTGCAAAACTGGCGGTCGACCTTAATCCCGGTATTGGCAATCCCCGTATCTATTTTTGGTACCTTCTGCTTTTTTATACCGTTAGGCTTTACCATCAATACGTTAACCATGTTTGGTTTCGTGCTGGCCATAGGTATTGTGGTGGATGATGCTATTATCGTCGTCGAGGCGGTGCAGCATTATATGGACCACGAGGGCATGACGGCGAAGGAAGGCACTTACCAGGCCATGAAAGACATATCCGCACCGGTTGTAGCTATCGCGCTTATACTTGCCGCAGTGTTTGTTCCGGTAGGTTTTATACCGGGCATAGTTGGCCGTTTATACCAGCAATTTGCAATCACAATAGCCATATCGGTTATAATATCTGCATTTATTGCATTGTCGCTTACCCCTGCGCTTTGTACTTTATTGCTTAAACCAACGCCAAAAGGCGAGAAAGCAAAAGGACTAACCAAGCTGTTTAATAAATTTAATGATTGGTTTGACAGGGTAACGGCAAAGTACACCAATGGCGTAAAGGCGTGTATAAAATATTCAAAGTACATTGTTATTTTATTAGTGTGTATTTGCGTTGGTGTATATTTTCTTTTCCAGGTAAAATCATCGGGCTTTATCCCTTCAGAAGATGATGGAAACCTTTATGTAACCTTCCAGTTGCCGGCAGCATCGTCTACGGCACAATCAATTGATGTTATGCAGAAATTGATGAAGGTAATAGGCTCGACGCCGGGTGTGGCGCATTATGCAGCACTTTCAGGCCTCAACGTAGTTACTAACGCCAGTACTTCAAATAACGGTACAATTTATTGCCAGCTCTCCCCCTGGGACGATCGTAGTAGCGATAGTACACAGGTACCAGGTATAATAAATGTATTGCAGAACAGGATAAAGGCAGCCGGTATAAATAATGCAAACGTGGAGGTTATACAACCCTCACCGTTACCAGGCGTAGGAACAACGGTTGGTTTCAGCGTACAAATAGAACAGCGCAGCTCCAACGATAACTTACAGCAATTCCAGGATGTGGTGAGCAAATTTGTAAACGCCTGCAATAAAAACCCTGCCATAACCGGTGCTTTCAGTTTCTTTACTGCACATACGCCGAATTACAATCTTAATGTAGACCGCGAAAAATGCGAAAAGCTTGGCGTAAACGTAGGTGACGTATTTACCACCATCCAGGCGTATATGGGCAGTTTGTATATAAACGACTTTACCACATACAACCGTACTTTTCACGTTGTGGTACAAGCCGATACATCTTATCGTACCATGATCTCGGACCTGAATAAATACTATGTGCGCAACAGCGCAGGTACAATGGTTCCGCTGGGTACACTAGTAACTTACGGGCCAACAGACGCCGCACCGCTTATATCACATTTTAACATCTTCCGAAGTGCTGAAGTAGATGGTACATCAGCAGCAGGCCACAGCAGCAGCGAAGCGCTTGAAATAGTGCAAAATATGGCTAATACTTTGCCTGAAGGTTATACTTTAGAGTTTTCGGGATTGAGTTACGAAGAGCAGAAGGCCGGATCGACAACAATATACATTTTCATGTTCTCCATTACTTTCGTATTCCTGTTCCTGGCAGCGCTGTATGAAAGCTGGTCAGTTCCGTTCTCGGTTTTATTGGCTGTGCCTATCGGTGCATTCGGAGCTATTTTTGCTTTATGGCTCATACCAAGCCTTACCAATAACGTTTACGCACAAATCGGTTTGATAACGCTAATCGGTTTGGCGGCTAAAAATGCCATCCTGATTGTGGAATTTGCCAAGGTGCGAGTCGACAGGGGTGAAGACCTGATGCAATCCACGCTCGACGCGGTAAGCCTGCGTTTGCGGCCAATCATCATGACCTCGCTTGCGTTTATACTGGGTGTTTTGCCGTTGGTGCTGGCAACCGGCGCAGGTGCAGTAGCCCGCCGTACCATAGGTTACACGGTACTGGGTGGTATGTTGGCAGCATCTACTATTGCCATATTTGTGGTGCCCGTACTTTATGTGCTGATTACCCGCATATCATACGGTAAGGAAAAGCTGGATTATCTTAAAGCTCATCATGAAGAACTGATGGAAAAAGCGAAGAAGGTTGAAGAGCAAAATATCGACCCTGAACTGGAGTTCGAATTACACAAAGCCCGCGAATTAGGTAAAACTAATTAAGAATGATAGCAAATACTTTTATAAAAAGGCCTGTTACCGCCATTGTTATCTCTCTTGTATTGGTAATATCGGGCCTTATTTGCCTGGATAATCTTGCAGTCGATCAATATCCTAATATTTCGCCACCAAGCGTTTCCGTATCAACGAGTTATACCGGCGCCGATGCTGAAACCGTTGAACAAACCGTTGCCACGCCGATAGAAGAGCAGGTAAACGGTACGCCGGGCATGGAATATATGCAAAGTACCAGCACCAACAGCGGTGGTATGAGTTTACGCATTACGTTCGGTATAGGCACTAATGTATATATTGCTGCATTGAACGTACAAAACCGCGAAGGTATTGCATCTCCTTTATTGCCGTCGACAGTAGGTAAATTGGGCGTAACCGTACGCGCAAGCAACCCGGATATGCTGTTGCTGGTAGCCATTTATTCCCCTAAAGGGATGCACAATATTACTTTCCTTGATAACTACACCAGCACGTTTATTGAGGATGCAATGCTGCGTGTACCCGGCGTAGGCGATGTTACCGCACGTGTGGATCAGTTTAGTATGCGCGTATGGTTAAACCCGGATAAAATGGCATCGTACAGCATTACCACTTCGGATGTTGTAAATGCACTAAACTCGCAAAACCAATATGTCGCAGCCGGCTCGGTAGGTGAGCCGCCACAAAGATCAACACAAGCCTATGAGACAGGCATTTTGGTTAACGGTATGCTAAGCAAAGCAGGTCAGTACCAAAAAATTATTATAAAAACCAACCCGGCAACCGGGCAGATGGTTTATTTAAAAGACATTGCGCGCGTTGAGTTAGGCAAATTTACTTTCTCCAGCAATTCCTTTATGGATGGCCATCGTGCATCCATATTGCAGCTTTACCAGTCGCCGGGCAGCAACGCTTTGCAAACGGCTGATAATATTTATTCCGCTCTCAGGCAGCTTAAAAAATCTTTTCCGGCTGATATAGATTATGCTGTGCCTTTTGAATCGATAACAATTATACGGGTATCGATGCAAGAGGTTTTGGGTACGCTTATTAAGGCACTGATACTGGTGGCCTTAGTAGTATTGTTGTTCCTGCAAAATTTGCGTTCAACCATTATCCCAATTGTGGCTATTCCAGTGTCCATTTTGGGTACATTCTGTTTCTTTATACCGTTAGGGTTTACTATTAACACTTTAACCATGTTTGGTTTTGTGCTGGCCATAGGGATTGTGGTGGATGACGCCATCATCGTCGTCGAGGCCGTGCAACATTATATCGATGAACAGCATATGTCGCCTAAGGAGGCAACCTACACTGCAATGAAGGAAATATCAGCACCGGTAGTTGCTATTGCGCTTATCCTGGCGTCGGTATTCGTGCCGGTAGGTTTTATACCGGGTATAGTGGGTCGTTTGTATCAGCAGTTTGCCATTACCATTGCCATATCGGTTATGCTTTCGGCATTTGTTGCGCTATCGCTTACACCGGCATTGTGTACGTTGTTATTACGCCCTTCT
>Ga0302227_10003018_pt1 | contig 11296 bp, 13 predicted proteins | sample II_Palsa_N1_1_FD_193525 | JGI IMG/M metagenome (GOLD analysis project Ga0302227, IMG submission 193525) | Peat permafrost microbial communities from Stordalen Mire near Abisko, Sweden - II_Palsa_N1_1 | ecosystem: Environmental > Terrestrial > Soil > Palsa > Peat permafrost | place: Sweden...
CTGAGGTCACAAGATTTTGAGATCGAGTATTGATATCCGCTTTCAGAAAGAAATTCTCTTCTTGCGACACAAGCTTCAAAAGGGTTTGTTGACTCGAGATCAAGATCCCAAGGAAGAAGAGATGAAGCAGATGTCTGAGTACGTCCTCAAACTCGAAGGCTATGCAGATCTCGAAGTCAGCATTATTCGAGCCACCAAGATCAATAAAGTTCTCAAGGCTATCTTGAAGCTGAACACAATTCCCAAGGAAGAGGATTTCCGGTTCAAGCCTCGTTCTCAGACTCTTCTCGATAAGTGGAATAAGCTGCTAGCTAGCGAGCAAGGCACACCAGTTGCAGCTCCGGCAGCCACAAATGGGGCTGCCACTGAGACCAAGACAGAGGTTGAGGAAAGTAAAGCTCCTCCAGCGGAGCCTACGAACGGCAGCAAAGAATCTCCCATGGAGGAGAAGGTCGAGGAAAAGACCCAAGAAGATGCCCCAGCAGCGAAATCAGCAATCCCAGAGACTAAGAATATGCCAGCAGCTGTAGAAACTGCCCTTGCTCCATCAGTTGATGAACCCTCGAAGGTAGGAGCACTTTTTATCTCATCCTTCCTTATTTTTTAACTAATAGTCTCACAGGAGTCAATTCCACCACCAGCTCCAGTCGAAACTTCTGCCTAATACTCTGATACCCTGGTAGTTGCAATTACTGATGACGGTGCTGCATCAGCCCGCCATCATACGACAAATAACGTTGATACATCGTTAGGGATGATCGATTGATGAATCACTGCACTAGTTTTACTGGTCATGCTGGCCCTTTGAGCATTAGCATCTAATAAGGAAGCCAATGAGCAAAGTTTCTCCACCCGCGTTGCGATTCTGCTTTGCGATTCCAACTGTAACACTATGCTCTGGAGTCTTTCACGATTTCGGAACTGCTGAGGGGGATCACATATTGTAAAAATTTCGCCTTTCGACTTTCTCGACTTTCTAAAATTGCACCATGGACGGAGGAATGAGGAATGACAGGATGACAAAGGTCAAAAGGAACAAGCTGTCTTGGTCGTCTGCATGACGCTCGTTATCAATTTGATTGGTATTGGCAGTTCCTCACTATGCTAAGCAGTAAAAGCTCTTCAAAGTTATTCCCACCATGCTGAAAATTTGTGACATGAAAGATGTCATTGTGTTCCCCGCTTGCAAAGTGTACTCCTTGTTTAGCTGCACGTTGACGCGAAAACCATATGGCAGGCGGTGAGCGAATCGGGAAGAGAGAGATATTTCTGCCGGAACCGCGTCAAAAGAAAGTTGAGCTTTGAGGCATCCTTCTCCTCCACCACCAAGCAATTCCCCTCTGGACAAAGCAAGCCCCATGGCGTTCCCAGCTCCCGAGTTTTTGCGCTTCACAACTCATAAATCCCTCACCCATCGCCTCGTTCTCTCGACACTTACTGGACGGCCCATCCATATCTCCCAAATCCGCTCCTCATCACCCACGAATCCTGGTCTCGCACCGCACGAAATCTCTTTCCTGCGCCTCCTAGACAGTATCACGAATGGCTCGGTCATGCAGATATCATACACAGGCACGACATTGACATATATGCCGGGCCTGGTTACGGGTAGTGTGGGCATTGGTGGAGGAGGGGATGTCGTGAGATGTGTCCTGCCGGAGACCTGTAGGAGGGGTGTTAGCTGGTTTTTACTGCCGTTGTGTATGCTGGCGCCGTTTTCGAAAGGGCCGGTCAATGTTAGATTTGAGGGGGAGGGCGTCATTACAAGTGCAACGGAGACAGGGGATGTCTGCGTAGATACTATTCGGACAACGATTTTACCACTCTATGAACAATTCGGGATCATGGGGAGTAAATTAGAGCTGAGAGTGCTGCAGAGATCTTGCGCAGGCGCCGGAGGAAAGGGTGGAGGCGGAGTGGTGGAACTGAGGTTTGGGAGCCAAGTCAGATTGCCGAAAACATTGCATCTGAACAGGAGTGCGGGAAGAATCAAGAGGATAAGAGGTGTGGCTTACTCTACGGGGGTGGCGGCTAGTGGAAACGCGCGGATGATACATGCTGCGAGGGGAGTACTGAATCCGCTGGTCAGTGATGTGCATGTTGCTGCGCAGTATGATCAGGCTCCGTTGGTGTCGAGTGGGGATAAGTCAGATGCCAAGGGTAAAAAGAGAACGGGTATCGGGTTCGGGCTTTGTTTGGTTGCTGAGAGTAGCTCGGAGGGTGTGATATACTCGGCTGATGTGCCAGCCCCTAGTTCAGGTGGTGTTACTCCTGAAGACGTAGGGAAGCAGTGCGCTTATCAATTACTGGAGATCATATCCCAAGGGGGATGTGTGACTAGAGTGGGCGCGCCTACAGTACTGACTCTCATGGCTATGGGCTCAGAGGATGTTGGGAGAGTGAGGTTAGGGAGAGATGTGGTAGGAACAGAAGACATAATAGGATTGGGAAGGGATCTTAAGAAGTTCGGAGCAAGCAGTTGGGGGTTAAGAGATGCGGAAGACGATAGGAGCGGGGACATCATAGTCAGTGTCAAGGGCACGGGCGTTGGAAATGTAGGCAGAAAGATAGCATAATCAAAGTTGTCAAAGCCAAATGTATGGACACAGCTGTGATTTTGGAGGATATTGACATTTTGTCCTAGAGTCCATTCTAAATGATTTCTCATGCGGTCAAGTTTCGCTGAAACCTTGCGCTGGCAGCGTTCAAACGACGGTTAGCAGTAACGGCAGCAAATTCAGCGCTGAACCCCATAGTCTGCAGGGCGGATTCAGTTGCATTTCCATAATCCGCCCATTGCCTCTTGAGGTTGTGTATCACATGGAAGTCCGCCACAGTTGCAGTTCCAGACCAGAAAGCATCCAGAGGATCATCGTCGTCTTCCCGCGGTGGCGGCTCAGCTAGAAGTCGCTCACGCTCTTCGTTTCGCTCTTGCCCTTCGATCTCTATTGTAGATGGGCCTTCATTTCGTGGTGCCAGAGGCTGTAGTTCAATATCCCCATTATCCGCAACAAAATCTCTCATAATTCCCCGCTCTTCAGCGTCATGGTCCTGAGCTGCAACCACAGCCGCTCGAGGAAGATCTCTAGCTGATGTTTCCGGCTTCAAATATGCTGCGATTAAAGCTGATAGCCTCTCTTTTTCCACATGAACTGCCAGCATGAAACATTGCAATCCAAGAATAAGGAGATCAAGCAACACCAAGTGTATTTTCGACGTTGGGCCTTTTTGTCCGATGAGATCCACTATCACTCCCCCATGAAGGTAGCCCCGCATAGCCTCCCCAGCTTCCGATCGTGCGGTAAAGATGTGTAGGAGTATACAAACAAGGTTCGGACCAAAGATGGCGCCGATGTACGGTCGATGTTGTGGAGCAGGAGGTATGAAGTTGGGTTTGGGTGTGAGGAAGATCATCTGGTTCAGAACACGGAGAAGAAGGCGGAAGAGTGAGCAGCTACTATGCATTAGCAAAAGTAAAATTATATATATAGGTGTACGTACTCCATATAATATATTATGCTTAGCTCGGCGTAGATGACGATATCGAGGTTATTCGTGAGACTTGTAATGAACTCAAACCTCTTTTTCATCTGCGCCTGGGCTCTCTTCTGGGTCGGACTCTCTTCATCCTTTTGTCTCTGTGCCGAATCTACGGACGCTGCAGCTGGTCCTGCCTCGCTCGTACTCGTAGGGTTCTCGCTCCTGGGCAGGTCGGTTGGCGTGGAGTCATTGTTCATAGCTCTTTGGGAATCATTGGGACGAGCCTGGAAGCTGTGTTCGGTGTGAAGTTTCACATGGCTCGACAAAGATGTGGAAGATGGGCACGAGCATTGAAATCGGCTTTTGTTGGTGGAGCTTGCGCGTGTTTATTGTAGCCTTCAAGATTGTCGGCAAACATACCTAGCCTTGGCGGCCATTTTAGACCACGTGATTTCATGGCTCTCACTTTTAAATTGCTCTCTCTCTCTGTCTTCAAGCTCATCTTCGACCTCTATCATATGATACTTCATTTACTTCAAGGTATTCTACTTCTATTTCTACTCTTTCAATACTTGTAAAGCACTGGCTGCCCCAATATGCTTGTCCATTCAGATTTCGTACCCCTTTCTCGGCTCCGGGAAATTTGAAGACCGAGAAGAGCTTCGCCCCTGATGAAAGAAAGCAAAATATGGATGATTGGACGCGTTTCCAAGATATTGATATTCATCATTCCTCATGTAACTTTCAAGTCGATCAACTTGAATCCAAGTTTATTACCCACATAGCACAGCTGTTCCGGTATGCCCCACCATAAATCATTAAACCCCGAACTTGGATTCATTTATTGGTGCTTGCTGTGCATAGTTTGCGATTCTTGTGGACCTATACCATACGGTGTTACCGCCAAAACCATATAAAACCATCTCAACGTCCACAAGTCTCAGTACTGGCACTCGTTGTTGCAGCAACTGATTCACGAGACTCGAAAACCCATATTGCTAGCCAAAATACCGTTCTCTCGACTGACAACGCCGGCGGAGAAGGGCTCAATTTCGCTCGACTAGCCATCAAGTTCGTCAGTTCTGACAGTATGACCAAATATCAGCTTATTTGGGAACCGAACAGGAGAAAGCTATCACACTGGCGAGGGCAGCCGTGTCGGTGAAGATAGAGGAACGAATAGCTAGAAGGTGGATTTGCGTTACAACGGTTCCAACGTAACTTTCCAAGGCTTTTAGGGCGTAATGGTTTTGTCTGCTGGCCTTTAGTGACAACCTCTTTTGGCTGTGAATTTGTAGGACTATGGGGAGAAGACAGAAGAATGGGCGCTTACTCTAAAGACTAAACTTAGGAATGGCTTCTGCAGCTGTTGCTAGGAGGGAGGGGGTCAGTGACGGTAGGGGCCGAATTGAATTGCATGGTGGACGGCGTGACGATGAAATGAAGACGAATTGATGGAGTCCAAACCGAAGGAAACGAAGTAAACTTCAAGCTCCAATTTATAAACATCAAGCCTTGATGATCTATTACCTGGCAACCGAAAAAGCTTAGCATTCACGTTAAAGGATGAGACAGTTCGCGAAATCACCCTCGCCGTCATTTTCAAACCCCGAAACTTGAAATACGGCTTGGCAAGTGTGCCAGACTGTAGGAAGACTGTGGAAGTTCTACTTCTTATTGGTTCAACATTCTGAAGGGTTCGAGAATCTAGGTGGCCAAGGTTGACGTTGTTGACCTTACCACAAAATAAGAGAGCTAACTTATAGCTCGAGCTTAGGAAAAGCAATTGTAAAAGCGAAGTTACCGGCAAGCGAGTTCGTAGTTTGACTTCAACCTTGAGTTTTTATGTCAAGCTTGGTCGTGGATCACAAGAGGGATCAGAAACAATGAGGTTGCCTAGTGTTCATCTCGATATTCACCGAAGCAGATGTCTGTTGATGGATGACGTTGAGAGTGATTGAGGTATTGAGTTTGTGGTCTCCGCCGGAGAAGTGAAATGAACAAGCTGGTACACATTGACTTTGTAAAGTTGCACTTGGAGAGCTTCTCCGTTGTGGCATGCAATATAATGATGCGAGGATGAAACCTGTGTCACCGTTGTAGACACGTGCTTGCATAAAACCCTTGATATTTATGCTGTAAATCCAGTAGTTGAAGGTCGAAACTGACCTCTGTTCCACAATCCTCTTCTTCGTATTAGATCTCATTAAAGAGCCTAGGAACAATGTGCGCCTCTCCAGAGCACACATGAGGTATATATGGCTTCCACTATTAGCCCTTCTCGGTCCATTTTCCTAACAGGTTTTCCCTTGCCAATGTGTATTCCAGTGAGAAGAAAGACTCGCTTGAGTGTCTTCATTGGAAGTGGCTTACTTGAGATATACTGATCTGGCCGTGACGTGGGCGCTATCTTGGGCTTTTGTGTTGAGAGCTCAGAGAGCGTTCCTACACCTTCTTACCAGCTCGAAGCATATCTGATACTTTTGGCGGCAATACTAATGCGCTCCTGTCGTTGCGCTTATAGAAATCCACTATAACCATTGCAGTCTTCTCGGGAAGATCCTCATGTATAAAGTGGCCAGCTTCTGGGAATACTTGCAATGCATATTTGCCTTTGGAAATGGATTAGCTCTGACTACGAAGTTATAATCTCAACGTACCTTGCATTTGACCTATTGTTAGCTCTTTATCCAATCGATCCGTTCCAGCCAGTAGAAGTAGCTTTCCTCCTCTAGCCTCGAGGAACTTCTTGCTGAGGCCGACGAACCAGCCTTCCCAAAATGGTTGTGTAGCAGCAAGATCTGTTCGCCATGTCCATTGCCTCGAACTTCTCATTTCCTCGTCATGTTTTAACAACGCAGGTACGCTTGTCCGGGCCGAGATCGAGTTCCGAATTGTTCTTGAACGAATGTGCCATTCGATGCCAGATTCCAAGGACGGGAAACCCAAAGGCCGGGTTGACAAGTAGGTCTGCATGCTTTGTAGTGCATCAATAGCCGATCCTTCAACGACATCGAGTACTGCATAACCTAGGACTGAATTTCCAAGCTTCCCCGCTTTGGCGACGTCAGTCACGACAGCACCTCCTAAGGAATGTCCAATGAGAATCAATGGTGGTAACTCTTTCCAGCCCATTTTGATCCTAGTTTGGTCTATCACAGAAAGCAGATCCGTGCTCAGCGTTCCCAAACTGAGGTCCAATGTACCTGGTTCGGGGGTGATTGTTGTAGAGCCATGTCCTCGTGCGTCGAGGGATAAGATTCCAGCAGAAGGAAGCCTTTTCCGTATCTCAGCAGTCAAAGCTGCAAATGAGAGCCCAGAAGAACCTGCCCCGTGATGAGTAACAAATAGCGGCGCTGCACCAACTGGAGAGGTAAGATATGCATGATGAACAATTGTAATGGACTCGGTGGTAGACTCGAGGAAGAGTTCGCGTTCGAAATATGTCGTCCAAGGAATTTGGTCCATAGTTCGTTTATTCGGGGACCTAGATGGAATTAGACCTCAATATCTGCGGCGAGAGTTCAAGGGAGCTCACAGACCCCTGGGGTCGGGCAAATAGCTTCTGGTTTTGTGAAGGGATGATTGTGCCCGTCGACGAGGCAGAGGATGCAGAAGAAGCAGAGGAGGAGTCGTCGTCTAGCTGCAGCTCAGTATCAAAGTGATCTGCCTGTTCCCCATCTTCTGCCTCGCCAAACAGGACTGCAGGTATGGCAGGGAGAGGTGTCAACCTCGATTTGGCGAAAGCTCTTTGGAGGTCACTCATGGTGGGCCGCTCTCGCTGCTGCTCGATGCAGCATGCGCACGGGACTCAAGGTCGAAGGCTTGAAAGGTCTTCAAGGGCATTCAAAATATGTTTGCAAGCTGGAGGTGCCTGAAAATATCTGGCATATGGGGGCCGTTAAAGAGTATTATGCTGTTATTTTGTTGGTGCTGGGGAGGGGAGGGATATGTTATTTCGCGTAGATCTCCGATAAGATAAAGGGGCGTCACGCCTGATCCTTGCAGGGAGCTTGGACTCCATTTTGTACTGTACAGTAAGAGCGACAATGACGTGCAGGGGACTTCGGGTTTGATCCATCCAAAGCCTACCTACCTACCTACCTACCTACCCTGCACTGTTACATTTTCCCCAAGGCAAACCTGGCAGGCGAATCTAATGCTTCGTGGGACCCCCATTCTGAATGAGAGTTCGGTATGGTTTAGCACATGATAATTTGCGCCCTTCAGGCGCCAAGTGAAGAAGGCTAATGGCGAGCGAGCGAGCGAACGCAACGAATGTACGGACCCATGTAGCGTGATGTCATGCAAATTTCCTACTGAACGGCCCTCATAAAGAGGAGGCCCAGACCCCATACCACCATATTCATTGGTCCTACCTTGACCAGTTCTTGAGCTACTAAGAACCTCTTCTGTCTACCCCTCCAAAATCCGATCCCATACCACTCAGTGATGCCATCGAAATACTTACCATAACCCCTTACCATCTTGCAAGACATCTTCCTCCTGCCCCTCATCAAACAATTGATCAGTTGAGAGCATCTCAAGCTCGCCAACATGGTGTCTCTCTGGGGCACTTCCAAGAAGGATGACGACGACCAGAATGAAGGCGTTCGGCCGCAGACCGGAGAGTCCAGCGAACGCACTGCTGCACCACGAGTCTCTGAAGCAGATGAACGAACCCGTTTGCTTCCCCCTCGGCCCCGCGAGGGATACTTGAGCCCAGATGATCCAGCTGTAAGTTCGGAATTCTCTCCACAAAATGTCGATGTGCTAGTGTCAGCTGATCAAGCTCCCAGGTTTCTCCATACAACCTTTGGAGTGTTCGCTGGTTGAGATATTTCACTGTCTTCTTCACCATAATAACCTTCCTATGGTGGGTGCTACTGTTGGTATCAATATTTGTCAGTCCACCAGGAATGCATGCTCGAGGCTCGGGCTTCTTCGATTTCAGCTACACAACCCTTACGGAAGGCCTGTTGCTCATTGTCCTACTCTTCTTCTCTACACCATCGAAGGCTGCACAAGTTACCTGCTTGGTCATTGCGGTCATCCTTTTGATCGACATGATCCTTATCCTTGCTGTGCCAAGACTGCGAGTGGAGGAAGGCTGGGTTGGAATTGTGAGCATTGTTTGGGCCGTACTGATCAGTATCTGGACCGTCTTCACAGACAGGATTGTAAGCTGGGGCAAGCGTGAGGAGGAGGAACGTCTTACCGGTCGTTCAGAGACTCGTCGTACTCTGCGAGAATGGTGTTCGGTGCTGACCTCCACTGTGATTTTGGTCATTATCGCGATCGTTGCCATTCTCCTGTCCGCTACCTTGATTCTGCGATCGCGGGATGCCTCCCTTGCGCCACCTGGAGAGCGATATTTAGTTGACGGTGATAAATATCAGATCCATGTCTTCTGCTCAGGCAGCACAACTGATTCTGAAGGCAACAAGGTGCCTACTGTTCTATTCGAGGCAGGGGACGGACCTTTTGAAGGTGGTATGATTCAGGTCGCGGAAAATGCTCTTGCAAATGGTAGCATCAGCCGATATTGTTACTCCGATCGTCCAGGATTTGCTTGGTCTGACAATGCGCCATCTCCATTCTCGGCTGGAATGGCAGCAGATGTTCTCTCGGAAGCTTTAGCCCGTGCTGGAGAAGAAGGCCCATGGGTGCTTGCAAGCGCTGGTGTCGGAAGCATCTACAGTCGTATCTTCTCTTCCCGCCATGGGCATGATGTTAGTGGTCTCTTGCTTATCGACCCCTTACACGAAGACCTCCTATACCGTATCGGTTCTCCTAATCGAGGCTTCTTGCTTTGGGCATGGGGTATCATCTCACCCCTGGGCCTGGACCGTCTTCCCGCTGCTCTCTTCAAAGGTCGTACTCGCGAAGACCGCGTATATGGTCGTTCAGCATACCAAGGGGGCAAGTACATTAAGGCCAAGCTACAAGAGTCTCTGGTTGCCAATTCTTTGACAAAGAACGAAGTCAGCAGTGCTCGGAACATCCAGTTCTCAGACACGCCATTGGTGGTCATTAGCTCAGGCATCGAAGTCCGAAGAGACAGCGAGTGGGAGAAGAAGCAAAGAGACCTGACTCTTCTGACGAAAAACCTTGTGAGCTGGGACATCGTCAATAAAGCCCCATCGGAGGTTTGGCAGACATACAATGGACGAGAGATGATCGAAAAGAGACTGAAGGAGTTGGTAAACGCACAAGTGGGCCAGGCAAAAATTGAATACAAGGCAGAGTAGGTGAAGATGGGGGGAAGGTACACAGGATGGGGTCCGGCTAGCGTCTCTCTTTTCTACGCATTGTGTTTTGCATTTTAGCCCAGGAAGCGTTAGGTTAAATGATAATTTATGTTAGTAGTCTGGTGTATATTATTTATATTGATGGTGCAATAATGCACACCTTTAAGGGAAGAGTACTCACCTAGTAGCGGCTCTCTAGCACCAATCTGTGAGATTCATCATTCAAACATCCCTAAGGCGACGATCAACCCCATAATTACCTTGTATAAGCTTCATCGCGATTTGTTATTTAAAATATCCTTGGATTTTCGACTCTTATATCTTGCTCAGAGTCCGAGAACTTGAAAGGTATACTACCCTGCCTCATTTTGCTTCCACCGATCGGAACAACCAAGCTCCGAACGCCAGATGAGCCTTTAAAGGTATGCTATGCAATACATATTCACAATCATGCCGTCATGCTCCAGCCAGCGTATTCGATACTCTCAGTGCCAGATCCAGAATCGTAAGATGCTCGTCAGAACCATCAACAAGACGCTTATCTGCTTCAGAGAAAATGAGAGTGATCTTGTTCTTCTGTACGTCCGGGATTGATTCGTTGTAGATGATGGACTGGAAGAGCTGAAAGGAATTAGCTTCACTCGCATGTGATTTCTTGGACAACTTACTTGCGAGACCACCTGGGTACCGCTCCACCCATCAGCCACCATATCCGTAACAACCTTTGAAACCGCCTCATAAACTACCCCCTTCGACCTTGGATGCATAGCTTTGACCAGCTTCTCAATAGTCCCATCTGGAATAACCCCGGCAATGTCCTCGATACTCTTCACCGTAACCATGTTTCTCTCCTTCTCATCAATATCCATTGCATCTTCTTCCTCCAAATCCTCCTTGACGCTCACCGCCCCCACTAACCTCGCTGCACTCTGCAAAAACGTAATGGCCTTCCGCAAATCCCCCTCACTGCACTTAATCAACGTATCCGCCGCTCCATTCTCCAACTTCACCCCCTCCTTCTCCGCAATCTCCTCCACCCTCTTCTTCGCATTTCCCTGATCCAGACTCTTGAACCGAAACTTCGAGCACCGACTCGCCAGCGGATCAATGATCCTCGTCACATAATTACAAATCAAGCAAAACCGGGTTATCTTGCTATACGTCTCCATCGTTCTTCTTAGTGCAGATTGTGCATCCTGGGTCATGGAGTCCGCTTCATCAAGGATGATGATTTTGTAAGGGGGACAGGGCCATTTGGCGCGGTACTCGGGAGAGGGATTCGAGAGCTGCATGCGCGCGAAGTCTTTTACTTTCTCGCGGACGATACTGATGCCGCGTTCGTCGGAGGCGTTGAGTTCGAGGACGCGGGATTTAATGAGTTCGGGACCGTAGAGCTCTTTTGCTAGGGCGAGAACGGTAGACGTTTTGCCTGTGCCAGGCGGACCGTAGAAGAGCATGTGTGGGAGCTGTAGGCTTGAGTTAGGTGGAGGAGAAGCAAACTGGGGCAAGGACATGCATTGGAGCTTTGAAGAGTTCGTTGGAGGATAGTAATTGTATGATCTTGG
>Ga0302227_10003019_pt1 | contig 11291 bp, 16 predicted proteins | sample II_Palsa_N1_1_FD_193525 | JGI IMG/M metagenome (GOLD analysis project Ga0302227, IMG submission 193525) | Peat permafrost microbial communities from Stordalen Mire near Abisko, Sweden - II_Palsa_N1_1 | ecosystem: Environmental > Terrestrial > Soil > Palsa > Peat permafrost | place: Sweden...
CGGCTCTTTCCAAGGTATTTCTTAAAGAAAAAAAAAAAAGCTTGTTTACTATTAATTATACCCCTTTGAAATATTATGCCCCACTCCATAGAGGCGGCGGGGCTGACATCTTCTCTGAGTTTTTTTTATTGAGTTTTTGAATTTTTTTTTCTTTTTTGCTATGGCACCATGGAAACGATCGAAGCCACATGGCCCACATTTTTCACTCTGCCAATGTCTGCGGGCGAGCTGTTTGCTCTGGCTGGTGTGACGGGCGTGGCAGGCGTTGCCACGGCCCAAGAGCGCGACACGGCTCTCGTGACTGCGCATGGAAGTGGTTTCTATCTCTACAACGTAAGGAGAACTGTATGCGCGGCCTGGTTTTTTAAGTACTCTGTGCACAGGTCAACGAGCGCAAGTGTGTGCGCAGCTGGTCAGTCAAGCCCACGGTCAAGTTCAGCGACGTGTCCCCCTCCGTGTTGCACGCTGCATCCAAACAGTTCCTCGCTGTGGACGCACAAGGCCAGCTGCTGTCGTGGCCTCTGAACAGCGCCGACCTCAACGAGGCCGAGGCCAAGCACAAATTCGACAAGAAGCTCGCTGCGGTCGTGTCGGCGCCCAGCTGGCCTCACGCTGTCGTCGTCTCTGCGGACGGTTTCGTTGCTCCTATGGCGGGCGATGGCTCCGCCCTTCTGGATGCGTGGCAGTGGCCCCTCGTCGACGTGCCAAAAGCACAAAAGGTCAAGCTGTTGGCAGTCGACGCGGCAAGCCCTGACGCGATGACCCTGATCACGAGCGTCCAAGATCAGATCATCCTTACCGTGCTCGTGTGGAATGAAACCACTCTCGTCCCTGCGTCGTCTACAGACATCCTCGCGATCCTTGTAAACTATTTTTCTTCCATATGCGAGACAAGCTAACGTGTTGATACTTTCGCAGCCCGCACCCAAGAATGTCAAGAAGAAGCAGAATGCACCCTCGTCTGCATCTTTGCCGTCGCAGCATCAGTCAAAGAAGACGACCAGCAATAGCGCCGACGAGGAAGAGTCCACGCTGGTACACACGATCGTCGACACTAGCGTCGATCTGCGCACATCCACCATTGCCGTCCTGTGGTCTACCGGCTACCTTCAGATCTGGCAGCTTGATTCGGAGGACCATGTCATCTCCTTGCAACTTTCCCTGCCACTCAAGGGTCTCGACGGCTTTGGCCCTATCACAAAGGATGTCCCTGCTGCCGTGGCCCTATTGAATTCAAACTGCGCAGTCATCGTCGGTTTCAAGGAGGGGCGTGGTATAACTTTTGTGCATGTTTAAAATCAATCGTTTTCTCATGTCGTTTGGAAGACTTTGCAATGGCGTGGGAACTCAAGTATGGAACCCTGCAATTCGAAACTGAGCTTTCGACTCTCGGTCTCACGTCATCGCCCCTGGCCCCCACGGACAAGCGTGTCGTGCGTGCGACGAGCATTCCTACTCTCGCTGGCCACAATGTCTTTATCACGACTCCCATCGGGATCCGTGTGCTTCCTGTGATCGTGGACGAGGTGGGTGGCGTTTTTGCTCAGAAATATTGGGAAAAAAAAAATATAAATCATTTTCCTACTATTCAGCGAGGTCCGTCCCTGTTGGCAGCTCTGGGCAAGCTGAATGCGTCAGCGCCATACTTGGCCCGTGACACTAGCAAGACAAGCCTGGAGGCGCCTCTGCACGCTATTGTCAAGGGCGAGAACCTGGTAGTGTTCTCCTTCTAATTTAATGGAAGTCATAACACACTTGCTTTGGACATAGCTCGGCAGCCAAACGATGGACGAGTGGTCTGGAAAGATCAAAAAGGCCAACAGCGAGGAGGCAGCGGTGCTCAAGAACCTCCTGGAAAGCCGGAAGAAGGCCGTCGACCAGCAAGCATTTTCACAGATCTTCTTCAAGTACGTCCACTCTGGCCAAAAGAGCGTGGCGCAGACGTCCATCGCCGTCCGTTACTCGACCGACGAGTCGGACGAGGATACAGAAGGCGAGGATGAAGACGAGGTAACAGCCGAATTCAATTGGTGGAAAACAGTACTTATTCCTTGATGTTTATGTATTCAAGGATGGCAGCGACGATCCCGATAAAATGGATACTGGTAGCAATAGCAACAATCAGCAGAAGCGCACGCCCAGTAAGAAGTCGTCGAGTACTGCCTCACCTTCGTCCAACGTCAAGAAAGATGTGAGCGATTACATACTTTTTTCGTTTGACTAATGCCTCGCTATAGTCCAAACGGAAATCGGTCCCAACCCAACTCTCCCCGAGTTTTATCCAGAGTGTCTGCGAACAATGCCTCGCGGAGAAGCGGTAATTTCGATTCCGTTCATTTTGAAAAAAAATAACATTTCTTGTTTCTTTAGCTTTTTTGCAGATGATGTCCTTGCATTCCTCATCAGTTCGAAACTTTTGTCTGCCACTGCTCATCCAACGTTGATTTCCTCCTTGATCGAGCGCAAGCAGTTGGTACGTATCCCCGCCAAAAAATGTCGCAAACAATTCAAAAAAAAAAATTTTTTTTTCGCTTTAGAAACTACTCTCGCTGACACTGTTGCACGTCTACGATATCCCCGAACTCACCTTGGTGGACATTTTGCGATTTGCTTTGCTCGAGGAAGACGACGAGGTCTTTTCACGCTTTTTGAAGCAGGAGCAAGTACACACGACTGTTCCTTTGCTCTTCAAGGGTGACGAGCCACGATGCGTCCTGCTCTACCTCCTCCTGTCAGCACCTCGTAATGATGTTTTCATGTGGCCGTGCCTCAAGACTTTGTCCATGTCAGAAGTCCAGGTATTGTAATTTTCCGTCCCAAACTCTAATGAATGGTCTTTTCAAGTCTCTGCTCTCGTTCCTCCTCAACATGATTGTGCGCTTCCACAATGTGGCTGATGCCAAACTGCGCCACCTCGTCGGCACTCGAGTTCCCTCGTTCCGCCAGGTCGTAGACTGGATTGGACTCTTGATGGACGTCCATTTTACGCAGGTCATCCTCACCCCTGAGACACACGGTCTCCTCGAGACATTGCGATGGGCAGTCTCAGACCACATCAACTTGTGCGACAGCATCGAGGGCATCAAGGGCTACTTGCGCATGTTCCGCCAGCGCAACGCTATCATCACTGCCCCTGAAATCGGCGAGTACCAAATTGAAGTGCTTCACGTTTAGGAAACCTGTAAAAAAAAAAAAGAAGAAAAATTCAATCGTCTCTTTTGGGCAGCGTCAAAAGTTGTCCATCCATTTGTTTATTCTTTTTTTTTAAAAAAAAAAATACAATTAGAAGGGCGCTAAGGCTTATCGCCCTGGTCGTCCTCTCCTCCGACAAGATCTGAATTAACTTTAGGTGTAGGTGCGAAACGCGAGAACACGGAACTGAGGCCGTCGCGAACAGGTCTTATCTTGTTCTCGATCGAGACGGAGAGCTGCGGTATTCTACTCTTCAGGATATCAGAGAGACCGGAGGCCAAATTGGACGAGTCGTCCGTAGAAGGACCAGCCTTTTCAAACGCTGTCTGCAAGTTATGCTTCAATGGCGCGATTGTCTGTTCGATCGCCTGCGAAAGCTTTGGCACCCGTTGCCGCATCGCGGCAGAGAACTCGTCCACCTGCATCAGCAGCTTTAAGCACGTGTTTTCTTTCTTTTTGACATTGCGCATACGTTATGCGCATCCAAGTATAGCATCGTCCCCCATAGCATCGCCCCAAACCCGCCGCAGGCCAGCAGCGTGCCCATCCCCAACGCCTTTGCGGCCACCATGGGCGGGGACAGGTGGTCGGCACGCCAGAGGGATCGCATCAGGGCAAACAGTTTCAGTAATCATGACCTCCGTCAAGGTGTGCGTCCGTGTTCGTCCCATGAACACGCGCGAGATCGCGCTCAACTGCAAGCCGATCATAGCCATGCAGGGGCAGCAGACCGTCATCACGGGCCCTGGTGTACGTTTTCCCCCATTACAGGCCGTGCCTGGTGTGTCGCTAACCGCTCGCCTCGTCCAAAAACAACGTGAAAAAAAAAAACAAATCCCGATACCCGACCCGGCCCGTGCCACAAACAGGGCAAGAGCAACCAGTTTGCCTTTGACCATTCGTACTGGTCGATGAACGCGAGCGACGACAACTTTGCGACACAGGAGCAGGTGTTTGAGGACATTGGTGTCTCTACGCTCAACCACGCATTCGAGGGCTTCAACGTGTGCATCTTTGCCTATGGCCAGGTGCGTTGTATTTGTGCTTGTTGTTGGGAAGGGGGCGGAGACAGACACGAGAGGAGGTGGCAGTAAGAGGCTGGAAAAACTAATAAAAAGAGAGAACCCGTTCAGACTGGATCTGGAAAGTCGTACACTATGATGGGCTATGGCGACCAGGTCGGTCTTATCCCGCGCACCTGCAACGAGCTCTTCAACCGTATCAAGTCGTCGACGGACGCAGATCCCGCTCTGTCCTTTCGTATCGAAGTGAGCTACATGGAGATCTACAACGAAAAGGTTTGGTTTTCACTTTTCGTACGGTTTTTAACATGCTCTACGTTACGACGACAGGTTCGTGACCTCCTCAACCCAAACAACAAGGGCAATCTCAAGGTCCGCGAGCATCCCATCCTGGGCCCGTACGTCGAAGACCTGGCCAAGGTCGTGGTTACGTCCTTTGCAGACATTGAACAACTCATGGACGAGGGAAACAAGTCGCGCACGGTCGCAGCAACAAACATGAACGAAACGAGCTCTCGCTCGCATGCCGTTTTCACCATGTTTTTCACTCAGTCACGCAAGGACGATACCACGGGCCTCTCCTCAGAAAAGGTCCTTTTTTTTTTTTTTTTTGGAGAGTGTGATTTCACATCTGCTCACACAAGCCAATTTTCAGGTCAGTAAAATCAGTCTCGTTGATTTGGCTGGCAGCGAACGCGCCGAATCCACCGGTGCTACCGGTGCACGTCTCAAAGAGGGTGCCAATATCAACAAGTCTCTCTCTACGCTCGGTCTTGTTATCTCTGCCCTGGTATATATTTTTTTTAAAAATAGACTTGTGCTCTTTGACCTACACATTTTGGCTTAGGCGGACCAATCCAATCCCGAGAACAAGAAGAAGAAAGGCGCAGCCAAAAACAATGCGGACTTTGTGCCCTACCGTGACTCGGTCCTCACGTGGCTTCTGAAGGACAACCTCGGTGGTAACTCGAAGACGACTATGATTGCCGCGCTGTCGCCTGCGGATGTCAACTATGACGAGACTCTGAGCACACTTCGGTTTGTGTTTTTTTATTTTTATTTTGAATGCCTTGTTTTCTTCTTTTACTAACAAACCAATTATTCTACAGTTATGCGGATCGTGCCAAGCGCATCGTCAACCAGGCTGTCGTGAACGAAGACCCTAATGCAAAGCTTATCCGCGAACTCAAGGAGGAGCTTGCACGTCTCAAATGTACACTGTGGTTCTCATTATTCAAGTTTTAAGCTAACCGACGAGCAATGCAGCCATGTTTCAAACGGGCGGGGGCGGTGCAATCCTCTCTGAAGGCACAGGCCAGCCCGGAACGACTGTGGCCGAGCAAATGGCCGCGTCGGAAAAACTACTTTCAGAGGCAAACGAGTCACTGGACGACAAAATGCGCCGCACGCAGGAGATTCAAAAGGAGCGTGAAAAGGCACTAGAAGAGATGGGCGTGGCGATCAAGACTGGCGACAAGGGAACGATCGGTCTGTCATCACCCCAAAAGTTGCCACACTTGATCAACCTGAATGAGGATCCCCTCATGTCCGAGTGCCTCCTGTACTACATCAAGGATGGCATAACCCGTGTGGGGACACACGATGCCGAGGTACCGCAGGACGTCCAGCTCAGCGGCGAAGGTGTCCTCGACCAGCACTGTCAGTTTGAAAACCTCAGTGGTGCAGTCACGATCACGGCATTTGAAGGTGACATTGCAAATATTCCCGTAGCCCAATTAAAATCAAAACATAAATAAAACTAGGGAGTTTGACGTTTGTCAATGGCCAAAAGGTGACTGAGCCCAACACACCCCTCCAGAGCGGCTCGCGAGTCATTATTGGAGAACACCACGTCTTTCGCTTCACAAATCCAATTCAAGCACGACAGCGCCTCGCCACAGACGGCAGCAGCGGCAATCTTCTTGACTTTCAGAGCCCCGGAAAGGCAAGCAAGGACACTTCGGACTGGCAGTTTGCTCAGCGCGAGCTGCTCAAGGCCCAGGGTCTGATCAGCGGCCAGACTCTCGAGGACATTGAAAAGAAAAAGGAGCTTGAGATCGCGGACCGCGTTCGCGAGATGGAAGAGCGATTCAAGTATGGTTTGATGTTCTCGAACCCTTAAAAAAAAAAATTATTTTTTTTTTACCCTGAATTTTCGTTTCAGGAAAGAAAAAGAGCTGGCAGACCGTGAACTGGAGCAGCAGCGTCTAGAGTACGAGAACCGCTTGCGTCAGATGGAAGCCGAGCGCGCCATTGGCAGTCCCGCGCCAAACACGTCGTCACCCGGAACACCGGAGCCGATCACAGCCCAAAAAGCAGCTCAGAACCTCGTGCTTGCGGCCAAGGTGGTGAGACGATGGAAGACCTACAGGTTCACGTCTCTCAAGGATGAGCTGTTGGCACACAATGCCCTTGTCAAGGTTTGCCGGAATAAAAACTGATCAGCCGCATATTTAAAAAAAAAATGAAAATAATGCAGAAAGCAAACGCCATCAGCAAGGAACTCAACAAAGGGGTCACGTACGACTTTTGCCTTCGCTCGCAGACGCCATACTCTGCTAGCGTCGTCTCACTGAATGGGTACGACCTTTGTTTTCGAAAAAAAATTGCATTAATTTTCAACAAATTAGATCTTCTGTGGATCGAAAGACAACTGTGGCAATCGCAGTGGACGACAGCCGCCACAAGGTCAAGCACGTGTGGACATTAAACAAGTTGCGATTGCAGACAGCATCCATGCAAGAAATGTACAACAATCTCACAGGGTATCAGAGTCATCGTGTGCCGGTCGACGACGATCCCTTTTATGATATCCCCACTTGGTTTCAATATATTGGTACGTTTTTTTTTTTTTTTTCAATAGCCAAATCAAACTGATCGTGCCGTCTAGGCCGAGGCTACCTGTACATGCAACCCCTGCTGTACAACTTGTCCGTTTCGCACAAGGTCAACGTGATCAACGAGGACGGCGAGCTCTGCGGTGTCGCGGTGATTCAGCTGCAGCCTGAAGATCCCAAACAGGACGCAATCAAGGTCCTAGAGGACAAGCTGCCTTCACTCACCTTTGATGCCTCCGAGGCCGCCGTGCCAGCATCTACCTCTTCCGAGGCCGAAGGGCACTCGGAGTCGTCGCTCCCAAAGTCCTTGGTATATTTTTCCCTAACTGACATGTGTGAAGATTCATCATTTGCGCCAAAATTTTAGCTCGCGGATGTCGCGCACACAATCCATTTGAACGACACTCTTTATTTTTCGGTCACCATTGAAACGATCGAGGACTTTGAGCCTGACAAGTACACGGACGTCTTCTGCCAGTTCCGCTTCCTCAACAAGCACGGACTTGTATTTGCGACCGAACTCTGCAAAGGTAATCGTTGTCTTTCACACAGACGTCCTCAAACATGTCCACATCAATAAGAGTACCCGCCCAAGTTCAACCACAAGCAGTTTGTGCGTGCACCCGTGACGCCTGCCTTGATTCAGTACTTTGAACATGGAGCGATGCCGATCGAGGTAGTCGTTGCTTTTTTTTCTCACACGTGTTGACCGATTGATTGGCTTGGTAAACACAGCTCTTTGCGCATCTGCAAGAGACCAAGTCCTCCAGTAAGAAACAACAGTCGTCCAGCCCTGCAGGTCTTTTGTCGACTCCGAAGCGTCCTTCCGTGATCACCATCCCCACATCGCCTACACCCGCATCCATTAAAACACCCACGTCGGCCAGTCTCTCGCTCGCCTTCCTGACGGGTCAGGCGTCTGCCAACACCACTGTCGAGCCTTCTTCTCCCCAGCAACCAAACGCACCGTCGGGTGTGACATTGCCCAAGTTGCTCAGCAATGCCGAGCTCGTCAGTGCAAACGCGACTGCCAATGTCGAGGTTCATCGTTGCATCGTTTTTTTTTTTTTTTAGAATATTTTATTTATTTATTTTTCCCCCAAATTATCAGACGATCGCACCGTCGCCTCCACCGAAAGATTCAAACGGACCACCTGCTGTGTCATCCCTTGATAATGACAAAGTGCAGGACGTCCTGGCATGGTTTGAAGTCAGCGAACTGGTACGTGAACGCAGTTTGGTGCGGGAACCATCAACTGAAAAAGGCAATAATTTGTAGGCCCCTTCTGGTGATTACTTGCCTGTTCCGCTTGTGGTGGCTCCCACAAAGGATACCGCTGCACAGCCAACGATCTTCATGTGTCGCCAGGGTCTTCAGCGGCGCGTCTCGATCACCCTCATCAACCAGTCATCAGCCGACTTTTGGAGCGGTGTGTCCAAGCTCTCCATTGGCAACGTCCGCACGCACGCCGACGAGCTCGCACGCATCAAGTCGGAAGGCGCCGGAAATTTTGGTACGTTCCGTCTGCTTTGTTCCAAATTTAAAAAACTTTGTTTACAGTTCCTCTGAACATCATCCCGACGCAAACAAGCACTCTCGATCACTTTGACGGCGGACGGTTACGCGTCGAAGCCGCATGGGATAGCTCTCTTCACGACTCGATGCATCTTAATCGCGTCACTCCCGAGCCCAACTATGTCATTGTCACCCTCACTGCGTTGGTGGATGTGCAAGGCTGCCGAAGACCCATGACTGTCAAAAAGGACCTCTTGTACGCCCACCCGGAAAAAAAAAGGAATGGTTATTTATTAACAGTGACATTCTCCTAATAGCATTCGTATCCATGCCCGTGATGTGACTGTTACTCCTTCTCGAGGCTTCTTCTCCGATCTTTTCGGTGGCAACAAGCCCCGTGTGCGCACGACAAAGCTCTCTGGGTAATTGCATTTTTCTTGTCAGCAAGTCTTTTCTAAAAAAAAAAGAAATTACGTTTTTTAGGATCTATCAAGTAACTGTGCAAACAGAGCGCTCGCTTATGAAGAAGATGGCAGTGGACACTTCGCGGGTGTACGTTCGTGGTGCTGAGATCCTGGGCGATTGGAAGCCAAAGGGCGTCGAGTTGATAGCCGAGCATCAGCAGATGGTAGCCAAATTTTTGGTTTGATGTTTTATTTACAAAATATTGTATACAGCTCCAAGACATCCAGGCACTGACAGACAACGAGTTTTCCAAACAGTGGTGGCACTTGCGGACAAAATTGTTTCCATCGGATACCCCGCCAGTCTCTGTCGAGTTCAAGGACGCCTCGCCCAAGGCTCAGGTATGTAACCCTTTCTCTCTTTTCCCCCTTCTTTCTCAACTTTGCATGCTTCATCCCAAAAGGAACTCGCTCGCGACTTTTTGTTCTACTTGGCCGCTCAGTCTGACCGTGCTCGCACACGCACTTTCCGTTCGCCGACGATTGTTGCCAAGCTGCACGCGGCAGCCACCTCTTTGGGTGCATCCGCGCCCAACAGCAGCAGCACCTCGCCTCCCCCGAGCGGTGGCAGCAAGGACGATGCCTTGGTTGCCACAGCCGACGAAGTCGAGCAATTGTATGCTTCACTTGCGTTGCCTTCTGCTAAATACAATTGTCCATAACAGTGACAAGTCGTCGATGCGGGGCTACCTCAACATCATCGACAAATCGGACCACCAGGCGCTTCGCGAGATTGTCACGCGCAAGTATTTTGTCATCCGTCGGCCTTACTTGTTTGTGTACGACCACGAGGAAGACGGCGTCGAGCGCAAGGTCATCAATCTCACGGGCGCCCAGCTCGTCTACAGTGAACAGGCCGAGGCGATGCAGCAACGTCCGTTCATGTTCAGTCTCAGCGCAAAGTCTGGCGGCTTCAATCTTCAGGCCGGCAGTGAGAAGGCCCTCTACGAGTGGCTAGAGGCCATTGATCCGCTGTACGTCGGCACTTTGGCTTCGCGCAAGGGTACATACTCGCGTGGATCCGGACCAGGAGGGCCGTTTGGCTCCATTGGACGTGCACGCGCAGGAACCATGCGGTAGAATACGCACATACACCCCAAAATTATTTCCTTTCCTCTTTGTTCCTCATCGCACTTTAGGTTCTCTCGTCTTTCAACTTTAAATCACAAAAAAACTTTCGATCATTTGCAAAAGAAGAAAAAAAAAAATACAAGAAAAAATTTTTACAAAAAAAACTTGCATTGATTGGGAGGGAATTTGAGTTTGGGAGGGAGGGGTGTAGCGGCCGACGTCGATAATCCTGCAATGATTAGTGCAAATAGAGTACTACTACGTGAGGTGGACGAGAAGAAACAGAGGAGAGAGAGAGAGAAGAGAGAAGATTTCTTAGAAAAAATTTTTCATGAGCAAATAGGGAGGGTGCCCTACTACTTATGACCTCGAGTGAGTAAAAAAAAAACAACCAATTGCCATCCCATCGTGTAAAGCAAATACTTTTTAGTACTACTTTTAATGGTCTTTTTTTTTAAAAAACTTTGAAGGTTGCATGAAATTATTTTTCGAGAAATTTTGCGGGAACTCATGCGAGATTGGATGAGGAGGAGGGAGGAGAAATAAGGGAACATATAAATAAGAGACGCAAGAAGCATGTCATGCAATGCTGTAGGCAGCAGATATGCAAAATACAAATCTTTCTTATAGTTCCCTTATCAGCACACACACCCTCACACCCCCAAAACCAAAGCAAGCACTTTAACCCCTCCAGATTTTTTATGTTTTTAATAGTACGATTTGCAAATCCTCTCACAGTAGAAGGCATAGGGGGGAGAGAGAGAAATAAGAAACCGAAACATATCCCTTTTTTTACGATGCGATGGTTTACTCCTCGTCGGCAGCACCGCCGGCGTTGACGTCGTAGTACTTGAGGGTGTAGGTCTTCTTGCTGGTGGCAACAAGGCGCATGTAGTCCTTCAGGTTCTTCTCTGTAAAAACCAAAGACACACACAAAAAAAAAAAGTTATGAAAAGCTTCACAAAGAATATTACTCTTCAGGAACTTCTTTGCGAGGTACTTGATGTAGCGCTTGGAGATGGCAGTCTTGGCAGTGACCTAGGACAAAAAACAAAAAAAAAGGAAAAAAAGAAAAAAATTTTTCAATGCCTGCTGAGTGCAGAGCTTAGAAAACCATACAGCGAGCTTGTCCTTGTTGAGGTGGACCGAGACCTGGTCAGCGAGGTTGCCAACCTTGCCACCGACCTTG
>Ga0302227_10003020_pt1 | contig 11290 bp, 18 predicted proteins | sample II_Palsa_N1_1_FD_193525 | JGI IMG/M metagenome (GOLD analysis project Ga0302227, IMG submission 193525) | Peat permafrost microbial communities from Stordalen Mire near Abisko, Sweden - II_Palsa_N1_1 | ecosystem: Environmental > Terrestrial > Soil > Palsa > Peat permafrost | place: Sweden...
TTTTTTTTATATTTAAATTTATTTCTTTCTTTATAGAAGGCGACGCTCAAAGACGGCTTACCTGGACACGCACTGAACCAGCAGAGTTGCCAGCTTGCCCTCGCTGTTGAGGATTGGGTACACTCGTTGGACCTTTTCCGGTGCGTAAAAGTCCTAAAAAAAGGTAACGCAGTGTTAATACGAGCTGAGATGCGGGTTTGGGGCAGGCACCTTGATTTTCATAAACTTGTTGAAGGGATAGTCGGCCCACATGAAGAGAACAATCGTCGTCTTGACAGAGGCAATCATAAACACGGCGCCCCTTGATCGAACTGGGCACGAGAACAAATGTACAAGTGTAAGCAATACGCCCTTTTGTGTGTTGTTGTTGTTGTTCTTACCGATGCTGTAGTGAGAGCTATACTTTGTGCCCTTGATCTTGCTGAACGAGTCCTCCCGACGGAGCAGTCGGCGTTGCTTCTGGTTCTTCGAATACAGGTCCTGCAGGGTGTACATGCGAATGTGCTGGTGGCGACCGCAGATGGCGATGAGCACACCATACTCTTCGATGACGGTGATGCGCGTGAATCGGGTGTCCTTGATAACACGAGTCACTGTCGAGAGTGGGCCAATTTTTTAAAACAAACAAACAAAAGGGACAGTGCGTTACATGTGCCGTTCTTGTCGAGCTGGTACAGACCATAGGGTGTTCCAAAGAGGTAGCGCGAACCCCACGTGGTCGCGCAGACGATTTCAAAGGGGAAATTCTTGGCGAGACTGAGTGCATTGACCTCAAGGTTGTTGGCCGAGTTCAGGGCGACCTCGGGCTCGTTGAAGATGGCGCTTGCCCTACACCAAGGTCAAACAAACAGAAAAAAAAAGAAGCACAACGTACGGTATCCGGTTGGATTTGCTCGGGGACGACGCCGCCGCGTTCGCTGCAAGACCCGAAGGCACACGTTCGCCTTCCTCCTTGAACATTGACGCCAAGGCAGCATTGAGCCGCTGGGTTCCTTTGCGCGTGGCGCGGCCAGAGAAAGGCAAGTGTTCGGCAGTCTCGACCGAGGCATCCTGCGGGTTGGCTGGAATGAGGGCTTCTGCCGGGGCGAGGCGCTGGCTGAACCCACGAAGAGACTTGCGACCGTATGTGCGTCCGTTTGATTTCGATGCGGGAGAGGACAAGCCTTCCTCGGCCAAACCAGACGACGAGGGTGCCGATTGGTCAGCTTTGGATGCCTGGTGGATTGTTGAAACGGGAGACTAAGGACAACACGAATTTTTTTTTTTTTTTGCAAGGCTTACAGGCGACGAAGATGAACCGCCCGACTCATCATCGCTCGCAGAAACGACGCTGCGGAGGTTGGACGATGCACGAATCGTATTCTTGCGGGTCGAGGTCGAGTCACTAGAGTGTGAGCCCGAGGACAGAGGCGAGAATTCGACGTCCGAGTCACTAAAGTCGTCGGGATCGGTTTCTGCAAAACAATGAATCATCAATAAAAAAATGAAAACAACGACGACAGTGCGACATACGATCGGCCTTGGACAGCGGTGACAGGGGGTTGCTAAAGATAAAGCTGCCGTCATGCTGACCCATCTGGAGCAGGAGTGTGCGCTGATGGGCAAATGGATCGGCTTGGGCGGGAAGGGGCGTGGACGGGGGCGAGTCGTCGTCACCATAGAGGGGATTGGAAAAGACGAGACCATCATCGTCGCTGCTGTCGTTGCCACCACCACCACTGCTGGATGCGCCTCCGGCCACACGTCCCATCAACTGCGCGCAATTTAAGTACGAACGAGGCGATTTTTTTCCCCCTTACGTTTTGCCAAGTGCCCAGCGTCTCGGGGGTGATGATGTCGCTCGCGTCCGAGTCCCTCTGTTATCTCATGGTCAGGGGGGAATTTATGTTTGCTGCCTCGTTACCCTCACAGTGCGCTTGGTGTGGTACGAATTCTCAAGAACTGGCGGCCTGGTCTCGGGGAAGGCCATGTCGATGACGTCGTTGCCAATTCCCCCCAGTGTACCCTTGAGGACACCCTGCCGCTTGTTGGTCTTGGAGAGGGTTTGGTGCAGGATCGACTTTCGTTTGTTGTCGGCACTGCTGTCCTCGTTGTCGCTGTCACCACCAAAGTCAATCTCCTCCTCTGGCTCGTTGGCTGGCGGAGGTGGCTTATGGGGGAAAAAAACAGCAACCGTTGGTTAGACTATATGGGAAAAAAAAAGCGTGTTTGGTACAGCGGCAGCAGATCCACCCTTGTTGGCAATCCTATCCACCAGCTCCTGTAGGACAAGGCGGGCACGACGCGTCGACACCTTGGGCTTGATAAACGGGTGCTGTCATTTTTGTTTTTGTTTTTGATAAACGCGCATTAGTACAAACAACAGCATTGCAGCCGATACATTGAGAAGTGTCTTGGCGGAGGGACGCTTGGCGGGATCCTTGATCAGGCATTGCTTCAAAAAGTCGCGAAACTGTTTGCTCCATTTGCGTGGCTGTGCCAGTGTCGGCGGTTTATTGGCCGGGATGAGGAAAAGCGCACGAAGAGGATGGAGGTCGGCGAGAGGGGGGTCCAAGTCTGCCATCTCGATAGCGGTGATGCCCACAGCCCAGACGTCGCACTTTTCGTCGTACAGGGCATCGGCGTCCTTGTCGCACGCAATCACCTCTGGCGCCATCCAATACGGTGTACCGATAAACGTGTGGCGCATCGGGTTCTCTTCCGACATTTGTCCAGAAACACCAAAGTCAGCTGCAACGTTGCAACGAATAAAAATAGGTAAATGAAAAACTAGAGAGACAGAGCGAGCAAGGATTACCGAGCTTAATGTCACAGTCACCGGTCAGGAGAATGTTGCCGCACTTGATGTCTCGGTGGATGATACCTTTCTCGTGCAGGTACGCCAATCCCTGCAGGGTCTCGTGACAGATGTAGGATATTTGCTCCTCTTTCAGGCCCTTGGTGTTTTCTGGTAAATTTCCCCCACCACCACCACCACCCCCGAATCGCATAAGACCGGCACATAAACAAATGAAGGAGGCACACCTTTGTAGAGGTCCATGACCGAACCACCCTGGCAGATCTCCATGACGATCTAAAACGCGACAGTTTTTTTATTTATTTAGAAAACGAGCACCAACCAATCGCAATACCCAGAGCTTTTCGCTGCGCAGATAGGTACCAAAGAACTTGACCACGTTCGGGTGCTTGCACACGCGCATAAAGTTGATCTCCATCCAAATCTCCAAAAGCTCGTCCTCGACGAGGTCGATCACTTTAATCGCGACGATTTCACCCGTGCGGATGTGGCGACCCTACGTAGAGACAAACAGCGTCATCAAAAGCCACTTCTCGCGAGTGGCATACCTTGTACACAGAGCCGTAGCTGCCCTCGCCAAGCAGGTCGACCAGCTCAAAGATGCCCGTCGGATCTGGGGCGTGGTACAGGTCCTCGGGCTTGGAGCCGCCGTTGTTCTCGGCCATCTTCAAAAAAGAAAGAAAACACCTGCAGTGACCAGCGGGGGGTTAGCACGGGAGAGCACAAGTTGGTTTTTCTTTTCCCAGGACACGTCGCTGGTCTTCCCCCGATTTGATTCCGCGCAACTCAACCCTAAAAATAGCAAACTGGCGCCTTCTTGAATAAAAAAAATTCCACTCTGAAGCCGCCGCTCGCACCGGCACCTGCAGTCCTCTGTTCCCTCCCGTCGCCCAAACAATAAAACGGATTCACGCCCTCGGCCGGAAAAAACAAACAAAAACAGAGAGCCGGGCGTGGAAGAACCGGATTGGCGGCTTTTCCACCAATCATCATCACCATGCCCGTGGTGAGAATCTTGAAAAGACACGCGCACCGATGGCATATTGTGCAGCGGAGCAAGGCAGGGAAACTGGACAAGAATGCAGTGTTCTTGGTGGACCCGGATGCGTCAACTCCCCTGTATCGTGGCTGCCTTTATCTTTTCACACAGTGGGCTAAGAAATCGCATGTGTTCCAAGGAAGCCGATGATGGTCAAGCCCGAGGAGGAGAACAGGGCGAGGAGGGCGCGATGGCTGAGCTTGTGTCGCGAGTCTGTGACCGATCTGTTTCTGCCGCGAGGGTATCCGCTGTCGGTGGCGCCGTCGTACATGCGGTTCTCCCAGTGGCAGTTCCTCCATCAAGTCACGGGCTCGACGACGGGCGTGCTGTCGATGCAGGCGCTGCTCTTTGCCGTGGGACTGGGCGCTGGCGCGATCCCCGTGGCGGCGGCACTAAACTGGGTGATCAAGGATGGGCTGGGACAGCTCGGAGGCGTGCTGTACGCCGGGATTATGAGTAACCGCTTTGACTCTGACCCGAAGCGATTCCGATTTTTTTCTGGCGTTGGTACACGAGAAATAAGAACAAGCGGGCACTGATAACAAAAATCAACAACACATTCATGCTTAGCCCTGCAAGCTGCCACCACTATCGAGGTCCTCACTCCACTCTTCCCGCAGTATTTCTTGCTGCTGGCGTCCATCTCCAACATTGGTATCAGAGTTTTATTTTTCTCTCTCTGCGCAGGGGGGGCTGAATGAATCACCAAACAATAAATTTTTTTTTTTTAAAAAAAAAAAAAAGGAAAGAATGTCTCGTGGCTGGCCGGATCGGCGACGCGCGCACAACTGAATCGAGCCCAAGCCCTGCGCGAAAACTTGGGAGATGTCACGGGCAAGGCAGGGTCTCAGGCAACCGCCGCTGGCCTGGCGGGTACCCCTTTGAGTGTCTGTGCTCTCTTTCCTTTTTAATAAAACAGCCAAACCGCAGGAACGGGCCTTGGAATCGGCATCTCGGCCGCTGTGCAAGGATCCATGTCTGGAGTCATGCTCGCGTTCGTACCTCTCTCCATCATCTCGCTGTACGCGCTCTACCGCTCCAACATGTCGGTCGCCCTCCCTCACCTGAACGAGCAGCGACTCGACCTCTTGCTCGCGAGCATGTTTAAGGAGCATCGTCATAGCCGAAAGCAGCAGCTAACCCTCGTCCTCACGTTGGATGACAACGTCTTGCCGAATGTCCTCTCGCCCACAGACGTCGCCCATGAGGAGACTTTCATCCGGCGCTATCGGTCGCCATACCACCTCAGCCTGGTGGTAGAGCCTTCGCTTGACCGGTTTTCACGGGTCAATGCCCCGCGTACCCACTTTCCCCAGCGCATGCGCGAACAGTCCTTCTCAAGACCCCACGCACATCTGCTCTGCCTAGTTGGAGATGCTTTGGCGGACATCCGGGTCGACGACGAGGGCAAGGACCGGCCCCATGCACAGCCTTCACTGGCCCTATTTTTTGTCGACAATTCAAGCGCCCTCGACATCCTCCGCGGGTACTACCACGCCTACTGCATCCGCCAGCTCGTCCAGGACAACCCGATGCTGCGCATCTCTGGGCACCACTTTTACCTTGTGGTCGAGCGCACACGCGCCTTCGTCAATTCAACTTTCGACCAGCTCTGCTCGCGGCTGCTCAGCAAGGGATGGAGCCTCGACCACGTCTTCCTCGCCGACAAGGAGCGTCGCCTGCGGGTCGGTCGCGATCTAGACGACTTTAATAATTATTTTTAAATCAAAAAAATTAATAAAAGTTGTAAAAATTGTTCATATGATGATGCCTCCATCCACCCCTATGACTTGACCTGTTATATATGTGGCGTCTATTAGGAATAGAGCTGCTTGTGCCACTTCCTACCGGTAGTTTGTGTTACTGAGGCACGTTTAAAAAAAAAGGAGGAGTAAGCCTACTTCAGCAGTTCCAAATCGCTTCAACGGGACGCGGTCAAGGATGCCGTTGCGTTGGTTCTCTGTCAGGGTGCGCGTCATGTCGGTCTCGATAAAGCCGGGTGCAAGGACGCTTGCCCGAACGTTGAAAGGCCCGAGTTCTTTGGCGAGAGAGAGCGTCAAGCCAACGAGACCTGCCTTCGATGCCGCGTAGACCGTCTGGCCCACGTTGCCCCGCGATCCGATGACGCTTCCGATGTTGATGATGCAGCCTGAACGTCTCGCAAGCATACCACGTTCCACAGCGCGGCAGGTGAGGAGGGCCCCGCGGAGGTTGGTGTCGATGACATTGTCGATAGCCTCGACCGACGTTGAAAACAGTAGCTTGTCGTGGTTGATTCCAGCAGCATTCACAAGGATATCGGGCGCCCCGACTTGATCTTTGATCCTCTGTGGACAAAAGTTACCAGTCGCGCGCACGGAGTGTTCGCGTACCTGAAAGACCGTTTGCACGGCCAAGGGGTCGGAGACGTCGCACGCCCAGCCGTGATGCTCTACCTGCAATGGTCCAGGAGAAGGCAAGCGCGCGGCTGCTTCCGCCGAGGTCTCAGAGGATCGTCCTAGGGCCACGACCGTCGTTCCCCCCCTCTGCGCCAACGCTGTCGCGATTGCATTGCCGATGCCCCTGGTTGCACCCGTCACTATTGCTACTCTTGATTTCATGCTTTTCAAAAGTGGCCGCCCTTTTTTGAGCTCGGGCTGTGCATCGTGCATCCGTATTGTGAATGTACAAGAAAAAAGGCAGAGTGCGTAGGGAGGGCGAAAATAGAAAACAAACATTAGTATTCCACGGGAATAAGCGAGGTGTCCGACAGCAGGTCAAATTGTTTGCAAAACTTGAGGAAACGCTCGAGTAAGTGGTATTCTCCCTACGGTCGAGACAAATGTTAGTTTCACAGGGAGGGAAAAAGAAAAATAGGGAAGAAAGAAAAAGAAAAGCACAGCGTGGTGGGGATCAGACTCTTCCTATCATATTTACTTTTACTATAATCAGCGAGAGCGAAGAATATATATTTTTTTTTCTTCTTTCTTTCAGTAAAAATTAAGCAGTTAACATCACACCCCCCCCACACAATCCGCATCTTTTTTTTTTTTTCTGTGTGTGTGCAGAAGAGAAAAATATTTTTGGGACGGTACCTCAAACTCGTCAAACTCTTTCCGATGTTGGTGGTAGGCGTGGGCAAAAATGCGGAAGAGACGGCGTGCCATTGGTTGGTACTGTTTTGACGAGCCAGCCGAAAACGATACTCTGCAACAATATATTTGATTGGTATTAAAGGGAAAGAAAAAAAAACCCACCTGCTAGGAAAAAGTTTGCTGCTGTTGAGGATGGACGACGAGCTGTCAAGAAGATGGACAATGTAGTCGATCGCCGAGCACTCTTGCGGCTGTTTATGTGTGGCACAGAGGTACTGCTGTTGGTCGTCGACCGTTGCCTTCATCACAGGACAAGTCGCGGGAGAGCACACTGGTGGCAATAGCTTGACCACGAGGAAGTTGAGGTCCTGGAGGATTTGTCTAGTTTGTGCGTTTCTCGTTAGACGGAAGGTTCAAAAAACAAAGGAACGGAAAGGATGAAAGGAAAGGAAGAAAGGAAGGTACCGAAAGTGTTCATGCTGCCACGAGTCCTCGTCCTGGCTCTCTGGCAACTCGAGTGCCTTGTCAACATCTGCAGGATATTTGTGCAGGAGGGTTTGGATGTGCTGCTGCACGGCAAACGAGCCGTCGGCCTCCTCCAGTGGCTGTTGGGGCCAGGAAAAGAGGTCCTATTTTTCAATCAATTAAAAAAAAAAAAGGAAATACTTTGGTTAGCTTGCTCCTCCCACACAAAATGAAGAGACAACGGAGGGCGAGGTATAACGTACAGCGCTCTTTGTCCCGGGGCGGTTTCTTTGAGTGGCTGCTATCGACATTTCCGAAGGGCTTAGGGAAAGCTGAAAGTGACCTTAGTCGAAACAAGCCAAAGGGACGCTGTATCAGCTTTCTTTTTTTTTTTTTTTTTTTTTTTGCTTCCACGCGACGGCTGCAGTCGCGGTCACTTCTGCGAGTTATGCGCAGGCCTCCCTTGTGCGACTTTCTTGTGCGTTGCTTTTTTTATTTTTAGAATTGCCGGACGGGTGTGTTTCTCCTCTTTTTTTTTTTTTTTGGTGACGATGTCGCTGGTGTCGTTCGTTTGAAAGGTACGGGCGGGCTTTGTCTTTTCGCTTCCTCGTTGGAATGCCTTTTACGTTTCCTCCTGCCGGACCTTTGGTGCTGTGACAGTGCCGGAAAAAAAAACCTGGGTCGGCTCTTTCTCTAGTTTTGCAGAAACGCTGATCCCGTTTCTCCCTGTGCGGGTATGTGTTTTATGCTTGTTATCTAGGGACCCGCTGCGACGGTTTTGCCCAAGCACCGTTCTGGCAGTATCCGTTGTTGTACATCAACAAGCTTACTCGGGGGGGAAACAGACCTAACACTGGGTGGTTGCCAGTGACGATGAGGAAGGAGGCAAAGCAAGGCAAAGCAAGTCGGTCGTTTTTTTCCCCGGTGTGTTTGCCTTTCGAGTGCTGCTGTGCGTGTGTGCGTGTGTGCGTGTGTGGTGGTATGCTCTCGCAGTACATGCCGTGCACGTAAAGTATTTGTCTGTTTTCTTTTATCTTTGTGCGTGGGCTTTTGCCTGTTCGAGTAGGGTTTGTGTGTGTGCGCGCGCGCGCGTGTGCCGCCAGCCCTCTCGAGAGTCCTCTCGAGTCTATCTGCTAAATATATTTACCACTAACCCCTCGTCGCCCAGCTAACCCCTCGTCACCAGAAGAAGGAACGGCAGACAAACTGGCGGCGTCATTATCCGGCTTTCGCTTCAATGGTAAAAACCTTCAATGCACCTTCTTTACTGAAGACTGGCAACTCTATCAGAAGGCGACAACAACAAAGTGACCACGGTCATGGCAAGCGATCGTACTGGGGCCAACGTGGAGCTGAGCTACACTGCTACCAAGGTAGAATAGAAATCGCAGTCATCGATGTGCTCAATCCTGCCGTACCAAAAGATCATTGGCAATGGCTCCTTTGGCGTTGTCTTCCAGGCCAAGCTTGTGCAGTCGGGCGAAACCGTTGCGATCAAAAAGGTCCTGCAGGACAAGCGATTCAAGAACCGTGAGTTGGACATCATGCGTCTCGTTTCACACCCAAACGTCGTCCAGCTGTCGTACTTTTTCTATGGCAAAGGCGAAAAGGTACGCACTGCGTCATCTCTGGGAGAATTAAAAAGAAGAAAAAAAAATGTACCAAAATAAAACAATAGCCCGACGAAGTGTACCTCAATCTCGTCCTCGAGTTTATCCCGGAGACAATACATCGGGGGGCAAGGCACTATGCCAAGCTGAAGCAGCAAATGCCAATGATACAAGTCAAGGTAAGGGAAATCTAGGGAAAAGGCGACTGTTTTTTTTTTTTTGTTTTCTTTACACTGCTGTTTCCAGCTCTACATGTACCAGCTGTTCCGGTCGCTGGCCTATATCCACTTTATGGGGATCTGTCACCGAGATATCAAGCCTCAAAATCTTCTCCTCGACCCAGTGTCTGGCATTTTGAAACTGTACGCGATGCCACATTCTTTGTTTTCTGTCCCAACCTTTTTCTTTATTTTTTATTTTATTTTAGTTGCGACTTTGGAAGCGCCAAGATCCTCATCGCGGGTGAGCAAAACGTCGCGTACATCTGTTCACGATACTACCGTGCCCCCGAGCTCATCTTTGGTGCAACACTGTACTCGACAGCGATTGGTATGTCTTTTTTCTATACCGACCAAAGGAAATAGTAAAAGTTTAAAATAAAATATAAAGACATTTGGTCAACGGGGTGCGTTATGGCAGAGCTCTTGACGGGCCATCCCCTCTTCCCCGGCGAGTCGGGCGTGGACCAGCTCGTGGAGATCATCAAGGTCATGGGAACGCCGACACGGCAGCAGGTGCACGCCATGAACCCCAATTACAACGAGTTCAAATTCCCCCAGATCAAGGCACAGCCTTGGGCCAAAGTGGTAAGCAATCGCACGGGTCATCCGTCCTTTCTCATGCATTCTAAAACAAAAAAATTTTATTTATTTATTTTGAAACATGCAGCTTTTCCGTGGACGAACACACAACGGCGAGGCGATCGAGTTGATGACTCACCTCCTCGAGTACGTCCCTCACTTGCGTTACTCCCCGATGGAGGCGCTGGCGCACCCCTTCTTCGACGAGCTTCGTGATCCCAACGCTCGCCTCCCCTCAGGACAACCCCTTCCTCCGCTGTTCAACTTTACGGAGCAAGGCACGTCTGAATTGTGAAACCGAGAAAATCTAAAACCACACACAGAGCTCTCCTTGCGGCCAGATCTCAACCGCATCATCGTGCCTTCGCACGCTGAGGCTGCCTTGAGGGCACGGCTACCTCTGGACAATTACTTGCGACCGGGGCCACCACCTGCACGGCCCGTTATCAACGCCGAGACGATTGCAACCATCTCGGCATCCAACTCGATCTCGGCACAGTCTGGACCCATCCCCCAGCATGCACCTGCTCCCGGAGGCAACTGAGAGACCCAGTCGCGGGAAAGGCCATCCATAATAAGAGAAAAAAAAACCCCCTTTTCATCTTCTGTTTTTTCCTGCCTTTTCTTCAAGTTTTCTTTGTTTCTTTTTTCTTCTCTCCTTTTCACCTCCCCAGTCATTTGCAAATCCATACACTTTCGTTTCGTTATTTAACCACCCGATCTTTTGTTTCTGTACGTTTTGAGTTTCTTTTCAGTTTCAAGTTCACTAAAACCGCCGCCGGATGGAGATTGCGGTCGGGACACAGAACGCAGCCAAGCTGAAGGCCGTTCAACTTGCAATCGATCAGCTCAAGACGTTACCCTCGTGGCCCGCGGGCGCCAACACAATCAAGATCGAGCCAGTCAAGGTGGCGTCGGCAGTGAGCGCTCAGCCAATGTCGGACGACGAGACGATGCGCGGTGCAATCGCACGTGCACGAGCAGCACTGGATGCGACGCCAGCGGCCACCTTTGGCATCGGCCTCGAGGGGGGCGTGCAGGAGATCTGCGGGCGCTGGCTCGAATGTGGGTTCATAGCGGTCGTCGAGCGCGCGAGTGGCCGCGTGGGGCTGGGGACGAGTGCGCGCTATGAGCTCTCGGCCAAGATTGTTGCTCGTCTGCAGCAGGGCGAGGAGCTGTCGCAAGTGATTGACGATCTGTCCGGCCAGGACGATGTGCGATCGTCACAAGGGGCGATGGGGATCCTGACCATGGGCCTACTGCCTCGTGACGTCTGCTACGCACAGGGCGTGATTTTTGCGTTTGCTCCCTTCATTTCAGGATCTCATTTTTGGTTGTAAGACGTTCTATATCCTATGGACAGGTTTGTCATTCATTGCTGCTTGCGCACAATCGTCCAGAGGACAGGTGCGTCGGTTTGGACCGTCACCCGGTCCGATTCGACATGGTTGGACGTGCTGATGGCGAGCCCGGCACCAAATCCCCACTGACTTGTCTCTGCAAAA
>Ga0302227_10003023_pt1 | contig 11280 bp, 20 predicted proteins | sample II_Palsa_N1_1_FD_193525 | JGI IMG/M metagenome (GOLD analysis project Ga0302227, IMG submission 193525) | Peat permafrost microbial communities from Stordalen Mire near Abisko, Sweden - II_Palsa_N1_1 | ecosystem: Environmental > Terrestrial > Soil > Palsa > Peat permafrost | place: Sweden...
ACAATCACAGATTTAGAGAGAGAGAGAGAGAGAGAGAGAGAGAGAGAACGAGAGATACCTCGTCAACGTCCAAGCGGCTTGCTCGTCGCATCGCCGCAAACCATAACGCACCGTCACGTGTAGTGGCATTCCTCCTAAGCCAAGCCACGGCGCGGTTAAAGCCCCAAAACACAGGCAACACGTACCAGTGACGACACGTGCAGGCCACAGCACACAAATCGGCCGGCTCCAGCCACACAAACACGAGCAGGAGGACCTCGGTGGGCAGCCCCTTGATCATTCTGCTTTCTAAATGGACGTGCTGCGTACGCTCACGTGGGCGACTTTACGTATCGCGTCTTTATTTTGGCGCCTTTTTCCCCTTGCTTGTCTTTCTTTTTCGCCAACTGAGCCCATTACCAAAAAAAAAACACACAGTGCTGGCCGGAGAATGAGCGACGGACAGGTCGAAATCGACGGCAAGGTGTTTGCCAAGCGCCTGACCAAGCTGTACAACAGGTACTACGTAACCATCCCTTTTCACCCCCCACTCTGACCGTGGTTCTTTTTTCCCCATCGATTGCCCCAAAGCTGGCGAGGACGGGGCGACGCCAGCAGTGGCTGGAGTAACGTGGACGCCGTGTCGATCCTCGTGGGCAAGACGGACAACACGTCGTACGTCAAGTCGCAGGCGATGCAGGTAAATGCCCCCCCAGTCGCTCCCCTCACTGACCAATCCTCCCTGCTTGCGCTAGCTTTGGCTGCTGGGCTACGAGTTCTCCGAGACCATTTTCGTGTTTACGGCCAGCAAGGTGTTTGTCCTGACGAGCGCCAAGAAGGCCGTGTACCTCAAGCCGCTGCAGTCGCTGGACTCTCTGCCCGCGCCCCTCGAGATTATCGAGCGACAAAAGTCAGAGAGCCAGACCGACAAGGTCAACGTCCTCGTTGCCAGCGTCAAGGCGGCCGTCAAGGATATTGTAACGCTGCTCCTAGTTGAAAAGCCTAACACTCGCCCATGCGCAGAAATCAATTGGCACGCTGCCCAAGGAGACGTTCAAGGACACACTCCAGACCGACTTCCACAACGCCATCCAGTCCAGCGGGATCAATGGTGTTGACGTCAGTGACGGCATTGCCAACGTGCTCGCGGTCAAGGACGAGGAGGAGCTGGTAGGATCCTAGGCTGCGCAGATGTTTTTCCACCTCATCCTGTCCGTACAATCACAGGTTGCTGTCAAGCACGCCGGAGAGATCGCCACTGATATCCTTTCCAACCTCATCATTTCCCGTCTGGAGGAGGTCATCGAGGAGAGCCAGGAGGTTTCTCACAGCAAGCTCACCAGCGATTTTGTCGAGATCCTCGGTGACGGCGTCAAGAAGAACCTCAAGACCAAGGCAAAGCTCTCTGAGAGCGTCAGCCTCGACCACCTCGAGACGGCGTACGATCCAATCATCCAGTCGGGAGGCAAGTACAACCTCAAGTACTCGGCCGAGTCCAACAGCGACACTCTCAAGGTAAAAAAAAAAAGAAATAATCCCATTCAAAAAAAGCAAAGCAAAAAAAGTATTTATGCAAATTTCTGTTTCAGTTTGATACGATCATTTTGAGCCTCGGTCTGCGCTACCGCAACTACTGCGCCAATGTCATCCGCACAATCTTCATCGACCCCACAAAGCAGCAAGAGGAAGCCTACAAAGCCGTCCTTGAGCTGCGCACGCATCTGAGCAAGGTTGGTTTTGCCAAAAAAAAAAAAATAATTTATAAAAATAATAATAAAAAAGCTCATGGTCGAGGGCACCAAGCTTTGCGACATCTATGCTGCCAGCAAGACTTTCCTCGAGCAGAAGAGCCCTGCCCTGAAGAACTCGCTCGCCAAGGAGATCGGTTTTTCGGTAGAAATAAATATGTTCACAAAGAAAAAAAAAAGGGTTTTAATTCCACTGAATAGACGGGCCTCGAGTTCCGCGAAAAGCCGTATGTGATTGATGAAAAGTGCCAGCAAAAGCTCCGTCTGGGCATGGTCCTGTGCCTCAATCTGGGCCTGAGCGACCTCAAGACGACCAAGCACGGGTCCGAGCACAACTATGCCATCCAGCTCGCTGACACAATCATGATCACGGCAGAGGGCGCCAAATCCCTCACTGCCAAGGTATTACAAAAAACAAAAAAACAAAAGAATCTAATCCACCCTGCATGAATCATGATGTTAGCACAACGCCAAGATTTCCAATGTGTCGTACAACCTTGATGGAGAGGACGAGTCCTCTGGCAAGACCGGTGGTGAGTCGTCTGCGTCAGGAGCATCTGCCAGCAACTCTGGTACCAAGCGTAGCTCTGAGGCCGCCGATGTGGAAGAGACATCCACGCGCAAGAGCCGACGCACGACCAAGACAGATGCCAACGACGAAGCCGAGCGTGTTTTGCGTCAGCAGCAGCTGATGAAGGATCGCGTCGCCGAGGGTGTCAAGCGCTTCAGCAGCGGAGCCGACGGAGCTGAAGAGGTCAAGGCGCGCAAGCTCACGGTGGACGACAAGCGGGACGCCATCACTATCCCCGTCAACGGCCTTCCCGTGACGTTCCACGTTGCCACGATCAAGCAGATGCGCCGCATCGAGACCGAGAAGCAGCCTGTTCTCCAGATCACCTTTTGCAAACCACACGAGGCCCTCGCCGTGCCCAACACCGACGCCGACGACACGGTTTACATCCGCCAGATCAGCCTCAAGTGCACCGAGAGCAAGCTCTTGCAGGAGCTGCAGCAAAAGTACACGTCGATGCGAAAGGGCTTCATCGAGCGCGAAAAGAACGAGAAGGAGCAGGCAAGCGTCAGTGTCCAGGGCGCCCTCGAGGTCATCCGCGGATCGTTTGACCGCCTCAGGGACGTCCTTGTTCGGTAACGGCGAAAGCGACGAAGAAATTCTTCTAAATTTAAATATCAAGTCCGGCCGTCGTCGAGACCAAGCGCACGATTGGAGACGTCGAACTCCACCACAACGGCATTCGCTACTTGTCTGCGTCCAACAAGAAAGTCGGTAAATTGCGAATCGAAAAAGTTTTTTTTTTGTTTTGTTTTTGGGCGATCTAAAAGAAAGCAACCACCAAAAAAGACATCTTGTTTAGCAACATCAAGCACCTGATCTACCAGCCCAGCGAGAACGAGTTCATCACTGTTTTGCACGTGCACTTGAAGAACGCCATCATGGTGGGCAACAAGAAGATAACCGACATCCAGTTTTACCGCGAGGTGGCCAGCGCCCTGGCAGACGACCACGGCCGTGGCGGTGTGGACATTTACGACAAGGACGAGCTCGAGAAGGAGCAGCGCGAGCGTGACGAGCGACGCAGGCACGAGAAGGATTTCAAGGAGTTTGGCAAGAAGATTGTCGACAAGGCCTTCAAAGAGGTATGACAGTCTGCTGTACTGTTTTGGACTCATCACGTTTCTCGTATTTCCAGTCCAAGATCACTCTCGAGTTGGACCGCCCGATCCGCGCCGACAAGGGCGAGGAGAACCCTGCCTTCAACGGCACGCCGTACCGCAGCACGGTGCTCATGCGCCCCACCATCCACACGCTCGTGCAGCTGGTCGAGTTGCCCTGGACGGTCGTGTCGCTTGATGACGTCGAGATTGCCGTCTGTGAGCGTGTCCAGCCCGGTGTCACGCGCAGCTTTGATGTTGTCTTCCTCAACAAGAACCTCAAGGACTTTACTGCCGTCAACTCGATCAAGATCGAGGAGCTCAGCAAGGTGCAAAAGTGGCTCACGTACGTTTTCTTAGGGACGCTGCAGTAAATTGAAACAGAAAAACTTTTAAACAGGGATTGCGACATCCCCTACATTGAAAACTTGAAAAACACAAACTGGAGCGAGGTGCTCAAGGAGATCAACAAGGATCCCGCAGGCTTCTACGAGGACGGTGGATGGAAGCACGTCCAAGAAGACCAGGTACATAAACGAGAGAATAGGGAATTTTTTTTTTTTAAAATTTTTCTTTTTATAGTCGGATGAGGAAGAGTCGGACGAGGACGAGGAGGAGGAGGAGGACGATGACAAGATGGACGTCGACGGGAAGGACAAGCCCGCTGCTGCCGCTAAGGGCTCGAAAAAGAAGAGCAAGAAGGAGGACAGCGACTCTGACTCTGACTTCTACGACAGCGAGGAGGAGGAGGACGACGACGAAGACAGCGACGACGACTTTGACGAGGACGGTGACGCCAGCAACGAGGACGACGACGCGGGGGAGAACGAGGATGAGCTCTCGGACATTGCCCAGACAGATGAGGAGGACGAGGACGAGGAGGAGGAAGAGGACCGCGGAAAGAAGCGCAAGGGTGGAAAGTAAAAAAAGAAGAAAAAAACGTCTGTACCTAGATTTCAGTTAGATAAAAATATCGAGACCCTTTTGTGAAGAATATCAAATAGAAATAAAAAAAAAACATCGAGTGTGAGACTTGTAAGTAGCTGGGTAAGGAGGCGATCAGGCAGCCGCGCGAGGTTCGATCGCGAGCGACTGCTTGTACATGTGGTTGTCGTCGAGCAGGTGTGACGTGCGGCAGAGGTACTTCATCAACTGCGGCCACTCCTTGAGGGCGTAGGCGGTCTGCTGGTACTGCTGGATCTCGCGGACGATCGCGCACGTCTTGTAGCGTTTGTCAAAGTTGATGAACGCCTGGTCGCCGACCTGCACTGTGTCGGCGTTGCCGTCGTCCAGGAACACGAGATCGGTCAGGTACAGGCCGAGGAAGGGCACGCAGGGTGGGTTGATCGTGTGCAGGCTCTGGCGGTACGCAGCGTGGTTGCTCTCGGAAGCAGTCAGCGCCTCCAGTCTGTTCCAGATCTGTTTGAGGTGGAGATTCTGCTTCAACTCGAGCGCCTGATCATCAAAAATTAGGATATATTTTTATTTCTAAAGGACAAAAATACCTCCCAGGTCTTCTTCAGACGATGGATCGGGGAGGACGACAGGCCGGCGTAGATTGCCAGGACGCAATTGAAGCTGTTGAGCTGGAGACAGTGTTCGGCCACTTGCAAAAAGTGGAGGAGGTACTGCTGCCGTGCCTCCAGGTTGGTCTGCAGGAGGATCTCTGTTGCGACATAGTAGGTGAGCTAGTACGAGGGAAGGATTAGTTGTTTGTCTATTTATCGAGTCCCAATAGTGACGTTACGTCGTTGGATCGTTTGATGAGGCCACGGATGTTGGGCGCGCGGTCTTTGAGGGCCGCCTTGGACCAGGCCTGGTTGAGACACTCGTGTGGCTGGATTGCCGAGAAGATGTGAAAGTCGAGGAGGGTGACCTGGCGGGCAATCTCGAGCGGGCTAATGTCGAGCAGGTTGGTGTTGTCGCCAAACCACTTTTCGCACAGGATGGTCGGTGGTGTCTCGCCTTTAAAGTTGGAGGCAGCGGAGGCGGTGGCGGCGGGCTTGTTGCCAGCGGTGCCGGCCTTGTCTTCGGCCTGCTGCTTCTGGATCGTCTTGACCAGGCGTTCCTTGAGGTTGTCATCCAGAATAGACATTTGCTCGTTGAGAAACTCCATCAGCAAGGTCAGGAGGGCCCCGTCGTTCTCCTTAAAGTCGTTCCACTGGGACTCAAGCCACTGCTTGAGCACGACCGAAATTCGGATGCGGATCGGCACAATCTTCTTGATGTAAATGTACTCGATCTGCTTGTCGTTGACATATTCGTCCCCGGGAACGGTGTTGTAACTGAAAGACACATAATTCAAAATTGAACTTTAAAAACACGACAGGACTGCACCGATCAACAAGGCTGTTGAGCAGCTCGACGGGCGTGGTGAAAGAGCGATAGGTGATGAGGAACGCACGTATATACTCGGGGTCTAACATTTAATTTAGATAGAAAATAATACAAGGCAAGTACCGATGACGCTGTGGCTCGTGAGGATGCGAACAAGGCCGTTGAGCGAGCCCGACTTGACAAAGACCTTGCGCGACGTTTCGTCATCGCCCTTGGTCTCGACCATGACAATGTCGTCGTCGTTTTTGTCCTCGAGGATGCTCGGTGTACAGTTGGTGTACCATTTCTAAAACAAAAACGATAAGAAAAAGGACAGAAGAATAAACTGGATACCTCATAGTCCACGTTTGCGCCCTGTTCGGTCCACTGCTTGGAGGATTTCTTGTGTTTTTCCTGGCGCGATTTTTGGATCATGCGGCGCGTTTCGGCCATCTCTTGCTGCTTCTTCACGTGGAAACTGATGAGGTATCGGCAGAGCTCGATGCTGCTTTGCTGGAGCGTCAGACGCGCATTCTTCCACTGCGACAGCAGCTCGGCAAACTCCTGCTCCTTGGCGTTTCGCTGCCCCTGGCTGAACGATTCAAAGTTGGACAGAATGCCCTTGACTGCCAGCAACACGCCCTGGAGTGCGGCCTTGATGTCATCTGTTGCGTGGGGCGGCGGCCAAACGCCACCAGCGACAGTTGCTAATGTATACGTTCAGTGCACGCTTGGTTCATGTGCATTACCAGCCTTCCAGAGTTTGGAAACATTATCGTGGAGGTTGACAAAGTTTGTGTTGAGCTCGATTTTGAGGGGGCTGAGAGCATCGCCAGAGTCGAGGACCCCCGCCTAGTTTGGTCGAAAAAAAAAAAGAAAAGTCAAAATTCAGGAAAGCAAATAAATGGTCTGCGAAAAACGTACAATCGTCAGACGCTTATTGGATCCACCCGTACTCTTCAGACTCGACCCGGTCGAGACGGTGCGAGAATTCAGGCGAACAGTGCCGACATCGGCCGCTTTGACGTCAAAGGACGACGGGGCCTGAGCAGCAGTCTCAAAGGGCGAGGTGATCTTTGGTTTCGCCGGAGGAGGGGCGAAAGGCGAAACGGGCGCAGCAAACGGCGACTGGGGCCCCGACGAAACAGGTGGCGTGACGGCAATACCAGCATCAATCGCGTTGATTTCGATCACCGCCTGGTTGCTCGTGGTGATGAGCTGCTTGCCCACGGTCAGGATGGAGGCGCACACCGAGCGCAGATCGGCCAGGGCAGCCTCTTGGGTCGGCGGTTCGCGGGCCACCTTTTGGAACCGCTTGGACGTGGAGGTAATGGTGTTGATCCACTTGAGAATGACACTGCGCGTCGCACTCTTGCTGTCAAGCAGGTCGGCGACCGACTTGCTGATGTCGGAAATCTTGCGGAAAGCGTCCATGGCCTTTTCGATGGCTGAAAAGAAAATCCAAATGAATGCTCAATTTTTGCAATGGAGAAAGGAAATCAGGAAAAAAAAAAAAAACGTACGGATGCGACGCTCCGAGACAGAGAGGAAGGACCCGTCCGGCTTGGGGAGGATGGCGCTCATGTGGGCCGCGACTTCCTTAAGCGATGCGGCCATGGTGGCCACAGGGTCGTCCAGCAGCTCGAGGATCTCCTTTTGGCTGATCAAGTCGGTGCTATCAAACGTGATCTCCTCATACCTGGTACTGCATTAGTACCGCAATAGAAAGGAACCAAAAAAAAAAAAAAGGTGGCGCAATACTTTTTGATGCCGCCAGAGACACCCAGCGAAGTGAGCTCAAAGACCACCTTGTTGCAGACCTTGGACGCGGAGAGCTTGACTTCCTCTGCCAGACCGAGATACAGGGTCTTGTGATCCTTTGAGAGGGCGCCGATAAAGCTCGAGATGGAACCGACAATCTCCTTTGTCAGGTCCTGGACCGTCTCGTTGTCGGCGTGCTGGTCGGCCGAGTCGGGCACGGATACCTCGGTGGCGTTCTGAGTCATGGAGAGGATCGTGACCATGCTGTTGACAGTGTTGTCGAGGGAAATGCTCAGCTTGGACATGGGCACCTTGAGGTCGCGCAGGGAGCCGCGGAGGATCGCGCCCTTGTCATCTCGGCTCTTCTCAAAGAAGGCAAAAAACTCTTTGGTCGAAGCGGTGAGTCCGCTGATGAGGTCCTTCAGGCCCTTGTTGCTTTGCGCGGCTTGGATCTAGATAATAATATAAAAAAATAAGAAAATGAATAAATGAAAAAAAAACCTTTATCATCATACAGACTGGTTCGCCTGTGTGGCCGCCTCGATAATCTGCAGTGACGCGACAAACACGAGCACAGCCGAGCGGAACACGAAAAAGTGATCGTCCAAATCGTTGAGACTCGTGCGGAAAGTCTCGGTGGACTTTAGGAAGAAATCGTGCGATTGCTTGAGGGTCTTGCGGGGCTGCAGCGATGTCAGGCGCTTGGTCTGTTGCTCCATCAGACTGCCGATGTTTGCCTACATGACTTGTCAAGAAAGAAGAAGACACTACGAAGGACTCACGTCGTCTGTCATCTGCATCAGCGAGTGGATCACCGGGGTGGCAGCAAACGAGAGCTCCTTGGTTGCTCGGAGCACGTCCGTGTCCAGGCTGAGGGTCTGCAGGACAACCGACGCGTTCAGGTAGTTGGGGTTGTTCTGGCGCAGCTTGACGTCGCTCTCGGTGTAGGCCTTGAGGATAAAGTCGGTGAGAGCCTTGACTTGATGGGTCGCCTGGGTCGAGCAGTGTTGGAGCCATCGGATGTCTTTCTGATTGGACACACGCGAGGCGATCGAGTCTGCCACGCCGACCGTCTGATTTAAAAAAGGTGAGCGCGAGCAAACCATTACAGTACGCGTGAGTGATTTTACCTGGCTCACAGAGAGCACCGAGCCCACAAGACCCTCGAGGATCCAGCTCGCCACGGGCGGGGACGAGTACGAGATAATGTGGCTGGAGGAGCGCACGATCGATCCAAAGAGCTGAGGAAGGAAACCCAACGCGGACGAGACCTTGACCCGGTTCTGCTTCCACTTGTACAGCAGTTCGAGACCTTCATCGTCGCCAACGATCGTGACCGCCGCTGCGGGGAACGCGCCGACTTGGCCGTTGAAATTGCCCTTCCACACGGTGGCCGAGGTCTTTTCGTCGACAATGACAATGTCGTCCACGTTGAGTTTGAGGGCGTCCAGCTTGTGATCGCCCGGCACGACCGCCTGGGTCACGCGAGCGTACACGGGCTTGGAAGTCGCCCAGTTTGCCAGGATGTTGGACGGGCTGAGTTCGGCCTGGTTCTGCCTGTTGATGCGCGTCAGGTAGAGCAGCGTGTGGTCGTGCACAATCTTGTCAAGTGCGGCCGTTTCCTCTGCGTGTGTAGTTTTTTTTCTTTTTGAGCATCTTTCATCGTTTTTTTTCCTTGTACCACTCGATTGGTTTGGATTCTCCTGGAAAAAGCTGAGCACTTCACACACGGCCATCTTGCGCACAAGCTTGTCACTCAAATAGACCCCGTCTGAAAAGATAAATCAGACTTTGCCATATCGCGGCTTTTCAAAGCAAACGGTACGCAATCGCTTGATCATTCGCAGATACACGTCGGATCCCTTGAAGCGCTTCCAGGGCTCCCTGAGCAGGGCAAAACAGGCCTTTTGCGACTCGTCAAAGACCGTCCTGAGCACCTCGTCGCCGCCGTCCCAGTCGGGCTTGAACACGTCTAGTTCCGAGAGAAGAAAAAACGAAAAGGTTACTCTAGTCCCCTTGGGAAAACTACCATCGACTGCATTCCGCACGGCCGAGATGATGTTGATCTGCATCGGCGCATCGGACGACACGTATGACTCGTACAGCTGTCTTGTGGATTAAAAAAATACTCCAACAGCACGGGGGTCGGTTCTTTACCATTCGCCCGTACTCCCACCACTTGGCCGTCTCCTGCTTGCCGATGATATCACGCTTGAAGTGGTCAATGTCGAGGCAAAACAGCTGGAGGGCAATGACGAGGTTAGTCCCCCTCCCCCTCCCCCTCCCCCTCCCCCCGGCACCACCAGCACGTCAGTCGTACCAGGTTTTCGGTCGACATCTCGTTCAAGTTGAAGCGTAAAAAGTAACAAGTTGGCACACTGTTCCTCAGCACGCTGCCCAGCCCTCGCTCTTCAATGGCGCTCACGGCGTCCACCTCGACCAGCACGCCGTCCAGCTCGGTCACCTTCTCGTTCACCTAGACAGCAGCAGTCAGCCATCAACAACAAAAAAAACAATAGCCGAGGAAATCCGCGCGCGAAAGGACGTGCGATCTGTTTTTGGCACCTTATCCTCGCGTGTCGCCCTGTCCTCTCTCCCTCCTCTCCCCGCAACACAGCTGGGTCCCAGTCAGTTACCTTGGCGGCTGCATTCGGGTCAAACTGGCCGAGGCTGTCCTCGCCCGCCTGGCCAGCAGCAATGAACGCGTTTGCGAGCACCTCCATAGCGAAATGGGGGTGCACTCGGTAGCCATTTTAGTGTGTCAATGATCGCCGCGAGTGTTTTTTTCAACTGATGATTTCTCGAACAAATGAAAGGATACGTGCAGACTAAGCAATGTAGGAGATGACCACGAGCGAGAGCGTACCGACAGCATCGCCCAGTGCGGTGAGGTACGGGACGACGTGGTTGTCGGGATCGAGGCCCTGTTGCCAGGCGCGATCGGCGAGGACCTGAGCGAGGACGAGGAGGGTGCCGACTTGGATGAGGGCGGCGGTCAGGTAGGACGAGACAAAGAGGGTGGTGAAGATGCGCTCGCGCGAAACGAGGAGGCTCATCGCAAACAAGAAGAAGGCGTGCGTCGGGACGGTCAGCAGCAGCAGCGTCCACTCCGTGTTGCGGCTCGCGTCCTTGACCTCTCGCTTGTGCAGGGAAGATGCAGTTCGGCTTGCGAATATTCCCGCAATGTTGCCGCCCACGCCATTGATCAGGGGCAGGAGCACGGTGACTCCGCCGTCTAGCCTCTCGACGCTCGCGCCCAAGAGCAGGCCAGCCGTGCTGCTTATCCCGAGGCCAGTCAGCAGTGGCTGCCATCCGTCCACCAGGATTTGCAGCGTCGCATTGTCCAAACCGGCGAGCTCGAGCGCATACATTGAGACGGCTCCTCTGAAGTCAATCAACGCATTAGTGCTAGTTAACATCATTGGGAAATACGCAAAGACGACGACGACGACGAGGACGGCTATGGGCGAGTCGACATAATCGACAACGACGGCCACGACGGCCATGACGACGATGGCCACAAGGTCGCCGAGCGACGCCACGAGCGGGCCGGAAATGTTGTCTGGATTGAGCGACCTTTGCGCCGAGACGTACATGATGCCAGCAGTGAACACGGCCAGCACGACTGCCGCGAGCCACGCTGTGAGGAAGGCTGTTGCGAGCACGACGATCCTGTGCATCTCGTGTCAATTTCTTTTTTCAGATGGCAATCTGTACCCATCGGCAAACTGCAGGGGATCGCCCTCGACGAACCCGAAGAAAGCCGTGATCGCTGTGGCAATGACCGACACCACGAGCGCCCGGA
>Ga0302227_10003027_pt1 | contig 11271 bp, 13 predicted proteins | sample II_Palsa_N1_1_FD_193525 | JGI IMG/M metagenome (GOLD analysis project Ga0302227, IMG submission 193525) | Peat permafrost microbial communities from Stordalen Mire near Abisko, Sweden - II_Palsa_N1_1 | ecosystem: Environmental > Terrestrial > Soil > Palsa > Peat permafrost | place: Sweden...
GCTTACAGGATAAGTATCCAAATAGTTAGAAGTCTGTCACATACGACCATAGACTGAAGAGAATTGGGCTATCTTTATGTGCTCGAGCTACTCTAGCTTCATAATAAAAATCTGGACTATCCTAAAATAGTTAGCATGCACGTACCTTTATTCTTTCTTGATCTCGACTTCTCTCTGATCTAGAATCTTAATTATTAAATTTAAGTATATCGTGGATTACTAAAAATTAAATCCTTTTAAACTTTATTATATATAAAATAATTTAAAAACTAAAATACTAGTTCTTAAAATTAAGATTGAAGCTTAAATTATATAATTATTTTTATAAATTATATTAATAAATAATTTTTCAGAGGCTTTATGTTTGTGAGAATGATATTGCCAACTAGTGAAAGAATAGTGTATCCGCGAATTAAAAATTTCTTTACGACCAATGCTCAGAATATGTCTGATCCAGATTTCGTGCATGCTACTGGTCGCCTTTTCATTCGATGAGTATGCTCATTTTGGAGTGTAATCCTCGGTGAGAAATTGCAACATTCTTCTGTCGAATCATGGCACTGCAGCCTTTTCCAGTCATACAGAATATCGGATACCTGGTAAGCCAACTACTGGGTACCAAGAAATGCTCGTGATAGATCCTCTGAATCGTTCCAGGTTTGATCTTGGCAGAGTAAATATAAATACATTAACTTACTTATCATTATAACCATGAGATATTCTTATATTATTTATAACAGCGTAGTATGAACACCCCAGTTGTGAAGCAAAAGGATTCTCCAACGTGATATCTCCAGACTCCCGCGCTTTACCAATCCGAACTTGCATGCAGCGGCAGAGATTGTGATTCATAATCTGGGGATGCTATACCCTCGACATCCTAGTATGCGCTGGAATCCTCCATCACTAATGTCCACCTATCCCTACCATCCTTTTCTAATCTAACTTCTAAGCCCAATGCCTTATCAAGAACCTCTCCTCGGCTCTTAATAGCACCGATATAATTCTTACTCTCCTCACTCAAAGCACACATCGAAGCCAAAGATGACGACTTCAAGATCGCCATCTTCTCTTTCTTTGTCTCAATGATGATTGCTGCTAGGAAGATGATACTCAAGACTTCCACCACAGACAAGAATATCAGCCACTCCCATTTAATCTTCACGTAACTCTGCGAGATGAACGCAGTCCCTAGTGCTGGATCACCGCTATATGGATGTGTTCGCATACTATTACACCGATCAGTTGAAAACAATAGCAAGGGGAGGGGGCATCGCTCACGTGTTAGTGAGACTAGTTGCTAGATTGTTTGTTAGATTCTGAACTGCTTTGAAATTGGTGGCATCCTCGTCAGCAAGTTCCGCATTTTTATTAAATGTTGATCCCATCCCCGCAGGGAGCAGAGCATAGGATACTACCTCTGCACCCTGAGAAGTGAAACCTCGTGAAACCTGCGTCCCCCCCCCGGGAAGAGGCGTCTAATGGAGACTGGGAAAAGTTTCCAGTGCCCAGATTGGGTAGCAAATAATAGGTTAAAACATCTGCTGCATACACATCCACCGTGTATTCTGTTGTATCAGTTCCTGACTTGAGGACCATCGGGGATTGTGAGTCCCCATCTCCAGGGGAGACCACGTTACTCGACGAGGCTACGATTTCTGTCGTTACATTGCCAGCTGTCACGTTTGTCGAATAGCTGTTGACGCACCAGTAGAACAGGACTTCGAGTGCACGGTAGGCATTCTCTGTACTGTTGGGATTCGCAATCTTTACGTATAGAACAAAGAAGTCGAGAATGACGGAAGCCTGATTACCAGAAAAGTTCGCAAATGATAAGGAGGTAGAATTGATGGGATTTGGTACCGGGGCATAGTCGCCCTCAAAGTATTGTACCGTTGTTTGTGTTTGAATGTCTAGGGAGACGTCACCTGAATCGAACCAAATACCGTTTGGCAGAGTCATGTTGACAGAACCGTAGGTGGTGGGTTTCATAGTCAGGTAATCTGTGACATTTGCAACTGATGAGCACACAGCTAAGGAGCTGTATACTGGAAAAGTACAGTTTGCCGTCGAGCAGATTGGGGATACTGGAAGTATGGTCACATTCGGGAGTGTCCACATGCCGTTCAGTAGTGCCAATCTTGTAGATTGATCGACGTCATCTAGGCGTATAGATCAATAACAGTTTCAAGAAGAAGAAGATTTCGCCAGAGTGGTCATCAATATCGAAGATTGGGAACTTACAGAATCCGTCCACGACGATACCTGGAGGCGTGGCATATGCATCCCAAGATGTGGAACGTCCAACGGATGCTGCTGATTGTCCTGTTGGTATAGGGATAAGACGCGTTGGATATGCGATAATTTGTTGTGTTCTTAATTCCAGTAAGCTTTGTTCCAGGTCATAGAGATATTAGATATGCTCCTTCTTACATTGGAGACACTGCCATGCTCAAAATTGATACGAGCACACCAATGCCGGCTAGGTTTCTAGTTGTTTTTAGCAGAGTTCTGAAACATAAGAAGGAAATTTCTTGTAGATAGTTTTCGACCTCAGTTACCTTCCCTTCAGAGTCCATAGCAATTTGAAACCACTAACAATGCCTCCACGACTCGCATCATCGTACTCTTGGAAATCTGCTAGTGGTCGTTTGATATGCATAAACCAAATCCATTTCAGCTGGCTAAGACCTTCCGAAACTGCTATCATTAAGCCCGTAGTTGCGACCGTTATGAATAGAGCAAGGAAGGTATTAAGGCTAATATTGTACGGCCAGTCCGGCAAAGCACGGTCTTCGAAAAGCCTCAAAACAATAATGATTGCTGTGAAGGCAAGTACACTGAGTACGAGACCCAATAATTCGTTCAACCACCAATCCTGGATCAGTCTGACAATAGTATTCCGCTCACCACTCGACAGAGGAACATGTTTATCCTCTCCCAGCCCAACAATATGGTAGCCAGCAGTCTGGTATTTGACCTTCGGCTGATGGTTCTGGATATCGGCTTCGGAGATAGTGAGCGTTCTGCTGTCGCCTGTAATAGAAGACAAAGATCCCTCATCATCAACAACGCGAGGTTCGGACTGGTTTTTATCTCTGTGGTTTGTTCCGACTGGCTTTCGCTGTATCCGGCCTGGAGGTGCCGAGGTGCTCTCCATCATAAATCAGGCCTGGAACTGCTGATGAACGGAGCGTTAAAGGTAAAGACTATGTGGAAGTAAGGGAGCGATAAGGAAGATCTTTGCGCAAGTTGAGTCGAGGCTCTAAAAAGAAGGTAGGTTTGGGAGGATATCGATCCGTTGCGCTGCGCCACAGGAACACACCTTGCTACAGTGAACGCTAAAAACTATTATTAGAGACCATGTCGCTAAAGTTCAGGGCGCAGATCACTAAAGTTCATGGAGAAATCCCTAGTATTATGCACGAACCCCTGCGTTGAACCAACTGTGTTCCGGACCGCAGCGCAACATGCTGCATGCAAGGCGCACACAATAGACAAGCCAATCATCTACCCTTCTGATCAACCATCCAAATTCGCAACTAGGATCGTAGAATTCACACTTATATTTACACTAGGCGTGGATTACCTAGAAAGTGGGATCGTAGGTTTGCGATCAACGCGGCCCACGATATGTTCCGATTTATTCGCCAAACGATTTACTCGCCAATAAAGTAAATGTCGGTCCACCGATAACGCGTAGCAGTCGTCACGTAGGCGTGGGAATGCTAATTGCGTAAAGTGGTGGTTGATTCGTTCCTAAGGATGAGGATATAACAACGTGGTGTCGTTATACCCGAATCCTAAACTAAGCTATGCCTAATCGGGACTAGCTACATGGAATTGCCGAGGTAAGCTGCGCTGTCGTGTGACAGCGCACGTGACAGCGCAACTACTGTGCAGCTGTACAAACAGTAAATAATCAAGAAAAATCACTCGAATATTATTTATTATTAAACTCTATCTTTTTATTAGTTAATTATAAGAGTTTTATTACTCAAATATAAATTTTTAATATAATTATATAATTTTAAATTATAAAATACTTTTTAAAATATAAAGTTTAATTCTTATTCTTTTTAAATAATTTTTAAAATTTTAAAAAGATAAAAACTTTTTCTTTTATTTAAACGGAACAAAATATTTTTATTTAATTTATTTTTTACTAAAATAAAAGGATTTAAAGAACTTGGAGTTTGGAAATTTAAGCGAGGGCGCTCGGACAAAAATTTGCCCTGAATTTGGCGGGCGCAGCGGCGCATTGGTCAATAACGACGTTTGGCGAATAAATCGGAACAGATAAGAGATTTAGGCAGCCGCTTCTGGAGTCTGCGATTAGTGAACTTTGCCCCCAAAGCGGCAATCAAGACTTTACTTTAGGAATATATAAAAACATAAGCATTTCCCGTCACATACGACCATAGACTGAGGAACACTGGGCATCCCGTCCGCTCTGCCATACATAAGCCTCAGATCGGCAGATTAGTAGTTGGGTGGGTGACCACCAGCGAATACCTGCTGTTGTATGTTTTATTTTTGGTTTTGGCTCAACCTTTTTTTGGCCCCGCGGGCTACGATGTTCCCATCGCGATAGCTGATTGACTTTCAGCGATGCCGGGAGCTCGTCCTAATTGGGACAATGACGGAAGATAGAGGCGGTTTCAAAATGGATGCGCACGGGCGTGTTCGTGAAGGACGTGCGCAGTGGGTTTCGGGAGAGCGGCAGCGCTTTGATCGCTGGCGAGCACTTGTGAGAACTGGAGACGGGGGGGAACCGTGTGATGCTTGCGAGGGCGTTTTACGGGGTAATCTCATGTGGAAAGGTGCTGTCGTTGATCTTGAGCCTCGACGAAGTGGTGGGCGGGGCTTCAGGGACAGAAGAGAATTTCTGCGAATGAAGAAATGTGAAATAAGAGAGGGTTTTTTGTTCAGGAAAGATGGAAGTACCAGGCTTGGAGCAACGGAAAATGTTGATTTTAGAGGTAGAAAAGAATGCTCCTGCTTTGTCTTGGAACCGAAGGCAGGAACTCACCAATAATCGATCATCCACTCCCACCTGGGGCTCGGACTATCATCACGTTCACGATGCATCCGCATTGCTGAAGAAGAGCAGCTTCTGAAGACCTCCATTGAACGCCCCTTTGGGTAATTACCAATAATAACAAACTCCGAATCTACCGGTACATATCTTCTCTTTAACCGCGAAACACTTTCGACAGTTTCTCGTCCACCACCTGCATGCCACTCTGTTCTTCTGCATTACATCAATGTTTCGACATCTTTCAAGACATGGCAGGGCTGTTTGTCTTCCTCTCCCTCTCGAACGTCTGCTTGTACCCAGCGAATCTGCTGTATACGACTGAACCAAGAACGAGCAACTCCAACGGTATCATCATGACCATCAAGTATATCGCTGCCGAGGTCTCTCTGCAGAGAACATCCCAGTGTGGCTTCACATCCATGGTAACGGGTGACCATTGGCACGACCAGCTGTGTAGTGTGTATGTGGTGCTCGAGGCATTGACGCCGTAGAAGAAGGATGTTGCGACCAGGCCAGCGATGAGGCAGATAGTTGGACCAACGAACGAGACCGAGTGGTGGATGAATGGGGCATTGCGCATCTTGGGAACAGTTAGTCTCACGTATTTCAGGGATAGGGGAGGAACTCACAGCTGAGACTTTGGAGTGAACCAACGATGCGGCGCTGGCGAGGATGATGATCGTACCGCAGACTACTAATGCCACTGATGGGCGGCTGTTGAAATCTGCTGGCCAGAGAGGGAGGAGATATTCTCCGGGTAGCGATGTGGTGTTGTAGACAGCCAGGGCATCAGCTGCTGTAACCACGGTGGTGATGCCAGCCAGCAGCGCCAGAACAGTCAAACCCATGCCAACAGACTCGGCCACTCGAGCCATCTTCGTACTCTTCTGTTGGACGAGAGTAGGTGCCTCAAAACTAGAAGCTTCGGCATTCATCTCTTTTGTGTGTGACGACATATTGATGATGAGTTACAGACACGCTGGTGAAAAGGGTTGATGGGAACGAATATTGAAAAGACTAAATCAATCTGTCGGATGTATAGTCAGATCGAGCAAGGAAACGAGGAAACGAAGAGTACAAGTACTTCTTGTATCATCTCCCATAGACGCTGCACCTCGACATAAATAGGAAATAGGCTAGTTTCTGTACTCCCAAGGTCGTTGGTACGGAACCCTGCAGGCTTATATCTGCCCAGCGCGCTTCGACGGGGTTGTGTCAGATCTATTTCCCCTTCCGCCCTGGAGGCTTAAGATGGCGACGCGCTCATGCGGCCCCTCATCCAGTGAGATATCTGTATCGTGGTGGAAGTGCGGGAGCGACGAGATTGGGAGGTTGGCGATGGTCGCTTCGACAGGCGATCAATGGTTGATTGGTTGTGGTATTTTTGGCTGGCGCTTGGTTGCATGCACCCCTGGCGGCTGTGAAACTTTGAATAGACTGCCGCATGGGCAGAATGAGCCGGCTGTTGGGAATGTCTGCAAGTCATCAGAACGAAATTGTTGCAAAGTGCCTCCGTATTCTTGTATCAGTCTTGGAGTAGTTGGTTTGTTTATCTTGGGGCGGACTGTGCAGAGTGGGATGGTTTCAGAGGTTACGATTGCTTCGACGCGAGAGGATCATGGACGGAGATCAGGAGTTGCTCGTCCACGCCTCCGGGATCGCATGCATGCTTTCAAGACGTTGTTTGTTTGATGTGTACAGATGCAGAGGAGAGGTTGGGGTCTGAAAGTCAGGTGAGCGGTCAGATATGTCACGTGATACTCAAACTTCACCCTTTTTGGCCTTAACCCTTTCGTCCGATTTCTGCCTGTACTACATGTTTGTTGCTTCGACACGGAGATCTTGAAAATGCTAGATTCTGCCCCTCAAGCGGGGTCATACCTTTGAAACTGCATGTTTCACCTCGCCTCAAGTTGCCAACTGCATGCGAGAAGGATACGCACAGACGAATGAAGTCGATGAGAACATAAAAGTATGTCAATGCGGAGCCTGTGAGATAAGAGAACATGTGAAATCTTCTTTTGAGCACGATGCGTTTTGAATGTGCATTTAACGCACAGCAGAAGCTCTTAAGTCTCAGAAAGTCGATGATGTTTTGCCGTGGGAAGCTCGTGATCGATTGTTTCCAATTTTTGCACCGTCAAGTTTGATAACCAGAGCTCAGTATTTGAGTTTTACCAAGCCCAAGTGTTCAATTCAGATACATATTGTTACTTTCGAGATCGCTGGCATTTAAGATTCGTGTGCCTGATGGATCTTTGTACAATGCACATCATAGATTCTCTCGTTCATCTTCTGTCATTCATATATTATCAAAGCTATGGCCTCGCAATGTATCTCTTTCCTTTCCTTAATTAAGGAACCCATGAAGCTTCGGTACTCGTCAAATATCGAGACGGCTGAAATCAGGTGCCGAGCAAAAGCGACGTGATTCGACTGCTCTCTCAAGTCGATTCTGCTCTGTCATTGAGGAGTATGTTGAAGCAATACTTCAACTCTATTTTAATAGACTCCGCAACATAGCTTCGCAATCTCCATCGGATCTTACATCCCACAAGCGAGCAGAAGCCATCAAAATTTCCGTACTGCCCAGTTCCCGGCGGAACCAATGTCGGCGTTCTTGCTGTGCTGCATCCTTCGCATTCTTCTTGCCTGTCTTTCACACAGGAACCCCACAAGCATTCAACTGCTTCTTTTTGTGTGAAGGTCTCAGGGCTTTGGAAAGTAGTGCTGTTCTCGGTTTTGATGAACACGGAAGGGGATAAGAGGAATTCCGGCGTTGTTTTGGTGGTAGTTCATATTTTGACATTCTTTCAGCATCGCTATTATCATATTTAAAGATGCAAGTAGAATGAGATTAATAGTGGTGAGCAAATGTGCGCTTCTTAGGCTTCCTGGCTGGATCCGACAGTTTTTGCCATCCACCAGGTAGTCGACGCAGCTAGGGCAGGGCTCTGGCTTCAACCGCCTCAAATAAACACCATTCAAAAGTTGGTCACTACACTTGACCTGTATAAGTTTATTCCCCTATATCCTATACGATTTTTGTTCTAAAGTTAATTGGCGGAACTAAATCTAAGTTTGGGTTTCTCCTCCTTGTAGGCGATTCGGACCGCTATGCAGCTTTTCCTCCAGGGCCTTTTCCATTGATATCGGGAGATAGCGTCAGCGAATCGTCAAATCTATCTATGAAATTAGACCTTGCGATTTTGCGTATATCCGAATACATAATATAAGGAGAAAGGCTTGGGTGAAGAACGTGTAGCGTCGCGTGTCCGCTGGAGTTTGAAAAGCGCTTGAAAGATTCTAAGCGGCAAATATTGTATCCCTCATAGAGTATTGATAAAATTGACTGAACGTTATCATACTTTACTTACGTTAGCTTAGATTTACTTTTATGGAGAGCGACTGCGATTCTTTGAAGTTTTATCAGCGGGATGGAACAAAGCACGTGACCTATATCCCCCGAATCTCTCCTTAAATCCCAATAGGGAGGGCTCCAAGGACGATCGATTTCAAGACAAACAGTTTTCAGACTAGTTTTGAGGGCTAAATCATGTTCCAGCTTGACTTCCCAGAATCTGCGCACAGTTCTCAACACGTGATCAATCAGCTAGTGGCTCTGACATCATGCCCGACACCAAATGTGTAGGTAATGCAACATTCTGTTGCAATGTTGAATCTAAAAATATATTCTCGTTGATTGGATTTCGTGATGAAACGAAACTCGAATGATACGTATGCTATGGGCTGATTTCTGGCGGAGAAGCGACCGCCAAGACCTCCGTTCAAAACAAGTTCAGTGTCTCCACCCAACCAGAAGGTGGGGAATCGACTGATTGAAGCGAAATTGTTACAATGCAATACTTCATATGAATCATTAGAAGTCCCTTCCATCATTTCAATTTTTCACCTCTTTCATTCATTTTTGGCAATTGGAAGCTGCTAGACGACTCCCGTTTTCACTTTCTATCATCACTGGAGTAGCAGAACTTCTCAATTCACTATAGCAATAGCAGACTGCAAGACAGTCTTCTGCTTCTAAATTTCACCACATCGTCGTCACGAGTTTTCAAAAATGCCCGCTCTCGACCCGCGAATCATCCAGGGTTTGGGCGAGATCGGCGGTATTGTATTAAAACGAGACCTACCGACACATGAAATAATAGAGGCATTTCTCGTGTGTAAGTTTCCATTTTATCCCAACTAACCCTCTCACTTGGACTTCTCGAACTTACTTTGACGCAGTCTTTTTCTCAATCTTCGGTGTTGGAGGGGCAATCTTGTACGTTATCAAAAAGTGCTAGCCCTTGAGCCGACTCGGAAAACCTCATTCGGAACGAAGACTATGCTACGATACAAAGGAAACAATGGCTCTCAGTGGCTGGAATGAGGTTTGAATTTTACTTAAAGACTGGAAATATATGCGGGTGATGAGAGAAGAATAGACGGGTGTCTCCAGGGCTTTGTTGATCTGAAATAAGGACATTGTGAAGTGATGCATAAATAGAAGCGATAGAAGAGTTGGGTGAATAATCCAAAGGGAAATATTATAGAAATTAGAGGTCAAATCTGCAACCTTCTGCCCAATTCCGTCAAGGTTGCTCAGGGCAATTTGCCTGGATCCAAGCACAGGATACACTTCACGCTCCTCGACGGAATACATTTAGTTTTAAGTGAGCGACAAGCTCTGTTTGAATTTGACGTCTTGGAAGTCGACTATTGGTTTTTTGTATCGAATTCGAGGCATCATCTCAGTTAGAGAAAGAAGGAACTGCCGGAGCTATCGTGCACGTGACCAAATTCCAATTCCATGGATCTTCTTAACCCAGATTTATATGGTGGTGGCTCCTTACGAGTAGACGATTTGCATGTTATTATTTCCTCTTCGCTCTGCGATCGATAAATAGGAATCCTTTCTTGTCCAAGTCCATCCCTTGGCAATTCTAACCTCGGCTCGCTTAATTTAACATTTCTGGAACGACACTTCACTTCTCCCTTCCCCATTCGTATAACAAATATGTAAATATGGACTCAGATGACTCAGGATCCGAGACGGAGGTAAGGGATATTCCCTTTTCATGAATTGTTCACCTGTTGCCATCTGTCTTCTCCTCCTTTTGTCTTGATCTTGGAAGCATTTTGAATTCTCTTCCCTCGTACGAGTCAGACAATTGCTCGACTTCTATGTCCTGGCGCTTCTCCACTCTTATTCTTCTGCTTCCGCAATGATTTTTCGTGTATGTGTTACATTGATGGGAAGACTAGAGCTGACTTGTTGAACAGTCTGTTGTTTCTTCCGTCGCGTCAGGGGTGTCAAAAGCTTCGGCGACAAGCTCAACGGCGTACCTCACGGGCTACACGCCAGCCGCATGGTGGCGGATCTCATTCCGTACGATTGTTTTAATATCATTACCACTGTTAGCACTGCTTGGTGGATATGAAACTATGGCACTGGGAGCCAGCAATGGCACGTTTGACATCCTGACCCAGCTTCTCAGTCATGATGATCCGAAATTCCTTGGCACCGAAGATCAGCTTTTAATGAATTATACTGGGTTAAAAGCTTTGGATCGTCAGCTGGGAGTTCTAGTTGCATTCTTTGCACCCGTGGTGGATGTCAACAACCCCGCTCTGAACCTTTTTGCCCTTTGGGGACTCGGACAATTTGGTGCGATTTGGACACTGATGGTCATGGAGAGCATGAGGATGGGGAACAAAGGAAAGTCTGTGAGCTTGTGAGTTGCTTTCTTTTTATCTTCGATGAGACTGAATGATACTGATGACTGCAGCATTGGAACCGTCGGCCTCATTATGCAAAATATCACGTACACTATCACAGCACCTCTCTGGCTCTTCGCCCACCTCCTCACCTCCCCGGTCTCGAAACCATTTCCAGGGACACATGCCAACAGCGTTCTTCTCGTCTCATCTCAAGATCTCAAGATCTTACCCATTGCAATTACACTGAGCTACCTCGTCCCCTCTATACTCATGGCTCTTCCTTCTGAATACGTCACCATGGAGAAACACCAGATGTTCATAGCCCTCTGGCAAGTATTTCCGCTCCTCACAGTTATTATCCATCGCATCCTCCATTTTACCACGAACCGCCTATCGAACTACTTCTTCCCGGTAGACACAAACAACCGTCCTACAATACCACTCGGGACATCCTACCTCCACAATGCAAAGCACGTCTATCGATTCGTACTCACCCTCTGCATAAC
>Ga0302227_10003029_pt1 | contig 11253 bp, 9 predicted proteins | sample II_Palsa_N1_1_FD_193525 | JGI IMG/M metagenome (GOLD analysis project Ga0302227, IMG submission 193525) | Peat permafrost microbial communities from Stordalen Mire near Abisko, Sweden - II_Palsa_N1_1 | ecosystem: Environmental > Terrestrial > Soil > Palsa > Peat permafrost | place: Sweden...
TTAATTCAAAATGTCTCCCCGAGTCTAAGGTAAACGGCGGAATAGTTTCTCCGCCTGGGGATCGGCATCACCCATACATTTTAATAAATGAGTAACAGCAGATATCCCGCTATCGAGCTACCCAGCACCACAAACACCGTATTCACCTGCCGGAACCCAAACGTCACTACCAAACTCAACCCTGCAATCAGTATCGTCCGCCAATCCGTCACCGTCTCGCGGGCAAAAGCGATACAGACCGTCACGATGATCGCTATCGACGCCGCATTCACCCCATCGAGGAAGGCCGAGAACAACGGCGAACGGCGCATCCGCGGTATCAATGGATTCAGTAAGGCTACAAACACAAAAGAAGGCAAGAATACCGCCACTGTAGCCATCACCGCCCCTGACAGCCCGTTCATCTGCCAGCCGATGAACGTGACTGACGAGAACACCGGTCCCGGCGTGAACTGGCCCACCGCAATGGCATCCACTAACTGCGTCCGGGACAACAGCCCTTTGGCCACGAGCTCACTGTCCAAAAAAGCAAACAACACATAGCCGCTGCCGTACAAAATGGCCCCGATCTTCAGGAAGACCAAAAAAATCCGCACATTCGCCGCCGAGAACAAAGGGATGTCCATCATTAGCAAAAGGAAATAACTCTTTACCGTCTTCGCAGGTCTGCGCATGAGTTGCAGCAATAAGACCACCAGTCCTGCTGCGAACATCACGACAATCTCATTCAGCCCTGCGAGCGAAGCCCCCAACGCCAGGACTCCAATGGTCCACAACTCCACCGTTTTCAGTGCTTTCTTCGCCAGAGGAAACACTGCCGCCAGGATAATCGCGATAATCGACGGCTTGATCCCATAAATAAATGGCTGCACCTGCGGTACACGGCCATAGAGTTGATATAACCAGGCGATGACCCCTGTGATCAATACCGCGGGGATAATAAAGCAACACCCGGCCACCAGCAGCCCTTTCCATCCCGCGCGCTCGTAGCCGATATGGATTGCCATCTCGGTACTGTTGGGGCCGGGAATTAAATTGACTGTACCGATCAAATCCAAAAAATGTTGGTGATCCATCCACTGCCTTTTATCCACGACCTCCTTTTGCATCATCGCAATATGCGCCGCAGGACCACCAAAAGCGGTGAAACCGAGTTTAGTAAATAATCCCGCCAATTCCTTCAGGCCAGTTTTTCCCTTTTGCATACTATCAAATTAAGCATCAGGTAACATATCAATATAACCGCATCGGGCCGGGCTTTTATCTAAATTTCAGGTCCAGCGAAATCACATTGGATACGAGATCGGTGGTCTCGGTATAATGGGCATACCTGAGTTCGATGGTATTTAAGTGCTTGTCGATAACCCCTTTGGGCGGCGCCAGCCGGAGGCCCACGCCGACTAAGTTGGCGGAAAAGGCCGACAGCGCATAATTGCTGGTATAGTATTCATCTGCAGCGGTATGTTTTTGATAAGGCGCAAAATAATTGACAGCCGTCTGGACATAATACCGGTAGAAAGGCGAGATGGAAAAGAAAGGGGTGATCTTTACGGGCACTTCGATGCTGGCGGTATGGGATCTCAGTCCCCAGTTGTCGATGTAAAAACGGTAGTAGGTCTTGATGATGATATTGTCGCCGATGAAATAATTCAGCCGGAACCCGACAGGCAATTTAAACCGTTGCGACGGCAGCTTTTCCACGACTGCCGTGCTGCTGTCGGCAAAATATACGCGGTGGAAGGGCAGGCCGAGGTAGCCGCTCTGGTAGGCGAGGTCCAGTAATAATGCGCCCTGCATCCGGGTATTGATCACCTGGGCGAAAGCAAAGGACGCGGAATAAGAATCCCTGGAGCGGGAGGAGATCGATGCGCTGGCGGATTCAGTGACAGTCTCCTGACCGGTGGAGCTATAGCTCAACGCCTCTGTGCGGCCGCTGGCTGTTGTGACATACACCACACTGTCTGTGGTGGTCCCGGTAGTAACCTGGATCGAGTCGATTGGGATGAGTTCGGAGGGGTAGATCATTTTTATGCGGTCGAAATAGCCGCTGAACTTTGCGCTGAACTCGCCGTTGTGATGGTTCTTTTTGGAAAAGGAAGTATTCAACCCGATAGAGTGATAGTAGTCGTGCTCTGCGGAATAATAGGAGCCGATGCCGAAGCTGCTGCCTTTCACGCCATTTTCGATCGTCCAGTCGAGGGTGGGATACAGCCGGTTGCCGTAATTTTTGGCTGTCCCGTTGAGATCTACGTAAGCCTGCGAGGCTGCGGTATGATGGTCGAACCCGAGTCCACCGGTGAGCGAGTTTTTGCGCCCTTTCGGATCGTAACCGACAAATTTGAGCTCGATGCCATTGGAGAGGTCCGTCACGTTGGCGTTGCCGATGGCGCCCAACTGACCGCCGGAGACAGCTGATTTGTCGGCGGTCTGATCGTAATAGCTGGAGACGATTTCCACTTCATCCAGCTTCAACGGTCTGGACTTGAAGGCGCTGGTGTCTTTGGGCGAGCCTTGCGAAAATGCGTGCAGGATCATCAGGCACATCCCGGTAATGGTCAGGCAGGTTCTTCTCATGTATTTATTTTAGGGTGACAGAGATTCAATTACAACCGCATCCGCCGCCGGTCTTCCCGCCATTGGCGCCAGAAGATCCTTCGCGGTAGGACTCCATACTGATCTCTTCCTTCTCGACCTTACGGTTGCTGAGGGTCATTTCGGAATCGTTGATGCGATTTTTCTGGTATTCTTTCACGGGCTGGCACGACGCCAGACTGGCGGCAAGCGCAATAGCGCAAGCGGCGAGCGCGATGACTGAAAGGGATACCCTACCGACGGTTAGCTGCATATGGTTGATTTTATGTAAGATGAATGTTTCGCGACGTATAAATGCGGTCTTCGTCATCGATTACAATGGCCCCGATATCTTTGATCTGGTTGATCATGTCCAGTCCGGCCCGGATGCCCATGATCATGACGGGCGTAGCCATGGCGTCGGCGAGTTCGGCGTTCGGACAGAGTATGGTGACGCTCTTGACGCCCGTGACAGGCAGGCCTGTCCTGGGGTTGATCGTATGGGAATAACGCCGGCCATCGATCATGACGTACTTTTCATAGTTTCCTGAGGTTGCGATGGCTATATTCACGACCTCCAGATAAGAGAATACCTGCCCTGCGACGTTGGGATTGACGATACCGATGGTCCAGGGTTTGCCATCGGGCTGGTGTCCCCATACCGTCAGGTCACCTGAGGCGTTGACGATGCCGCTGGCCGCTCCCTTTTGCTGTATGACCGTCTTCGCCCTTTCGGCAGCATATCCTTTGCCGATGCCTCCGAAACCTATCCTCATCCCCTCTTCCTTCAAAAACACGGTGGTGTCCGCCTTATTGAGAATGACATTCCTGTAATTGATCAATCGCACCATTCGCCTGGCCGTTGCGGGGTCCGGCAGGGATGTCATGCCCGGATCAAAATTCCAAAGACGCTTGTCCACCGATCCGTAGGTGATGTCAAAGGCCCCCTGGGTCAGGCGGGAAATTCTCAAAGAGCGGTCGATGATATCGAATGTCTCCTGCGAGACCCGGACAGGAGCGATGCCGGCGTGGCGGTTGATAAGGTTGGTCTCGCTGTCGTCGCTATAGGTCGTGAGCAGGCGTTCGATCCGTTGGATCTCCGCCACCCCTGCGTCGATACATTCGCCGGCCCACGCTTCATCTGCTGCAACCACACTCATCTCGAAGTGGTTGCCCATCAGTTTCATGCCCCTTTTGAATAGCCTTTGCGCATCCATAATGCTGTTGGTGCCTGTGATCCTTTGTTGATCCACATGTAATCCGGGGGGTGGACTTCCTTTAATCCTCCTTGTCGCCCTTTCCATGGATCATCCCCGACACCAGTCCTTTGTGCCTGCCCAGATCGGCCCTGATGACCCCCACCAGGTGGATGAGGATGAAGGCATAAATAAAATATTGGACGAACGCGTGCACTTTCGTGATCCCGCGGTGCCAGTTTTTGAACACCGGTACATCTTCAAAGGCAAGTCCCAGGCCGGTCAGGGCCATCGTTCCGATCAGGACATAGAAGATCACATACATCCATTTTACCCTGCCGTAGTGCTGCACGAACCTTTTTGCCGCATCGTCTCCGGGGCGAAGTCCAGACGGTTTGAAACCCGCCACCTTTCTGATCTTCGTCCGCAGCCGCTCTTCGCCGGGTTGGGCCACTTCTATGATGATCCGGATCAACAACAGTCCTGCGAGTCCATAACCCAGCCAGGTGTGCAGATCCCAAACTTTATCACTATAGGCATGCGCCACCGACCTTGCCTGGTCTTTGGTAACGCTGACCCCTTTTTCCTGCAGTTCTTGTTGCACGCCGGCAATGTTATCTCTCGTTCGCAGTAACGTAGAACCGAAGAGTACGGTTGTCAGTGATGCGGTTAAAACAACAAAAAAAGTCCAATGCCATATCCGGATGGCGAGGGAATGGGGTTCGTGAAAGCTGACCGGCGACGGTTGGCTGGTCAGGGGCAGGGTGTGTATTGTACTCATTTAAAGTGATTTATACTTACCAATCTGTACGCCGCATGGCTGAGGCGTGGTGGGTCACATGCTTACCGCCGCCGAAACGTCTGCCGATGATGACTTTGAAGATACTCCGGTCGATACTTGGCGTCAATCCGAATACGTAGCCTGCATTGAATTCCCAGCGGGGATCGAAGTCGGCGTCCACTGCGATGACCAGCTGGTGCTGCTGGACGCTGATCGGATCGAAATGCTGGATGGGCCCCCATGAGCCGTAATATTCGATGCCAGGAGCCCAGACCTTGCCGATCTGGTAGCTGAATTTGAAGTCGGGGGCAAAAATTGCCCCCCTTCCCGCGTCGGCACCTTTGAAGGTGAGATCGACGACAGGGTTAAGCGCGAGATAGACGGGGCCCAATTGTTTGTCGATGATGGGGCGGATCTCGAGGGTCCAGATATCAGGATCATAACCATCTTTGACGAAGCCGCCTTCAAAGGAGATGCTGGCGCCTACGGGCCAATGCCATTCCAGGGGGGCCATGACGCGTGGCCGGAAATGGCTACCGACATAATTGGTTCGGCCCATGTCGCCAAAGTCGTTAAAAATGTAAAAGCCCGTTTCGAACCAGGGGGTCCAGCCGTGGGTGATCTCGATAGTCTCCCTATCCATGTGATTGGTCGACACTACCCCGGCCGATGCAGTGTTGCCTATAAAGCTGTAGTTACTGTGCAACTCTACCATGGTCGTATCTTTTCCCACGGTAGGGGAAGCGTAGACCTGGATTTCGTAATTATCCTGTGCTAAGGTCAAAAATGGCGTTGTACAACCTGCCATGATCAATAAAAACCATTTTCGCATAATCAGTTTTTTGCAAATCTACATCGCCGGTTGGGGGGGATAGAAACGCCTTAAATAATGAGTGACGAAGATAGGGCGCAATTCTGAAGGCTTTTTGGAGATTTCGACATCCGCCGATATGCCGAATAGTGTAACTTTCCAGAAATCTCCGGCATGAAAATACTGGTCATCGAAGATGAGCGAAGCCTACTGGCGAGCATTGTCCAATATTTCACTCAGGAAAAATTTATTTGTGATACCGCCGGTTCCTATCATGAAGGCATCCATAAGATCGAGGGCTTTCAATATGACTGTATCATCCTTGACATAAATCTGCCCGGCGGCAGCGGGTTACAATTGCTGAAATACCTGCGTCAAAATAAGAGCCGCGACGGCGTCATTATCATTTCCGCCCGTGACTCCCTGGACGACAAGATCGACGGACTGGATCTCGGGGCCGATGATTACCTGACCAAACCCTTCCATCTGTCTGAGCTCAATGCGCGGGTAAGGGCGCTGATCCGCAGGAAATATGCCGCGGGCGCCAATGTGCTGCAGGTGGGACCGCTGAAGGCCGATCTGCTATCCAGGACCATCATCTACTCCGAGCAACCCATATCCTTAAGCAAGAACGAATACGACCTGCTGCTGTTCCTGATGACCAATAAGAACCGCGTCGTCAGCAGGCAGGCTATCGCCGAACACATTCATGACGGACCTTCGGACCAAATCCCTTCTTTCGATTTCGTTTACTCCCATATCAAAAATGTGAAAAAGAAGCTGAAAGAAAAGGGGTGCCAGGAGATCATTCAATCCGTCTATGGTCTAGGTTATAAATTGTTCTCATGACCAAGACCCTGCAGCAAAAAAGCACCCGCTATTTCCTGATCTGGCTACCACTGGTATTACTGCTCGGGACGGGGTTATTTTATATCCTGATGAGCGCGCATGCGCATCATATGGAAGAAGAGCAACTGGAATTAAAACAGGAAAATATCTGGAATGCGATTGTAGCCAACCGTGAGGATCGTGCCGTGCACATCACCGGCGAATACGATCTGGCCAAGGGGAGCCCCGTCCCCAGGGATTTGTTGGATATCCAGCGGGACACGGTTATCTATTACCCGGTCAGTAAGGATTGGAGGCCCTTCAAGTTATTGACTGAGCAGCATGTACTGAGCGGTCAACCTTATCAGTTGACCACCTATATTTCTTCCCGGGAGATCACGCATCTGATCATTAAAGTCTTTATAGCCGACGTATTTGTCTTTATTCTACTGCTGGCCGCCGTTGTGGTCATCAACGGAATAAGCTCGGGGTTATTATGGCAGCCATTCTATGCCACCCTTAAAGCCGTGCAGACCTATGATATCAACCAAAACCAGTCCCTTCCCCTCGACGGGCAAACCGGTACCCGGGAATTCGACCAGCTTAACGAGGTCATTAGCCATCTGATCGGCCATGTCAACCAGGCCTACAGCAATCAAAAGCAATTTACGGAAAACGCCTCCCATGAATTGCAGACGCCGCTGGCCATTATCCGGTCGAAGCTGGACCTGTTGATCGATTCATCTACGTTGACCGAAGAAACGGCCGGTTTGCTGGCGGATATTACGGAGGCTAATGACCGGCTCAGCCAGCTGAATAAAAACCTGCTGCTGCTGACCAAAATCGACAACCACCAGTTTACCGACCAGTCATCTGTCGGAGTATCGGAAGCCATTGAAAAACTATTGTCCCATTACCAGGAGCATCATGGTGGGGATTCGCCAATCATTCGAAAGTCGATTCAACCGGGCATAGGGATAAAAGCCAATGCCTCACTGATTGACATTCTCCTTAGTAATCTCCTTAACAATGCCTTTGTGCATAATATTCCCAATGGATATATCGATGTCCGGCTGGCTAACTGGTCGTTGATCATCGAAAACACCGGTCATTCCATTGAGGGGGGAACAGAGTGGCTGTTCGAGCGGTTCAAAAAAGGAAGGGAAGAGTCAAAAACGACAGGTCTGGGCCTTTCGCTCGTCCAACGGATTTGCCGCATCTACCATTTTGATCTGCAGTATGATTACGGGGAAAATATCCACCGCATCACTGTTACATTTCCGCAGATATAGGCCGACAAAATTTATCCTAAATCGCTGTCTAGCTTTGGTGGGTATCTGAAAGCCTCAGCTGCGGGCCTATCAGGAACAGGCCATGGCTGAGGGCGAAACTAAAATAAAATGTCTATGGATAGACGTACGTTCGTAAAATTGGGCAGTTCTATCCTGCCTGCTGCCGGCCTGGCGCCCCTCGGCCTGACAGGGCTGATCGGGTCAGGGGAGCATTTCGCGAGCCCGGTTGTTCATACCGCGCTACCGGTTGCCGCTACTGCTCGCGCGGAGGCCGCTATGGCGGGGGCAGAAGAACCTGCCGATTATACGCTGCATATCGGGACAGCCCTTGTCGAAGTTGGCCCCCAGCATATTATCAGCACCACCACTTATAACGGACAATTCCCGGGACCACTCCTACGATTCAAAGAGGGGCAGCGCACCATCGTCGATATCTATAATGACACCGACCGCCCCGAGCAATTCCACTGGCACGGGCAATTCATTCCCGTCGATGTGGATGGGTCGGCAGAAGAGGGGACTCCTTATATCCCGCCGCATGGCCATCGCCGGGAAATCTTTGTGCCCAAACCGTCAGGGCTGCGGTTTTACCATACTCATGTCATCGCAGGCGGCGATCTGAGCGCCGGTCAATACAGCGGTCAGGTCGGGCCCATATATATTGAACCCGCCGCTCAGTCTGATCAGGGCAGCGGCGCAGCCAGTTTGCCGTTGCACTATGGTCGCGAAGACCAGTTGCATTATGACCGGGAAGAATTTATCATGCTGAAAGAATTCGAGCCCTACTTCATGCGCGGCGGCGACATGGCCATGGATTTTTTGGCCGGCAAAGAGATCCCGGAACTAAAAGCCATGCAGGACAAAGCCGAAAAGCTATCCGCCAAGCTGCCCAAAGGGTACGAAGTAGGATACAAAGTATTTACGATCAACGGTCACCAACTGGGGCATGGCAAACCCATAGAAGTGAAGCAAGGCGAACGCATCCTTTTCCATATCATCAATGGGAGCGCTACGGAGATCCGCAGCCTGGCGCTGCCGGGGCACCACTTCAAGGTCGTCGCCCTCGACGGGAATCCCGTGCCCCATCCCGCGACGGTGTCCGTTCTGTGGCTGGGCACGGCGGAGCGTATTTCTGCCATTGTAGAAATGAATAATCCCGGTGTCTGGATCATGGGGGACCTGGCAGACGATGACCGCGGCAATGGAATGGGTGTTGTTGTCCGGTATGCGGGGCAGCATGGCAAACCCCAATGGATAAAGCCCCGGCCTTTTACCTGGGATTATACCTTGTTTGGCCGGCATGACGCTGCGGCAGCGGAACCCGATGAAACCATCGATATGCTGTTTGCCAAGCAAAAGGCTGCCGCGGGCGGCTTCAACCGCTGGACCATCAATGGTGAGGCCTTCGATATGATGAATATGAAACCCATGTGGCATGTAAAAGAAGGCAGACGTTACCGCCTCAGGATGCGCAACGCATCTGACGATCTTCACCCTATACATCTCCATAGGCACAGCTTTGAAATTACCCGGATCGGCGGCAAACCCACCTCCGGGATTATGAAGGACGTGGTCATGCTGGGAGGGTTTCAGGAAATGGAGGTTGACTTCATTGCGAATAATCCCGGGCTAACCTTATTCCATTGTCATATGCAGTTGCACATGGACTTTGGCTTCATGGGGCTGTTCGATTACGCATAACGCGGCATTGCCGGGAGTGGGGCGGCGGGGCGAGGCCTAGCGCAAGCGCACCTTCACTGCCAGGTTTGCCATGAAGCCTTCCAAAGGTGCATAGATTTCTTTAAAGGCGGGGTTTGTGTACGGGGGGATGACGACAGGCCCGAACCTCGTCTGCCGGGTATCCGTCAGGTCTTCGAAATTCAGGACTACGCTCACCCTTTTAATGTCTTTTTCCAGCAACAGTCCCGTCACCCAAAAATCCCGGGTCTTTGTACCGTCGTACAGGTATTGCGGTCCCGTATAAAATGCCTCCAGCGCGATCCGGTAATCGTTGTCTTTTTCGTTGCTGAGATCGAATACCACCTTACTCTGAGGCGCCAGCGCGATATGCGGGAGCGAGGCTATGCCGGTTCGGGCATCCACATAGGTATATCCGGCAAACAAAGACCAGTCGTCCTGTCTAAGCCGAAGGCTGGTCTCAAAGCCCCTTGTCGTATAGGGATGGGAGGCATTCCTGAAATAGGTGAAAACTGTCCCGGCCCCATCGGGCGGGAGAGAGTCGAGTGCAAGCGGGTGGTCGACTGCCGTATAGAAGAACGACTGGTCAATCGTCACGCGTGCGTCTTCCCACATACTCCCGGTGTAACTCAGGTCCAGGTTAAGTCCCGCGGATCTTTCCGCCCGGATGGTATCTCCGATGGGCAATACATCCTTATACGCCGTCTCCTCCGTTTGGGCGTCAAAGATCGTTGCCGATTTGTACCCCAACCCGCCGCCTGCGCGCAGGCTCCATTGAGGGGTGATCCTGTACAGCACAGAAAGACGCGGGAGCAGGAAATTCCCATACCGGTTCTGGTCATCGTTGCGGATCCCGGTCTCGATCACCCAACGCCTTCCCAAGGCCCAATCGTCCTGAACAAAAATTCCGCTGGTGACAAAATCATAATTGCGGATCAGGCTGTCTTTTCGCAGGTTCTCTGTGAAGTCGTCGGTGTTGACACCCAAGCCGGTCACCGTCGTATGTTGTCCCCATTTGAAAAGGGAGGTGATCTCGGTGAAAGTGGATGTCTGGCGGCCGGAAAAGGTATAGTTCATGAATCCGATGTCGCGGTTAAAAGAAGATGTACTGTTGCGGACCGTCAGCACACGTCCGGCTGTCAAATGCTGTACATATTCCAGCTGGTAGTAATCGCGGTTGCTGATATTATGTTCGGTATAAGGATGCGAAGGCGTAGGGCCGTATTTGACTGCCTGAAGGTCGCCTCCCAGCCGGTTGTCATAGGTGGCATTGACCGCCAGGCTGACGGTCGTGCTGTCCATGGGATACCAGAACAATTTTGGATTGACCGTAAAGGCCGTCAGCCGGGGCAGCACGGTAAAACCGTCATTGTCAATATCAACAGGTGACTGGTGGGTAAACGTGTTCAGGAGCGTAAAGCCCCAATGCCGGTCCCGGGCCGTGTAAAAGCTGCCCATATCCGTGCCGCCGCGCATGGTCTGGTTGGCAAGTATGTTCCAGTCCGGGTGGGCAGAAGGTTTTTTAGAAATAAAATCGATGATACCGGCGATCGCGTCGCCACCATACAGCGAAGAAGAGCTGCCTTTGATCAACTCAACCTGCGAGAGGTCCAGCGGCGGGATTTGCATTACGCTGAGCCCGTTGCTGAAACCGGAGTAGATCGGGAACCCGTCTTTGAGCAGCTGGGTATATTTTCCATCCAGGCCCAATATCCGGATCTGCACATTCCCCGAGGATACAGATGTTTGTTGTGTCTGGATGCCCGAAGCTTCACTCAGCAGCATGGCTACATTGCTGGGGTGCATGGAGGTCTCCTCCTCCATATCCTCCGTTCCCAGGACCTCCACCCGGGTAGGCAGGTCCTTGATGCGGCTGTTCGTTCGCGAGGAGCTGACGATGACATCTCCCAGCGTCTCCATATCCTGTTCGAGGGTGACGGGCAAGGTATCTTTGCCCTTTAGCGGAAGGTCCAATTTTATTTCCCTGGCGGAATAGCCCGTGCAGCTGACCTGCAATTCATAGCTGCCGCGATCCATGTCGCCGATGCGGACAAAGCCCGCGCTGTCGGTTATTCC
>Ga0302227_10003031_pt1 | contig 11247 bp, 10 predicted proteins | sample II_Palsa_N1_1_FD_193525 | JGI IMG/M metagenome (GOLD analysis project Ga0302227, IMG submission 193525) | Peat permafrost microbial communities from Stordalen Mire near Abisko, Sweden - II_Palsa_N1_1 | ecosystem: Environmental > Terrestrial > Soil > Palsa > Peat permafrost | place: Sweden...
CAATCCAGCTATATCAAAGATGGTTTCCCTTGCTTCATTCGCCAGCATATCATACTGAGCCCCGATCATATATATCCATCTTGGAAGATCTTGTGCTTTGGCGTATCTGACACTCAGCAATGGGTCTCGTAAGTCTTGGCCTGGTCGGATATAAGCCCAGCTCCATAGAGGCGGCCAGTCCTTGTGATCGTCAACATCCTTCCTGTCTCGATATGGCCTCGAGTTTTGCTTTGAAAGTGCCGAAAGAGAAAAGTCTGTGACGGGATACCAACAGACTGTGCCACAGATCTTGTCCTTAAGTTCTGGGAATTGTGCTGCAGACAGCGCGAGATTTCCACCAGCACTGAAACCTCCAAGAACAACACGAGACTTGTCAACTGGCAGATCCTCATCTTCGATAATCGCCCGTGCTATTGCAACAACATCTCTCGTCGGCTCAGGAAATTTGGATCTTGGAGCTTTGCTGTATTCTATGCTGATGACTAGAATGTTGAACTTGTTTGCGAGTTTCGCGCAAAACTCATCGTCGAATTGAGCATCGCACAAAGCATGCCCACCGCCATGCAAATCGAGATATACGGGAAGTTGCTCCCAAGGTTTGCGTGATCGTGGTATGAAGACTCGGTTTCGGAGATGGGGACGACACGAATACCTCTTGCAGAAGGATGGTCGTAATTCCTTTGGTGCTGGCTTAAGAGCTCTACTGACGGTCAATCCAACTCGTTGCAATATCTTCAGAGACCAAAGCTTCAAAAAGTAGGAAATGCGATTTGTGATTGGGGCTTTCGTATATAGGAGAGGCAGGACCCGAGTTGATATTTGCTGCTGAGCAGGACTGTAATCTTGATTGATGGCCATTGAAGCTAGGGTTAGACAATGAAGGTCTTTAGAGTTCTGCTAAAGAAATAGAGTATAAAAAAGGAACACAGCGAGATGTTGAATACCGTCGTTACTCCAAGCACTGAAAAGCCTTACCTACTGGCCGAAGAACAGTTCTTAATTGATGAACCGTTGTGCGGTGAGGTACTGCCGTGTAAGTCCAAGACTTGCAACGCGATCTTGTGTATCAAGGTGTACGCGTACTTGTTGGCAGGCAACATCGTGAAACTTTTGGAGATGTTGCTTTACAGGTGATGCCTACGCGGCTGATCTGGAGTTCGATGGTTGACGCGTGTGCGTGTTGAGGCATCCGTATTTTCGGCTCCCACCAAACATTGAGCTCCATCAGGCTTTCACAGTCTGCTATCAACATCAATGCAATGATGCATGAGGCTCCCTTTTCTCTGAAGACCAAGTCGTTGAAATGAGCTACAGTATTAGTTGGGCTGAAGAAGCTTGAATGACGTTGATCGTCTTTTGAGGAGCACGGCAACCTTGATTCCTGTACGCCAGAACTTTGTTGACCCCCATGTCAGCTTCCAGAGCAATTTCTTTATCATATTTTCGCTACCTTTAAGATTTGCCAAGCGCTTTCTTGAGTTTTCAGGTAGTCCATCACATAGAGGTCACGTGTTCTTCGCTCCACCTGCGAAATTTCCTCAATTGTCTATAAACGTTTTTGCTAGGAGTTCCCTCTCAAAAGCACGGGCAGATCGCCAAGCACAATGCCGCATGATCAATCACTGATAGAAGACCTCATAGGATGGGCGCTCGTGCACCAGACCTCACTCCACCCAGACGTCGAGGTCTATCAAGATCCATTCACCGGACTCTCCTTTCGAGCTACAGCGAGTCTACCAGCAACTACCCAAATCGTTAATTGCTCTTACCAAACCACCCTCTCTTATCTCAATGCTATTCCTACATCTTCCACGTTTCATCATTCAGTGCCGTTTCCGCCTCAGTTCATCGAGGCTTTGAAACAGGACGATCCTAATATCATTGGCCATTTTTTCTTGGTGCAGCAATTTCTGATGGGAGAGAATTCCTTTTGGTGGCATTATATCAAGCTATTGCCTCAGCCGGATGAGCCCGAAAGACTGGCAATTCCCATATGGTGGCATAAGGCCGACCGGAGATTTCTGGACGGGACAAATGCAGAGCCGCCAATCAAGAAAAGAGAGGAATTGTGGCGAGAAGAGTGGACCAAGGGGGTTGCTCATCTTCGAAAAGGTCTCGGGAATTGGGATGAATACACTTACCAACTCTATCAATGGGCTGCCACAATCTTTGGAAGTCGAAGTTTTCGAGCGTCCTTGACGATCCCAGAAGAATTCATGATAGAGACAAATATCTCGCGGGATGATCTGTCTCTGACCTTGGACCATATCAAAAATGACAGATTCTCTGTTCTGCTCCCACTAATGGATATTGGGAATCATAATGGCATCAACCAGGTTGACTGGCTCCCAGACCCCATTGCTGGTCGATTCACCCTTTCAATCCGCGATGCAATCCCGGAAGGAAGCCAAATCTTCAACTTTTATGGTAAAAAGTCCAACAGTGAACTTTTGGTGGCTTATGGTTTCATTCTTCCGAACCCAGACAACGACAATGTCAATCTGAAGTTAACACCGACACCTGCTACTGTGCAACTGCGTCACTCTCAACTTTGTCATATTGTTCACGCTCAGCCGGAGCAAGAATTCATGTTTCATGTCAAAAGGAGCAAGGAGAAAATTGGCATTCAAGCGATACTGGATTCCTTTTCTGAGGGTCTTATTGATACACTAATTTGCATGGTAGCCAATGCACGGGAAAGAAAGTTCATAATCAAAAATCCTGAGTATTGTGTTGAAAAGTCGATGGATCCATTCGGAGGTCCTCTATCGAGGGCTTTTATTCAAGCCCTGAACATTCTCTGTGAAAAGCTTGAGGGTGAGAAGGAAAGAGTTGAAACTTCTGGGACAAACTTAGGGTAAACATTCTTATCCACTCACTCCATTCAGTTTTCCTAACAATAGCAGTGAACCTCAGAACCAAAATCAGCGGCTTGCACTAGACTACAGACAACGTCAACTTCATGTTCTTGAGAAGGCGCTAGCCTCGGTCTCAGAATACGTGCAACAGTCTATCTCGTTCAATTGCATTTGTTTACACGCGAAGACGATGCCTGAAGCGAACGACTTGGCCAACTCTATTTCTTTAGAGTGTGCTTTTGCATTTCTGCAAAAAGACTACAGTGGTGAATACCATGGTGTGATAAAGCTCATCGCTGAAGATCAAGAAGAACCCTTGCCATTGGATTGGTCGATCATCGTCGAAGAATGGGACCACACATACTGGATTGTGTGGATTATGGTTGTCTGCATGCTGTGGGATCGAGATGGCAAAGATTTTGAGCTTAGGTGTCCAGATCTTCTGTGGGGTTGGCAATCAGGATTACTTTCGTAAGTGTGATTCCCCAAGTGTAATGCCGGAATTTATTCTAAGAAACTTGTAGAGCATTCAACTATGAAAGGGAAAAAGCTGGGTCTCGGCTGACCGAAACTCTATGCGCCGATGCTTCCGAAGAAGCTACCATCGACCAGACTATACAAGGCATCCTGCAATTGCCGCAATTCCAACCGGTGAAGTCACTTCGAAACATGAAGTACAGGACAGAATTAAGAAATTTCATCAGCTACATAGTACAAGAGGAGACGGTTCTCCTGCCATATAAGATGCAGCACTCATCACAGACAGGCAAAATGATGCCTCAGAAGATGCTCTATATTTATCGCCATCACTCTGTGGAACGCCCAACTTGAAGCTCAGCATATTGGATTAGAGCCTTCAAGAAATTCAGAAGAATCTTGGACTGTTCGCAAGAGAAAGAACCACATTCAGTCCAAGACTTCAAGGTTTCCTCCTTCACAGCACGACTCAGCGCAACATCTTGCCCGCAAGCATTGGCAAGATCCCAACCATGACTTCATCCTCCTCATCAACCTCAAAATCAAATCTCACAACATCTTTCTTGTATGGATACAAATATGTGCTCACAGCCCTGCCCCAATCTCCGATCAGCATAATTCAAGTCAGATTCTGTAATCTCAACTTACTCCTCATGTTCCTTACTCGCTTGATACTCCTCCAATGCCTCTCGATCACGATGGAAACTCACAAGCGCATACTCGAACCCTTTACTTTTTGCAATTGGGTTTGTGACCGATGGACCACCAACGATGAGTCGATTATCGAGAACGCAGGGGAGGGACTTTAAGGTTCTGATTGCAGTGAGAAAAGATGATTTTTGCGTGGCTGTTGCGGAAGGAAGGAATTTGAAGAGAACTGGATGATTGTTAGAAGCGTAGGAATGTGAAAGTGGAAGAAGGTTGTGACTTACCGATGTGAATTATTGTCATTGTGACGATTGGAATGACCCAAGCCTGAAACCTTGGCTGACCAACTATTTTATCGAGCGAGGAAGTACATCGACTGATATAGAAGACGTTCCAAGGCCGAGGAGGGGCAACAAGTGCCAGAGCAAAAGTGGGGCACGGGGACCATCCGCATCGACGGCTGGTCTCCGATTGCTTGCTTGCTTTCTCATCCGAACTTTACCATCGCCCTCACTAATTCTCCCTCTTTTCTTCCAATCAGTCATACATCAGCAGTCACTGAGCATGTCTGGACCAGTATTAGCACCCGATCTCGGGCCAGGGTCACAGCCCACAAGAATGACCCGGGAGTTTTCATCACAGCATGCATGCCACTCTTCTGCAACCACGTGAAGGCAGAGAGAGAATTCTTGTTCAACCAAGAGATTCGCCTACAAGAATGTGGAACCTATTGCGATCGAGGAGGGATGAGACCATACCTTGTAAGAACCTTTCTCGAATTTCTGAAGGGCAAAAGTTGATTTTGAGTGCGGTGATATGCCATCGATTCTAAAACCAGTGGTACGTGACAGGTTCATTTTAAGATGTTTTAGCGTTCGAAAATCCTCTTTAACGAAATGCTTTACAAGTTTGTTTCCTTCATCTCAACTCTGTTTTATATATATTTATACTGAATTACTATTCGTGATAGCTGAAACCAAGTTACGGCATAACTCTCCTCCTAAAGATGAACTCTAATTTCCTCAAAGTATTTACGTCGAGGATTTCGAGAAACCTGCCAAAGAAGGAACATTGAATAATTGAATTCGAGTCAAAGCATATTTTCACTCAGCGTTTACTCCTGGTCGCACCCACTTTCCTCCTCTCCCCATTGCTCGTGAACTAGATAGAGAGGAGAAAGAATAGCAATTCTATGTTAGTGCAGGGCTCAACCGGCTGTTCTAAATGGACCGATGATTTAAACCGAGAAGATTAGGCGTTTAGTAGAGAGGTGCTTAGTGAGGTGCTCCGGTGATAAAGGAGGTGGGAATGAAGGCGCCTGGAGGGGAGGGTTTAGTGAGAGGTAGGAATTGATTTTGCTGCAACATCGCCAAGAATGACTTGAATCTTGACTAGTCAAGCTTTCCATAAATGCATCTTTTCAATCAATGGTTGATTATTCTTAGGCCTTGCTAAGTAAGGATGGGATTGAGGAAAGTACCGTGTCCAAATCGGGAAAGGTCACGGAAGCCACCCATTCCTCCGAATTGCTCGGGTACTTTCCGAGCCATCATTTCCTTCTTCTCGTCTTCAACATCACCTCCATACCTAGTTCACATCCCGTTCTAAGATGGATGGCTCGGAGTCAAACCAGAATCTGCTTGACCGCATCCCTATTGAAAGGCTGGTTAGCACGGGCTTTCCTCGACGGACAAAACCGCCGCCGCAAAAACGATCAACCCGCATTCGGAACGCTTGCGAAAGATGCAAAGTACGAAAAACTAAGGTATGAATCCATCTGAACGATCTCCTCCCTTCTCAGTAAAATTTAGCTCGAACTGACCATCAAATAGTGTGATGAAGGTATTCCCGCCTGCTCGAATTGTCAGAAAGCCGGAACAAGCTGCGTGACTGAATCCTTTCGAGCTCCCAAGCATGAGAATCTTAGCGCGTGAGTGAAAACTGCTAGACAATCCCTTTTCTAACACAATAATGTTCTCCAGTCTTCAAGATCGCGTTCGATGGCTTGAAGAAATCGTCAAGACACGTTGCTCTGATATCGATTTAACTCAGGAGCCAAGAATCTTGATCAACCCCGAAACTAGCTCTCAAGATGGAATCTCGCTGAACAGGTTTTCTGCAACCCTGCAAACACACCGATCATCTTCTGTTGGTGAAACTCATCGCGCGAATCTCGCACACGAAATCGGCCTTGTGTCCGTGACGGCAGGCCAAGATCCGCGTTATGTCGGACCTTCGAGCGGATACTCTTTTGCAAAGCTTGTCCTTGCCAATGCTCGGCCACCACGACAACAAGAATACCTTCCCGATTCTTGCAATCTCCAGGCCACTTCGCTCTTGGACAAAGAAACTTTCAGGGTCCCGCCTGCAAAGATGCCGTCAAACATCGAGCATTGCATTCAACTGTCGGCAGCATATTGGGAAAACGTACACGTTCAGTACCCCTTCTTGCATAAACTTACCCACATGAAGCTTATCGATCATGTAATTAACTCAGAAACGAACAGTCCGGTAGCAACTTTCCAAGTATATATGGTGCTTGCTATCTCTACCACAATCCTGTCCCGGCGCTTGAAAGCTCCACTCTCTTCAGAAGGCTACTGTGCGACAGCCATGACTTACTTTGATCAATTTCAGCTCGAAGGGTCACTGGAGGGCCTTCAGTGTCTATTGTTGCTCCAGATGTATGCCTTGCATAATCCGTCTTTAGGCTTAAATGTGTGGTACCTCAGCTATCAATGTATCGCCTCGGTGCTCGATCTTGGATTGCAGCGAGATGTGAGAGCTGGAAAGAATCTGTCATTCTTAACCCAGGAAATGAGAACTCGCATATTCTGGAGTGTCTATTCTTTAGACAGGACCTTGGCAACAATCATGGGACGGCCAATAGGTTTGAGGGACGAAGGTTGTGAGCTGCGAGTAAGTATGGCATTTAAAGTTGAAATCTGCCGCAATACTAACGTCAATCGTTACTAGCTTCCACAAGACATTGAAGATGATGCGCTGTCGAAATTGGAACCAGGACAAAGACTTGAGAATTACACTCCTTCGGACATCACACTTTCAATCCATCTGTTCAAGCTTTCACAATTGAACTCGGAAATAAAGTACATTGCCAACAGCGTGTCGCACAAAGCGCCGCCATACAGTTACCCTCACGTCCCGGATGTCCTAGCCTGGAAAGACGATGTTCTACGACGGCTTCGGCAGTGGGTATCAGAGATTCCACGGTGCCGGGGAACCCAAACTCACGTCGCAAAATTTGTTGAGATCAAGTATCATGAGATTGTGATGCTTTTGTTGCGCCCTAGCCCTGCAATACCCCACCCTTCTCATGAGTCGCTGAAACTCTGCCAACACAGTGCTTTGGCTGTCATCCGCAATTTTGACGAATTGTACAACAAAAATTGTCTCCCATATACCTGGCCAACTGTTCACTCTGTTTTTCTAGCAACTATCTCAATGTTATACTGTATCTGGCATGTTCCAAGTATAACTCGGGCTACGCAGCTTGACACTTTAATGGCTGATCTAAAATCAGCTTCTGGCGTTCTAAGTGCTCTCGGAGAGCACTGGTTCAGTGCAAAACGGAGCCGAGATCTTTTGGATGAGCTTTCACAGACCACAATTCGGTGGTTGATCGACCTTGAACTAAAGCAGAAGACTCCTGCGGCTGAAATGATTTCAGAGGCACAGGCTACTTCTGGTGCAGGAAGTCTACCAATGGCATCGACAGCAAGCAATTACGGAAAAGGGACGCAGGCTCAATCTTTTGAGCAACTTGTCAATTCTTCTCCATTTTTGGACGCCATTCTAACCTCTGAGCCGTCGGCGTCCATGTTGAGTTTCTTGGATGAAACTAATCCAATCTTCGATATCGACTCGATTATGCAAGGAGTCTTCAATAATTATTGCCAACCGGATGTCGAACTTGGGCAAAGTTTTCCGCTAGAAAATGGGCAATTTGCCGTCTAAAATCGAGAAGCATGATCAAAGCGGCTTTCAAGCCGAAGTTGAGCCTTGTCCTCATGATGATTCCGAATTTTACGTTCTGCTTCGGGACGATACGGGTAGCGAGGCCAAGCGCAACGTCGGTTTTCAAGCTTTCAAGCCTCCCAACGGATCTGGGACGGCACAATTCTTAGCAAAAAGCTTCTTATACGGTCTGATCGCCAATCAAGCATCTGACAGAGTTGACATGCCGCAGCCAAGAGACGCAACGATAAGTATTCGGAGCTTTTGAGGCTTCATAAGAAGGATGAAAGTAATCTTCCCCGTCAAACGCCGCGGTCGACCTTCCTACTGGGGTGCCACCACCACCCCACATCTGACTTCTCTCCAGTTACTCCACAGTATGTGGACGCTTCCCTGCTCGCCTACCCCTGCTCGGCTCCCCCGCGTGGAAGCCACGAAGTAATGCCGCTGTTAGCCCGAAACTTTTGGGCGTTCTCAAGCGTGCTGACAACGGAATCTCTTGTCATTGGCTGCCACAATCAGATACCTGAATCGTCAAGTGAGCACCCTCACATCTCTGAGATCCAGGGTCCAAGCACACTAAAGGCTCGAATTGCGGAATGAGCGAGACAACAGAAGGCACAGTGATTCAGCTCTTCGCGGTGTCGAATCAGAGAGATGATGGGTGGAAGTTGGTCGTGTGCCACCCGCAGCCAATTGTACGAAAGCAGGCTTATGCAGATCATTTTCCCCTCCATATATCTTTACGTGCTTTTAAAGTTGGGGGTTGGTGTGAGTGCCCGGGTTACTGTGCCCCTGCACAAGTAGGGACCACCGATGCACAAGTTACCTAGCCTGTGCTGGGATGTGAATCCATGCTTCGGTAGCTATTGTATTAGTTCATGAAGCTCCCACTTCTTGTTTTCCATTTTCATGTCTTCGCCAGCTCGTCTCACATATGAGGTCAACACTCCGCTTGAACATTCACACTCCATTTGAATATTCAGTTTTCTTCAAAACCGCTTAAAGTAGTTTTACTAAAAAAAAAAGCAACAACGACAAGATGGGCAACCCAGTTGGTCCTGGGATGTTCAAGGCTGCTTTGGCTGAGACTCCACGAGAAGCTTTCAACTGGCGTCTTGCTTTCAGCGTGATCTGCTTTGGGCTCATGGTACAATCCTCTCGAACTCTCAGAGTCCTTGTACTAACTGTGTGACTCAGGGAGCCGCTCGTGGTCTAGATGAAGGACTCATTGGGACTACTGTTGCACAGAAAAGCTTCATCAATGGTCGGTGTCTTCTGCCCCGCCTTGTGCTCATATCTGCTTACACCTTCTAGAATACAATCTCAAGACCTCGAAAACCCTAAATACCACTCAACTTGCGAACAGGATCGGGAACATCACGGCAATGGTCCAGATTGGCAGTGTTGGTGGGGCACTCATTGCGTTCATTGCTTGTGACAAAATTGGTGTGTCCTCAATACTTAGAATTCTTTGAATAAGAATCTGATGTTCTTCCAGGTCGTTTGTGGGCTACTCGCCAACTCTGCATCATCTGGATCGTCGGAGTAATCATATTTATCACATCAAACGGCAACTATGGCCAAGTCCTTGCTGGACGATTTATCATGGGTCTCGGCATTGGACAGACGACAGTCGTTGCTCCCACTTATCTCGCTGAAGCTGCCCCTCGAAGTATTCGTGGTCTTTGTATCTGCATCTTTTCAGGTTCCGTATACCTCGGAATAATGCTGGGATATTTCGCCAATTGGGGTACCTCGCTCCATATCTCAAACAGTACCTCGAAACAATGGGTTGACGCCACAATCTTACACATCGTCTTTGCTGGCATTATTATAATTATGTCTTTCTTTGCCTTGGAGTCTCCTCGTTGGCTCGCCAAGGCTGGCAGAGATGAGCAAGCAGCGACAAATATGTCAAAGCTTCGAAAGCTTCCACAAGATCACCCTTACGTTCGAGCTGAGCTTATCGATATCCACGATCAACTTGAGCGTGAACGTGAAGCCACTCTTGGCTCGGGATTCCTTGGCCCACTCAAAGAACTCTTCCTCCTTCCCGGAAACAGATACCGCATTCTGCTTGGCCTTGGATGTCAACTGCTCGGACGTAAGTGCTTGTCCAATCTTGTTGTTTAGATGTAGAGAGCTGACACTTAGCAGAATGGTCGGGCGCACAATCTATTACCATTTATGCTCCTCAATTCTTTGCAACTCTGGGTGTTACCGGCTCGTCCGAGAAGCTTTTCGCAACCGCCATATTCGGCGTCGTCAAATTCGTGTCTGCACTCATCTGTGCATTCTTCCTTGTTGACTTCATTGGTCGCAAACGCTCTCTTTCTCTCGGCATCATCATCCAATTCATCGCTATGCTATATGTTGCTATATATCTGACAGTAGTCCCCACCATCACGTCGGGTAAAGTACATACCTCGTCTCAAAAGCGAGCTGGAACAGGCGCAATTGCCATGATTTACTTCTCTGGCGTAGGATGGGCCCTCGGCTGGAACTCCATCCAATATCTTATCGGAGCAGAGATCTTCCCACTTCGGGTTCGTTCTCTGGGAACGTCCATGATCATGTGCTTCCATTTTGTGAATCAGTACGGCAACACGAAAGCTGTACCACAGATGCTTATAGTTGGAGCTCCAGGATTGTCACCCAACGGAACTTTCTGGTTCTTTTCGGCAATTACACTTCTTGGACTTGGCTTCGTCTGGTTCTTTTTGCCCGAAACGGCAGGAAAGTCCTTGGAGGGTATGGATGAGCTTTTCAATTTGCCATGGCATATTATTGGCCGGAAGGGTGCTGCTTTGACTGCTGGTAAGGGAAGTGTTGCTGAGGCGATGGCATTGGGTGATACCGAGAAGGTCGCACAGATGGCGGGCGCGGAACAGGTCGAGAATGTTGGCGAGACGAAGGCTTAGGGGTCCAAGTGGGTGACTTTGTTCGAAAAGACGCAATTTTGTCTTCATCCGAAACTGAATACCCAATTTGAAGAGATTATTTAATATATGAATTATGAATGCTATGAAACATGACGTCTGAGATGGAAACCTTGAAGAGTTCTGGTTGTTTGTTCTGGAGCTGTTCTCAAATATACGTGGCTTGACCCTCGCTACGTAATTTTCGGCACAAGCGGCCCTTATTGGCTTCGGAAGAACTCCCGAAAACCATTCGGATCCAACCGTCCATTCAAAATAACATAAATTCCCCAACCATCACCTCAACGCAACTTCTCTTTGACACCTATTTCTAAATAACTTTTCAAGATAACAGATCGATACCATTC
>Ga0302227_10003035_pt1 | contig 11227 bp, 9 predicted proteins | sample II_Palsa_N1_1_FD_193525 | JGI IMG/M metagenome (GOLD analysis project Ga0302227, IMG submission 193525) | Peat permafrost microbial communities from Stordalen Mire near Abisko, Sweden - II_Palsa_N1_1 | ecosystem: Environmental > Terrestrial > Soil > Palsa > Peat permafrost | place: Sweden...
AATTTTGACAATGAAAAAGTTAATCGAGCCGCCTACGGTCGTGGCCGTGGACGTCTTGAAATCGAATTCAGCGGAAGTAAGTGGAGGCAGCGCATCGGGCCCGCTCCCCAGGCTCTGCTGGTACTGCTCCAGCGCCGCTTTCACTCGCGGAATAACCAAATCCAGCGGCCCTGCGTCCGCCGGCGGAGCCGTGTCCCCGACTAACGCCGTTTTCGGGTCCACTTCATTCTCCTGCGCGTGCGCCACACCCGTTCGCCCAAACGTCGCCAGCAGCAAGCAGCAACCCAGCAGCAAAATTCGCCTAAACATAATTCCTCCTCTCCGCATCCGTTGATCGCAATCATTGACCCGCGGCGTCGCACATCCGTGCGCGCAGCATAGACGCATACCATATCAATTCCTGGCGCGTTCGTTTGCGTTATAATCCAAAAATCCTCGAGCCTATGTCGCTGCAATTCCATCGCCTTACCGAAGCGAACCTTCCCACGCTTGCCGAATGGCTCAATCGTCCGCACGTCGCCGAGTGGTGGGATGCTTGCCGGTCGCTCGACGAAGTCCGCGAAAAATATCTCCCGCGCACGATGGACGGCTCTGCGGCGGTTCCGTACCTTGCCTATCTCGACGGGGTCCCGATTGGCTACATCCAGTCCTACGTCGCGGCTGGAGTGGGCGACGGCTGGTGGCCCGACGAGCGCGACCCCGGAGTTCGCGGCATCGACCAATTCCTCGCTGACGCGCACCGCTTGGGTCAAGGCCTGGGGACGCGACTGGTTCGCGAGTTCGTCGAATTTCTGTTCCGCGATCCCGCAGTTACCAGGATTCAGGCCGATCCGTCTCCCGCCAACGGTCGCGCTATCCGCTGCTATGAAAAGGCCGGGTTCCGCCGCGTCGGCCCCGTCACCACTCCCGACGGCCCGGCGCTGCTCATGGTCATCGACCGCCCTTAAGTCGCGCTCGATTCGCCGTGCTAAGATTCGCGGATTGTCGTCAAGGGGCCGCCCAAGGCTCCCGGTGAGGGGCGCTTGGGGAAGAGGCCGCGAAGCGGCCGGAAAAGAGTCAAAATGGATACTGTGGCGCTGCGTGAAGAAGTCGACCAACTTAGAAAAGCCTGGAATGCGGCGTGGCTTGAAAACGACAGCGCCACCGTGGACCGGCTGATGGCCCCCGAATACGTTTACATCGGGCCGAACGGCCAAGTCTCCGACCGCAGCATAATCATGGGAGTGATCCTCTCCCCCAGCTACAAACTTCACCACGCCGAGTGGACTGAGGTTCAAATCAAGCTGCTCAGCGACTCCGCCGCGGTTATTATTGACCACTTGCATGGCTCCGGCACGCTCAACGGCAACACTTTTACCGACGACAACCGGTGCTCCCGCGTCTGTCTCCGGCGAAACGGAGCGTGGCAGATCGTCTTCGAACAAGCCTCGGAAGTCAGGGCCGCCCAGGTCGACGGCGAGTCGAGCCTGGGGAAGAGGCCATGAAGTGGCCGGAACAACGTCCGTTGAACAATTCACTCGGGCGTTGATTAATTCAACGCCTAAGCCGCCCCGTTCGTCTCCAACTCGAACCGTGGCCGCCGCGCATGTGTCTGAAACGCAAGGACATAGGAAATCTTCAATTCGGCGGTAAGACTTGGCAATCAAGGTGCATAATGTACTGCGTCTGCCAAGCACTGGGGCCGACCAAAAAAAAACTGGAGGAACAAGAACATGGCAAAGAAAATCCTAAAGAAAGCCAAGAAGCTCGAAGCCACCAAGCCGTTGACCACATTCGTTCGCTAAAACTTAAATCCGTCTGCAAGTTTTTTATTAGTGAAACCATCTGGACACATCAAAACTGGAGGAAACAAGAACATGGCAAAGAAAGTCCTAAAGAAGGCCAAGAAGCTCGAAGCCACCAAGCCGTTGACCACATTCGTTCGCTAAAAGTAAAGTCCGGCTGCAAACATTTTGTTAACCAAGCGGGAAGGGCCTCGGCACTTCCCGTTTTTTTTTTGGTCTCGACGACAGTCAGTTGCGGCATGCTACTTGGGTGCCTCGATCGTGAACTTCTCTCCATAGGTGCAAGTTGCATCCTCTGTCCACCTGATCGGCACCGCTCCGGCTACTGTCGTCGTGACCGTCAGCATGTGCGTTCTTCGAGGCAGGCCGTCGTTCGCGCCCACCCAAATATCGATGGTCCTGTCCATGTCGCCGGCATGAATTTTATGTTCGTAGCGAAACGTCGGCTCTCCACCGACGCTTTCGCTCCCCACCAGCGTCAAATCCCCGGCGTTGTAGCCGAACATCAGCACATCGGGAATCAGTGCGCCCGGTGACCTGTCAAGCTGGGCCTGATTCGGGTCCACTTTCTGCCAGGGTTCATTTCCTTTTCTGCCGTACACGTCGTCGCCGATGATAATCAGCTCGTAGCGCCCCGGATTTGTTCGCAACTGGCTCACGACGATGTGGAAGCGATTCGGCCCGGCCGCTTCCGTCACGCGATCGTCAGCCCAACCGGGCCCGCTGTTGTTGACGGTTTGCCGGCTGCAGCTATGCGCCGTGTCGTGAAGGAGTTCGTTGCGAGCTTTGTTCACCACCGCCAAGGGATCATCCGTAGCCGCAACCGGTGACGGCGGAGCAGGCTTAAAATCGTCTTCGGTCACCACTTTTTTCGCCCGCGCCGATTCAGCCTTCTGCGCCTGCGCCTCGCGCGCCACGTCTCCCAACGGCTTGTCCTGCGCAAACGACACCGTTCCGCAAACAAAAATCGCCGCCACGATCCAAGCTGCACGCATCGTTCCACCCCCAGCGCGCACTATACTAATCCTTGGCGACTTTTGTGAATCCCCGGAGTGATTCATCCAGAGCGGATTGCCTCTGCGAAGGCCACGCCACAAATTGTGACGCGCCGCAGGTCCGCGGAGAGTCACCGCTTTCCTTCGGCGATCCTGTGTGTCATCATCTCCGGCAAGTGATCGTTTAGTGACGGTGCCATTGATTGGAATGAGGCAGCAACCGAAAGTAGCGACGGAAGGTGTTGGAGCAGATGATGAAGACAACCTCGGTGGCTATCGCGTTCTTGTTGATTGCGGGGTCAGCTTTCGCCCAGCAGAGCACGACAAACACGGACTGCAACATCAACGGTCAACAAGTGAACTGCAAATCGACTACGACGACCTCACCGCCCCCAAGTAGTGGAGCGCTCACAGGCGTCAACAAAGCCATGGCCGACAATCGAGAGCGGGCTGATGCCAACCGGGCCCTCCGTGCTCAGCAGGCCCAACAAGCTAAGGCGGATGCCGAGTTAAAGCAGGCTCAGGAGAACCGCGCTATGGTCAATATCGTCTACTGCAGACAAAACGTGACAGGCAGCGTGACGACGGGTGACGGACAGGTCAAATCCTGTACCGATGAGCTCGCCTACGCAAAAGCTGAATGCACCGTTAATCCAGCGATAGATTTGTGCAAGCTCTTCATGTCTCGCGCTGAAATGGAAAAAACCTTCGCGGATCTCGCCGAAGAGTACAGAAACGACCACCCTAACAGGCATAGTAACCAGATGTACTACGACTCTCTGTTCCAGACTCAGAGGAAAATGGGCCTGCTTAAGTTTCCCGGAAACAAAGTGGCCGCTCCGCGATGGAACTTATCAGCCATGTCCAAATGCGCCCGCCGACTCTGCTAACCCGGTCTCACAGATGAAGCAATAGGTTCCAGACACTAGAATCCGCAGCCATCCTTGGCACACAAGGCCTCTCAGTGCCGCAGGCCGACACCCACGAGACATGGTAATTCAGGAGACTTGACACTACGTTGGAAAGGGCCGAAAGTAGTTGTTATGCCGAAGAAAAACTTGTCCAAAGCCCGGGCGGCCAGAATGCTCACCGATATCGCAATGGAGCACCTGGCGACGTATTCGCCCGCCGAACAGAACGCAAGAATCCGCGCGTTCAGTAAGAAGGCGGCTACCTTGAAGAAGACCTCCAAATCTTCAAGACGTTCTCGCGCTTCTGTGGGTCGTCGTCGAGCCCAAGCAGTTTAATCGCCTCCAGAAATTCCCGCTCCGTTCGCGCCTCTAACGCATTTCGGAAGGCTCGAAGTAGTTCCTGGCGTTTCCGCTCCTCGTCCGGATCAACCCGTCTTTTGCCACGGCTCTTCTCCTCGCGCATTACGTCGCGCAGGTCTTTATCTTCAGCGTCAGTTGTCACGGTGGTGAACTTTATCCGTAATTCTGCGCGTGTGGAAGGGAAATGATTTTGTTTCAAGTGTAGCCTCCGAGCCGCTGCGGCTCCCCAGCGTTGTTTTTTGTCCGCCTACTAAAGAACTCGAACGCTCGAATTTTTCGCAGGGCGGGTCCAGCAGCGCCGATTCAAGTTCCTCCCTCTCCCAAAACGAAAAGCTCACAGCATGCAATCCCTTCCCAAACCTCGCCGCTTCATGCTAGCGTAATTCTGGAGCTATGACGATGGAGCACGGACGACGGACAGGCTGGACCGGTAGGCCAAGGCCCCAGCACATCTCTGTGCACGGCTCCTCTCGGACCTGGCAAGTTACCGCTCTCAGCGTGTTGCCAGCCTCATCGCCAGCCCTGCGTATACTCACCGGCCCGAAAATCTCAGCATCGGGGCCGACCAAAACTGCGGAATTAAACCGCCAAACTCGTGTATTTAGAAACGCTGTAACTCACACAAAACAAAGAACGGGGACTTGCTCAAATCGCCAAAAAAGTCAAATCTGGAAGTCTGAAAATTTGGGCACAATCTGGACAAAGGCGAGCGCTTCTCGGAAACGGTTTCCCCGATTTCTACCCGGCCTGCCCGCCGTCTTCCTGGAGGGCTTGCCCAGAGCGGTTCTTGCGAAGGGTTCGGTCTGCATTAACACATTTCTACCCGGTTCTGCCCAATATGTAGAAATCGCCGTAACTCACTCAAAACAAACGACCGCGACATTTCTACCCGGTTCTAGATTTGCATCTTTGGCTCACACCAATTCATCAAATATCGACACGAAATTATCGGAGGGATGCGCATGGCTACGGCGGTAATGCCGAAGGTATTTAAGAACTACATCAATGGGGAATGGGTGGAGGCGCGGAGCGGGAAGGCGATCGAGAATCGTAACCCGGCGGACACCAACGAGCTGGTGGGGATGTTTCCGGCGTCGTCCGCGGAAGACGCGGATGCTGCGATTGACGCGGCGGCGAATGCGTTTGAGAAATGGCGGCTGACGCCTGCTCCGAAGCGCGGCGAAATTCTCTATCGCGCGGCGGAAATTCTGACCGAGCGCAAGGAAGACTTCGCGCAGGACATGACGCGCGAAATGGGCAAAGTGCTGGCGGAAACGCGCGGCGACGTGCAGGAAGCCATCGACATGACGTACTTGATGGCGGGGGAAGGGCGGCGGCAGTTTGGGCAGACCACTCCTTCGGAGCTGCCGAACAAATTTGCGATGTCGGTGCGCACGCCGGTGGGCGTGAACGGATTTATTACGCCGTGGAATTTTCCCATGGCCATTCCGTCGTGGAAAATTATGCCTGCGCTGATTTGCGGCAACACGGTGGTGATCAAGCCGGCGGAAGACACTCCGCTTTCGACCTACAACTTGATTCACGTGATGGCGGAAGCGGGGCTGCCGCCGGGCGTGTTGAACATCGTGTCGGGCAAGGGAACGGTGGTAGGCAAAGCGATTCTGGAAAGCAAAGGGACGCAACTGATCAGCTTTACCGGATCAACGGAAGTGGGGCGCATCATCAGCGAAGCTTGCGCGCCGACTTTTAAGAAATGCCATCTGGAAATGGGCGGCAAAAACATCATCATCGTGATGGACGACGCGAATCTGGACCTGGCGGTGGACGGCGCGATTTGGGGCGGGTTTGGAACCAGCGGGCAGAGGTGTACGGCGGCGAGCCGCGTCGCAGTGCAGAAGAAAGTTTACGGCGAGTTTGTGGCGAAATTTGCGGAGCGCGCGAAGTCGCTGCGCGTCGGCAACGGGCTGAATGCGGCGACCGACATGGGGCCTTGCATCAACGAACAGCAACTGAAGACGGTGATGAGCTACGTCGAGATTGGGAAGAACGAAGGCGCGAAGCTTGCGGCGGGCGGGCACAGATTGCAGGATGGCGACATGGCGCGCGGGTGGTTCCACGAGCCGACCATTTTCAGCGATTGCGATGCGAAGATGCGAATTTGTCAGGAAGAAATCTTTGGGCCGGTGGTCAGCGTGATTCCGTTCGACACGCTCGACGACGCGCTGGCGATTGCAAACGGCGTGCAATATGGCTTGTCCGCCGCGATTTACACGCGCAACGTGAACAACGCGTTCCGCGCGCAACGCGACCTGCAGACGGGAATTGTGTACGTCAACGCGCCCACGATTGGCGCGGAGACGCATCTTCCCTTCGGCGGAATCAAAAACACGGGCAACGGGCATCGCGAATCCGGCGAAGCGGCGCTGGACTTCTACTCCGAGTGGAAGACCATCTACATAGACTACTCCGACCGATTGCAGCGCGCGCAAATCGACAACGCCGACTAAACACAAACATGTTCCGAAACGTCCCTGGTAATGATGGAAGGGCCGCATGCATCTCGCGGTCAACCGAATTGGTGCGGAAAGAATCTATGAGCGGACGAGGCGCAGGGCGAGTTGCCGCGCTCGCGGACGTCGAAGGAACGCTCAAGGCAAGTATGAAAGAGCCGGCGAGACGCCGGCGCTACGAAAACCGACGCCACCGCGGCCTAGGAGAGGGCGCAGGGCGGATCGTGGAAGTGTCCAGCAGTGCACCGGTGGAGAGAAATGCCCGCGCGCATTTCGCGGACCGCCGAATTGATGTGGAAAGACTTCCCGGCTGGAGGTCAAGAAAGAATCAAAAAAATAAAAATTGCAGCCGAGAACAGTTACGGCAAAGTGCTGGGCGCAAGGCCTTCGTGGCGCGCGGTGTCCGAGACGGCGCCGATTTGCTGCTGGATCGCGGTCTGCTGCACGTTGAGCTGCTTCAGATAATCCGAGGTATAACTTCCGCCGAACCTCGTTTCTGGAATCAGCGTCACGTTCTGCGCGGCGGCTTCCTGATGCATGGCCGCTTCCGTGGCGCGAGTTTCCGCCAGATCGGTTTGCAAGGCGTTTAAGGTTTCGCGCGTCGAAATGTCCGTGGCCCGCGGCGCGATTGCGGCGGCGTTGCGCAAGACTCCAGGGTCGATGCCGTTGAGTTGCGCGCGACCTTCGAGGTCGTAAATTTGCGCGTCGAGCTCGGCGCGCTGCTGCAAGAGAAGCTGGATCTGCGCGTCGGTGGTCATCGCCGGGCAGTCCGCGTAGATATTCAATCCGAAATTTAGTCCCTGGGCGCCGGAGGCGGGCGCCGCGTCGGACGCCATGAAACTCCGCAGCTGCTGCACCTGGTTGTCAATGTCATCCATTCTCGCGCTCAGCGAAAGGTACTGCTGCGCGTACCACGTGGGATCTTTCTCCGGCGGCAGAGGCGTTCGCGGCGTTCGCGTGACGAGAAGTTGCGGCGTGAGGGGGCGCGTGGTTGCGGGCGGAACGGAAGCGTCCGGCGCGGCGTTGCCGACCGAGGAGGCTCCATAATTACGCGCCAGAGTTTCGACGTCTTCATTTGTGTAGATTTTCTTCTCGCGCGCGGGCTTCGGCTGCGCTGAGTTTCCGTCGGGCGAGTTGGCAGCGGCGGATTTGGCCGCGCCGTCGCCGGCAAAGGCGGGAATCGAAAGCGCGCAAACTAAGCCGGCAGATAACAGGATGCGGCTTGCGCGGAGATGGTGCAAATGAGCGTTCATAGATACCTCACAGACTGGTCCCAAATATTACATGCGTAGGAAGCGAGTGTAAATTGGGAATGTGGCGCGTGGAGTGATTTATTGTGTACCGGTACGGCCGAGACGCTTAGTACGGGATTGCGCGTGGCTGAGCGGATCGGGATGGCGCGAATGGTTTCGGTTTGCGGCGCGAATACGACCGGCTCAGCAGACAATCATTCGTAACGCAGAGCGACCATGGGGTCCACGGCGATAGCGCGCCGAGCAGGGATGTAACAGGCGGCAATCGCGACAAGCAGCAGAATTATCGCGGCGGTGACGAAGGCGACGGGATCGTAGGCGCCGACGCCGAAAAGCAGGCTGGCCATCAGCCGCGTGAGCCCGAAGGCTGCGGCAATGCCGATGGCGATTCCGAGCGCGGCGAGTCTCACGCCTTGGCCGACGACGAGGCGGAGGACGTCGAGGCGTTGCGCGCCGAGGGCCATGCGGATGCCGATTTCGTGGGTCCTTTGCTGGACGCTGTAGGAGATGACGCCGTAAATTCCAATCGCAGCGAGCAGAAGGGCGAGGCCGCTAAAGAGTCCGAGAAGAACAAGAGTGATGTGGCGAGTCGCGACGGAAGCGTCCACCAGCTGTTTCATGGTATTGACGCTGAAAACCGGCTGGTCTTTGTCGATGCTGGCGACTGCGTCACGAACGGCCGGAGTAAGGCTCGCGGGATCAATCGCAGAACGCAGCACCAGGAACATGTCGCTCGAGCGGCTCTGCTGAAGCGGCATATACAGTTCTAGGCGCGAAGGATTGGCCAGGCCGTAGAGTTTTGTGTCGCCCACGACGCCTATAATCTCTATCCACGGCTCCTTCGATCCGGGATGGCCCCAGTGAAAGCGCTTGCCGGTGGCGTCTTCGTTGGGCCAAAAGCGGCGCGCCATCGTGGCGTTGATCAGCGCCACTTGCGGAGCTGTATCGGTGTCCGCGTCGGTGAAATTCCGTCCGCGCAGCAGGGGAATGCTGAGCGCGTCGATGTAGCTCGGCGAGACCATATGGAAGTCGGGATGCGGAAACTTTCCCGGATCGGGAGTAGGCAAGGCTTCAATTGTGATGTCAGCCCGATTGTGATCGCCTGACAGAGGGAGAACTGTCCCGAGCGCCGCGGCATCTACGCCAGGCAAATCTCGAACTTTATCGAGGACCTGGCGCCAGAAATTCCGAGACGCTTCCGGTTTGGAGTACTGCGCGGTGCGCAAATTTATTTCCATGGTAAGCACACGCTCGGGACGAAAGCCCGGATCCACCTGCAGCAGGCGGTACATACTTTTCATCATCAGACCCGCACCGACGAGAAGCACGAGAGCGAGTGCTGTTTCGGCCATCACCAACAAGCCACGCAGGCGATGCTGCGCTGCGCTGGCTGTGGAGCTTCGACCGCCGTCCTTCAATGTTTCCTGGACGTGCGGCTGCGAAGCTTGCCAGGCCGGAACGAGACCGAATGCGATGGCAACGAATACGACCATCGCGCCGCTAAAGAGCAGGACGCTGCGGTCCATTCCGATGATTGCGCCTTGAAGCATTTCAGCCGAGATCAGCTGGCGCAGGCCCTCAATTCCAAGCGCCCCCACAAGAATTCCTAATCCACCGCCGAGGAAGGCGAGTAGAAAACTCTCGGTGAGCATCTGACGGACCAGCCGCTGACGACTTGCGCCGCAGGCTTGGCGGACGGCAATTTCTCTGGCACGGGCCGCTCCACGCACGAGAAACAAGTTGGCGACGTTGACGCAGGCGATGAGTAGAACAAACACAACGGCGCCGAAAAGTACGAGGATTGGCGGGCGACTGTCGCCTACCAACTCGTCTCGGAGGGATGCCATGCTGATTCCGACGCCGCTATTTGTGGAAGGATATTCTTTCCGCAGATTTGCAGCAATCGTGTCCATTTCCGCTTGGGCCTGGCTGATGGAAGCACCTGAAACGAGCCGGCCGACAGCATCCATGTCTCCGCGGTCTCCGCGGTCCGTCATGTCCCCGGCCCAGACGCCGATGGGAGCCAGGATGTCTGTCTTCTCGAGGAGGCGAATGTTTGGAGGAAGGACGCCGATGATGGTGAAACTTCGGCCGTCGAGCGTGATGTTTTTCCCAACGGGACTGGGATCTGCGCCCAAATGGGACTGCCACAAAGCGTAGCTTAATAGAACGACGGGGGCACTGCCGGGAGCATCTTCCGATGGCAGGAAATCTCGACCGAGAAAGGGCCGCACGCCCAACATCGAGAGACAATTCGCTGACACGGCATAGCCGCTGATATTTTCAGGTTGAGCGACACCCGACAAATTGAACTCCCGATTGTTGATTGCAGCCATTTGGCTGAAAGTTCTGCTTTGTTTTCGCCAATCGAGAAAATCAGGATAGGAAGGAGAATGAGGTCCAACGCTTTGGGTCGTTTCCCTGAGAACAATCAGTTGTTGAGGATTCGCGTAGGGCAAAGGACGAAGCAGGACAGCGCTGACAACCGAGAAGATCGCAGTGTTGGCGCCGATGCCGAGAGCGAGAGTGAGTATGGCGACGGCGGTGAAGCCGGGATTTTTTCGGAGCATGCGGGCGCCGTAGCGAATGTCCTGAAAGACGATGTCGAGCCAAGCGCCGGCGCGGACTTCGCGGACGTCTTCCTTTACCTGCTCGACGCCGCCTAGCTCGATGCGCGCCGTTCGTCGTGCTTCATCGGGTCTCATACCTTCTCGCATCTTTTCCTCCGCAAGCAGGTCAACGTAGGAATGCACTTCGTCGTCAAGGTCCCGGTCATTTCGGCGCTTGGCGAAGAAGTTTCGCCAGAGGCGGGTCATGCGCGAGAGCATGGGCATGTTGCGTCCTCCGGATTCGGCGCGGTTTGTTTCATTCGTGCCTCAGCGCGATCATGGGATCGAGGCGCATCGCCCTGTGCGCTGGGATATACGCGGCGACCAAACACAACGCGATCATGACCGCACCGCCAAAGACAACGGAGACGGGACTCTTGGCTGGCAAGTCGCGAATCAGACTGGCGATGGCGCTTTTTGCCCAAAATGCCAAGGGTGTTCCGAGGGCGAAGCCCGCGGAAACCGTCCACAGCGCATCGCGCAGTACCATGCGCATTACATCGCGTCGCGTCGCGCCAAGCGCCATGCGCACACCGATCTCGTGCGTGCGCTGGGTCACCGTGTACGCCAGCAGTCCGTAGAGCCCGATCGCCGCAAGCAGCGCGCCCAGCGCGCCAAACCAAGCACTCAGCGTGGCGGCCAGCCGTTCGGGAACGATCGATGCATCGATTTGCTCGTTCATCGTCATGATGCGCACGATGGGCACTGTTTTCAGCACTGCGGACTCAGTCTCTCGGACCACGCCAGCAACAGCATCCGGAGCGATGCTGGTGCGAACGGCAAGTTGGGAGCCGACGAACTCCTCCTGAACGAAATCACCATAGACGGTGGGCGGTGCGGGCTG
>Ga0302227_10003036_pt1 | contig 11218 bp, 9 predicted proteins | sample II_Palsa_N1_1_FD_193525 | JGI IMG/M metagenome (GOLD analysis project Ga0302227, IMG submission 193525) | Peat permafrost microbial communities from Stordalen Mire near Abisko, Sweden - II_Palsa_N1_1 | ecosystem: Environmental > Terrestrial > Soil > Palsa > Peat permafrost | place: Sweden...
GAAGAGCTACCCTATCACGTGATAGAGGTGGCTAAAGAAAAACCCGGCCCAAGTACCGAACTTCAGCACTACGTAACAATCCGTCAACTCGGACAATGGTGGGGGGAGGGCCTCTTCAGCGGAGGAAAAAACGTCCTATTTGTGGCACGTGCGCAACTCCAAATATTTGTGTTTAAGGACAAATAAAACAACGCTATCACGATTTAAAAACTTTCCAAGAAGTGCGATTTGTAGCGCATGTAAAGTTCTATCAATCTTATACTACAACTTTTCTTTCGTGGGTTGTGGTTGAAGAGTTATCGAGCGTACCAAGTAAGGTCTCTGCTGCCAAAAATCGGACGTTTTTTCCTCCGGCGAAGAGGAGGGCCTTGACAGCGGGTCATCTCCCCTCTTTTGAGAATTTTTCTTTATATATACTCTTCTTCTCCCATCTGACTATCTCTAAGAGCCTCTTCCTCTACTGAGATCACCACCGAACATCCCAACAGAATCCCTATCTTTGCAAGACAAGATGGCACCCACTCCCGGAATCCTTTACGTTACCATGCAGCCCAAGCCCGAGCTGCCAGACTCTCAATTCCACGATTGGTATAACAACGAGCACGGCCCAACACGTCTGCGCATCCCTTTCTTCACGAACGGTTTTCGCTATCGTGCAAACGATCTTGAGGGCGCGGCGCCGACCGAAACGAAGCCAGAATGGATGGCAGTATACGATATCACAGATATGGCGGAATTGACAGGTGATACATACCTGCGGTTGCGAGATCAACCAGTGAAGAGCCAGCGGGAGGTAGATACCATGGCCGAGATCAAGGTTGACAGGAAGGTGTACGACTTTATCGAGAGCAGAGAAAGCAAGGAGTTTAAAAAGTTGGAGAAAATTGAGAACGAGGGCGAGGGAAACGTCATGATTGCTGTCTTTTTGGATCTCCATGATGGAGCTGGTAAGAAGGAGGAACTGGATAGATGGTATAGAGAAGAGCATATCGATTTGCTGTCTAAAGTCCCGGGATGGCTTCGCACGCGTCGTTTCGTTACGAGCTCGATTGATCCGAAAGCCCCAATCGAATATCTTGCCCTTCACGAATATGCGCCGAAGAATGGACTCGGCGGACCCGAGTTTGTTGCGGCAACAACTACGCCTTGGAACAACGAGATTATGACAAAGGTGGTGAAGGACAAGAGACGTCGGATTTACGATTTATACTATACTTTTGGTCCTGCACCGCGGTACTTGGCTCCGAATCTTGCCGAATGGAGTTCATCGGACGAAAAGCAGACGTTGACCAAGACGATCCCGATTGCACCAGGCGGCAATGGTGCCATTGAGAGTTTCGTAACTACCAAGGATGGAGTGGAACTTCCATATCGACTTGAAGGCTCGTCAGACCCTCACGCCCCAATGATTATTCTTATCAACTCGATTCTTGTTGAGTATGGAATATGGGATAGTTTTGTGGCCTCGTTCCTTTCTTCCCCGGCCAACAAGAAATACCGCGTTCTAAGATTCATGAGTCGAGGGAGGGGCTCTGCTTGTGGCTCTCAGAAGATCACCCTTGATGTCCTAGCCAGCGACGTCATTGCTCTACTCGATGCTTTCCGCGTAAAGAAGGCAGCAGCAGTCATTGGCGTATCTCTTGGGGGATGCACAACTCTGAACGTCGCACTGAAGTACCCGGATCGGGTAGAATCATTCATCAGCTGTGACACAAGCAGCAAGTCTCCGGCAGGTAATGCAAAGACTTGGGGTGAGCGGATCGCTCTTGCAGAGAATGAGAGCGCTTCAGCCGCCAGCGGAGAGAAGATCGTCGGCGAAGAATTGGCAGAGATCACTGTCCGAAGGTGGTTCGTGAAAGAGAGCTATGATGGAGGTGCAATGGAGAAGACCTGCAATGAGGTAAAAGAAATGGTGAAGACCAACAGTCTTGAAGGTTTCAAGAAGAGCGTTATTGCACTCTTTGAGTATGACTTGAAAGATGAAATGAAGGCCAGCAAGGTCAAGGGCATGTTTTTGGTGGGTAGTGGGGACGGAGTCCTGCCTGGCGCCATGAAGGAGATGTCTGCTGCGTATGGAAGTAGTGGTGCTGAGTACACTGTCATTGATGGTGCTGGCCACTTGCCTATGGTTGAAAAGCCGGAAAAGTTTGCGGAGGTGGTTACGAAGTTCCTGGCTTGATTAATTTGGAATCGTGCAAGCTCAATACTGCAAGTTCACATATCTGTCCCATCGGTTTTGAAGTCAATTCTGAGTGAACAGTGGTTCTTTCCAATTTCAAACGTCTTGTCGGTTCTAATTATGGTTATTTTCTCCATGGGAGGTGTGTATCCTATGAGATATCGTCGCTTCTGTATTTTCTCCTCGTTGATTGTTGAGTGTCGAACGGCCCCTTGGCGATTTAATGTTCACAGAGCTCTAGATCTCTGAGTATTTGTAAACACTTAATCCTGCACTCTGAGCTGAATTAGAAGACTGTTGTCTCGCACACATGTTCTATAATGACAAGCGAAATGAGGTCCATACTGCGGATCCATATGTTGCCGAGAAGCCCCTTGGACTTGAGAAGGGAACATTGGATAAGAGACACAGATTCTCACGATCTTAGTATCGAGCGCAGAAGGCCGTGGACTTCCTGACCGAATCCGTGAAGGCTTCGATATATTGTTGCCTTGACCTTATTGCAGGTCGTTTTTAGTGAATAGGAAAGAAAAAAAATTAAATGGCCAACATGGCGAAAGAACTTCTTCTCGTAAGTATGAGCTACGTCCAACATGCATTGGTTTTCTTTAGATGTAAATTTGCTTGTCCTGGGGAGCTGAATGCAAGTCGTACCTGTTTTCCTGTGGCTTGCTTTAGCTTAAAGCCCCCGGCAGAAATTATTCCGTATGAAATTTGTGGCTCGCACTACAGTTTTCGAACCGTCTTTGTTCATTTGAATGCGTTAATGCCGTCCTTCTGCTTACGTAGCTACGGGAGGTGCATTATCTTCAAGCATTGAATGTGTAAAATCAGACTCCAAAGTGACGGCTGCGAAGGGTGTGGACAATTGGTGATATCCGTGGCGTTGCCAGCTGACAAGGATTACCTCGCTAAAACCTAATAAATATCAGACCTCTTCCGCTCTTCTCCTCGATTAACTAGTCGAGCTCTTCTAAAATCCAGTGTAACTGTAGGTGCCTATAGTTGGGAAGCTTTGGAAACTTCTACTAGCTATTTTGACATAATTTCAAGTGAATTCGTTCACCATTGAAGTAAGATGAGAAGCGGTACGCAATGTTGTACGTGGCGGCGGAACGGAATACCCCACTATCAGGAAAGTCACTTGGCACACATTTCCCTCGAATCAATTTCTATATTGGTACACCATCAGCTGAGAAGTGGAAATAAACATCGATCGCCTTAGCTGGGTTCCCCGGAAATCAAATCGTCGGTAATTGCTCCGATTGATGGATGAAAGCTCGCTTCCCGTTACCCCTTTTCGCCAAGGATAAATTTAAAGTTAATCAACCTCACCCTGCCGACGGCTCCGTACCATCCGCATCCCAAAATAGTATACTATCTTCAAGACGGGCTAATATCTTGGAAAATAGATGAAAGAATCATGAGATCATCTCAAAATTCATCGTTTGTATAGTGTTCGTTCCGCTTGTGCGAAGTGAAAGATGCGGGGTTATGAAAATTTGAGGACGGGTTCTTTCCGAGGGAGATATATTATAACGACATCGCAGCAGACTTTATGTAATTTTTAGATAGAGCTCCAAAGACATAGATCGTGCCATCATGTTTTCACTCCAATTTCTCAGTCTCTTGTCCGTAGCATCAGCGCTGATTGCTGCACCACCCGAGTCTGTTGACAAGCGTGCTAGCAATTTCAAGTATCTGGTTAGCTTGTAAGTTTTCTTCTCAATATAGAGAACATGCATTCGTCTGATGGTTGGATAAAAAGCGGCGATTCATATTCCCAAACCGGTTTCTCGATCACTGGGGCCAAACCTTCGACCTCGAACCCAATTGGTAACCCCGGCTTCCCGGGTTATACTACAACGAATGGAAATAATGTTTGTCATTCTTTTGCTGTCCTTGCTTGGATTATCTTCTCTTCCCAAGCATAAATTGACAATCTCCAGTGGCTGACCTACCTCCTTCACCCATCTTCATCCTCCACCCTACTATCCTACAACTTCGCCTACGGCGGCGCTACCACAGATGCCTCCCTCGTGAAGCCCTACGCATCCACAGTCCTCTCTCTAGTCGACCAGGTCAACGAATTCGAATCACACCTCGCTCCCCTTCCCTCCTCCGCCAACTCCCCGTCCCTAACATCAGCAAACACTCTCTTTGCAATCTGGATTGGCGTCAACGATGTGGGAAATGCATGGGGCGACTCCAACTGGAGCACGCTTTCCAAACAAATAGTCAATCAATACTTCGCTCAAGCGCAGAAGCTCTACAACTCGGGTGCCAGGAACTTCCTGTTCTTAACCGTGCCTCCGATCCAGAAGACTCCTCTTGTTCTCGCCGAATCCAGCAGCGTGCAAAGTCAAGAAGGGGCTGCGGTGGCTACTTATAATTCGCTGTTGAAAGCTGGGGTTAGTTCTTTCAAGTCGAAGAATTCGGGGATCAACACATGGGTTTATGATACGACGACGCCGTTTAACCAGGCGATTTCGAACCCGACAAAGTATGGAGCGAAGGATGCGTCTTGTTATAACTCAGATGGGACTAGTTGCCTTTGGTGGAATAACTATCATCCTGGCCAGGCCATTCATAAGCTGGTTTCTGCGGGTGTGGCTTCGCTGGTTGGAATTTGAGAGTGGATTTTGGGGTTTGAGGGGTGGAAGTGTGAAAATGAGAGAGACGAGGTGGGAACAGAGAGGGAAAACTTTTTGTATTAGGATGAGTATGTACTCAAAAAGCAATGCACGAGAACTAGCATTAAAGCAAGACTCATTGCAACCCACTTTCGTTCACAGATTGGATTTCAATTCAAGCAGCCGTACTCTCCACGGGCAGAGCGCTCGTTTCCGCCGGGTTCTGGGGCCCGTCAATGCCCTGTACATCTTCGCTTCCGACCCATTCCAACGTCTCATACGGATGCTTGACCATCCACTAAACTTCATCAGCATTTTCCCTGCACTCAGACCTCGTCCAAACTCACTATGACATCGAATCTCTCTTCGGGGTAAACGACAGGTTCCGTGACACCTAAAGCTGCTACAATCTTGCTCAGGACACCATGCTCCCAGCAAACAAGTACATTGCCGTGTCTGTACGACCAATAACACATTAGAAATAAATTCGTGGAAATGGGAGAATAAAGCATACCCCTGGTAAGCCTTTGCTGCATCTGCTGCTCCCTGTGCATCATCACGATCAATTGATTTATTGATCTTGAGACCAAGTTCCTCTGAAAGTGGGAGAACGGTATCATACGGTCGATCCCTGCTGCCACCTGTTCCAAGTCAGCATTCTCCTCTTCTCCGAGTTGGAATGTTCGGGAAAGCTTCCGGAGCACACAGGGGAGCGAGACTTTTCTTCGGGTGCTCAGCAATGATATATTGGATGTTGTATGGGCTGGATCTGCCAAATGTGGTTCGGAGACCTTGTGCGCGTTCTTCGCCTTGGGCTGAGAGGCCATCTTGGTCTTGGCCGTCGACTTTTGGGGGCTTCTCCCCGTGACGGATGAGGTAGATGATCGGATGAGTCTGAGATCATTAGCCTTGTTTCAAATGGGAGGTATTGATAGGATCGCCATGCCATTTTCAATGCTGTGAGTGTGGACTAATTGAAGTGATTGTGGTGTCTTTGTTGAAGGGGTTTCGTGTGAAGACTTGAGAGAAGAGTCGTTGATTGAGAAGTCAAAAATTGAAAACAAGAGAAATATAGAAAGGGACCAAATAAATGGAAAGAGCAAAGGGCGAGGCTTGATTCATTATGCGCATCACATGCGAGGTTTTCAGCTTGAACCTCCGCTTTAGGAAATAGCTCGTGTGACAGCGGAAGGAACGACGCCTTCGTAGTGGCTCACCTGAGCTGATCCTGCACAGCCTATGAAACGGTGATTCGCACGACGCCTAAAGGGTTGGCTGAGGCTGAGTCTGAGGTGAGACCTCCAACCTGTGTGAGCTGTGATCGAGAGATGCCGCGATGCTGTTCGAGTGCTTTCGCTTAGAATCGGGAACTGGCGAAGAGCTTCCTGAACCGCCATAGATGGATATCTGCTATGATGAGTACCGAAGAGACTATAGATTATTTATGTGCGCAAAACTGTTTTTGTTGTACAACTTTTGCTTGAAAAAAATCATGGTAAGAAGCACGCTTTTGAAGTGTTACAAACGCACCCCATCTCTTGGCCGCGGGGCAGGCTGATCAAGGAGAGCTGAACCGTGCATGCCCATCTGCCTGTGCCGGATGCACTGATTACCACACAGTAGTGCCATTCCTACGCTGCATAAAAAGCTTGTGGAACGCCACTTCAGCGTTGTGAATTTTTAGTGGCTGCCATCTTCTCGATATCCTCGATATCCTGGTATCCTCCTTCTCTTGGTTCAAGTTTTCACCGAAGTGGTGAACCTCACTTGATCCATATTCGATTCGGCATCTGCATTCTCCACGCTTCTGAGTTCAATAACTCCTTCTCCCCTAAAAGGTAAGCTCTTATGTCCTCGAAATGAGGCATCAATATCCTCCAAACTCTTCCCCCTCGTCTCTGGCATAAAGAAAACACACACCACAACCGTAAGCAGCGTTGCAGTCCCAAAGAAAAAGTATACCCCATAAGTCGACCTTGCCAGGAAGATAGGAGTCGTGAAAGCGATAATCCAGTTGACAACCCAATTTGCTGATAAAGCAAGAGACGCAGCACCAGCTCTCGTCTTCGGGCTCTGAATCTCACTGATATACACTCTGAAGCACACACCCCACGTTGCACTGAATATTACAGTGAAGAGGAAAATCGTGGCAACGACGACCCATCTTGCAGCTCCATAGTTGGCATGCACGGCACCAGCAGCATAGAGTGAACCCATGGTGAACATGCAGACCACCTGAGCTATACCCCCTGCTATAGCACAGGTTGCGCGGCCCCAACGATCAGCGAAGAGGAAGGCTGGGATGGTGACAATGAATATCAGAAGAGCGCAGACCCCAGAGGCTAGGAATGCTGATGTACTCGACTTCAAGCCTGCGGACGCGAATAGGAGGGGCGCATACTATCTCCGTTAACATTGATGCTCCTGATATAAAAACTGGTGAATCGTGGGGGGTAAAACTCACATAAAGCACTCCATCGATGCCACTAGCCTGCTGCATCCCCATCAAAAAAGCCCCCAGAGCGGTTCTCCTCCAATTATCCCTCCCAAACACGGCAAACAGATCCGCAACCTTAACCTGCTCTGGCAACTCGCCAGCCTCCCTCTCCTCAATCTTCTCTCGTTCCGCAGCATCGATACCAAGCTTCTCCCAGATCTTCATCGCTTCAGCGTGTCGTCCACTAGCTGTGAGCCAGCGCGGGCTTTCGACGAGGAAGAGCAGGGTGGAGAGTGTGTAGGCGAAAGCGAGGACGGCTTGGAGTGCGAATGGGAGGCGCCAGGCGGCGGAGGAGGTGATGTGTACGCTGCCGTAACAGACGAAATAGCCTGAACAGACGCCGATCGTGCACAGCAGCTGCGGAATACTCGCCAGCGTGCCCCTGCTCCTAGGTGGAGAGATCTCTGTGATATAGCTATAGTCTATTAGCATCAAAGATGTATGTCGGCAGGGAGGGAGACTTACACAACACAAGTACTTAAAAACAACCCCTCTCCTAACCCCTTCACCGCACGCCCAGCAATCAACATACCTAGCCTCATAGAACTTGCTTCTACAGCAGCCCCAATCCCGAATACTGCAGCCCCTATCGCAATCCCTCTCAACCTTCCTACTTTATTGGCGAGGTGTCCGCCGAAGAGAGAAGAGAGGGCAGCGGGGATCAGGATCGTGGAGACGACGAGGCCGTGCACGGTTGAGGAGAGAGCGCCGAAGGTGGCGCGGAATTGGGGCATGGTTGTTAGGGGGCCGATTATGCCTATGTCGAGACTGGGAAGGTTAGATGTGGAAGCGGGGGAAGGGAAAGAAAGGGGTACCCAAAGAGCGCGCCGCCGATGGAGATGAGTGTTGCTTGTTGGATGTACTTTGGTGGATGGAGCCATGATTGATGCATTTTCAGTTTGAAGTGAAGATATCAGTTGGCTAAAGAAATGTATTGATGTAGAAATATGAGATGATTTAAGAGAGAAACCTTTTTTTAATGTTGACTTTTATATGCAATTGTCGAGTTACTTGCCTCGTATCATATAAGGAGATACCACGCCCTCGCATATTTCAGCTCGACCTAGAACGGAAATTTTTCCCAGCACATCTTCCTTTGGCTTGTACAATATCTCACGATGTAGTTACATGTCCAGCCACCTGGGCAAGTGAGCCGATTCAAGGGTGGAAGGGCGTGCTATGCCCTCACCGCCAACATACGGAAACTTTCCCGTAGATCTGCTAAAGGCGCGGTCTCCATTTTTCGTGACTCAAGAGTCTCGCGCTGAATGAATTGGAAGGTGGCGTGTGTGATAAATCCGATGAAGAGCTTGCTGGACGCCATAAAAAAGATAAGGTAAGGAATAGTTCTGAATGGGTGACGGTGCGGCCTTGGAGTGGCGAACGACTTTATGCCGACGTGGTCCCGAAATCCACTTGTGTCTCGACTGAGAATTTAAGGGGGGAAAAGAGCACGTGATGGAAAAGAGGAGGCTGAAACGTAGCATCTATACAAATATCTACATGCAGGTGGATTGAAATATTAACAAACAGTAAGCAGCCGTCAGCGTCTAGATTTCATTCAATCCAACTTCCGAAACGCCAATCCATATCCGTGTTAACAAAAGCCCCTCGCGTAGCCGAAATTTCGATTTGTCATCATACTGGTCTCAATTGATCTTCTTCAAAGTCTTTCCACCAAACTCCAAGTCCTTTGTCACGTCTCCATAATTGGAAGTCCAGTAATCCGACAGGTAGTTCACTCTCGGAAGCCACGGAGCGACATTACCAGCTTTCGGCAGCTGTCCCTTGGCTTTCTCGATATACGTGGAGTTGAGATTCAGGACCGGCGCTGGTTTGATCTTCTGTCCATCTGGCAACCTCGGTACAGCGCTCGCGACGTTGAGGCTATCCATTCTCTTCAATAATCTGCAGACCAGCTGTGCAGTAGCATCGGCCCCCAAGGTCCATGAAGCATTCGTGTATCCGATGACAAACGCCGCGTTCGGCATGTCCTGTAACATCACGCCCTTCCACATGAACTTTGTCGAGACATCAATAGGCTTCCCATCGACAGATATCCTCGCAGCGCCTGCGAGTTGCATCTTCAGGCCCGTTGCAGTGACTATGATATCCGCATCGATCATCTTACCGGATTCGGTCTGAATGCCATTTGCGGTGACAGTTTTGATCGTGTCGGTAACGATGTCGGCGTTGCCTTTACGAAGCGCTGTGAAGAAGTCGCCGTCCGGGCAGAGACACAAGCGCTGTTCCCAGGGGTTATAAGCGGGCTTAAAATGGGGGTCGTGAGGCATGGAAGGCGGGAGTTGTTTTTTCGTATTCTTTTGGATAATTTTTCGAGCTGCATTTGGAAAGGCTCGGCAGAACTTGAAGAATATGAATGGGAGGACAAGGAACTTCCACCGCACGAGTGTGTGTGCCGCCCAATTGGGGAGCCATTTGCGAATGAATTTGTCGCCAGGATCAACAGCTGGGAGGGCCAAAACGTAACTGGGACTTCGTTGCAGCATCGTCACTTTGGCAGCTTTCTCTGCAAGGTTGGGAAGGAGGGTAATGGCTGTAGCACCGCTTCCAATGATGATTATTTTCTTCCCAGTGTAATCGAGATCTTCGGGCCAGAATTGCGGGTGGATGACTTGGCCCTGGAATTTATTGATTCCAGGAATCGTGGTTTTCAATGGCTCTTCGTAGTCGTAGTATCCGGTACTGAGAAGGAGGAACCGAGCGGTGTATAATCTTCTTTCGCCATCAGCATCCACAGCTAGGGTCCAATTTTGTTGTTCGGAAGACCAGTCAGCAGCCACAAGTTTGTGGTGGAATTTGATTTTGCGGTCAATTCCGTATTTCTCGGCCGACTCTCTGATGTAAGTCCGAATCGACTCTCCATCCGCGATCGCGTTGGCTTTGGACCACGGTCTCCAGGGGAAGCCAAACGTGTGTAAGTCAGAGTCGGATCGGATTCCTGGGTATCTGAAGAGATCCCAGGTACCTCCCATGGCATCGCGCGATTCGAGAATGGCGTAGCTGTAGCCCGGTAACTCCGTTTGCACACGATATCCAGCATTGATACCAGATATCCCAGCCCCAACGATCATCACGTCGACGTGGAGGGTATCATGCCTCTCTATGGAACCCATGATGGAAAGAAGGTTGGTCAAGGAAGAAGATATCGCTGCAAAGAAATGGAAATCGTAAGAGATAGGTTAACGACGGGAAGGTGCAACAAGCCACGGCTGAGGGATGTGGCGACGACGCGAAAGAAGTGGACAATTTTTGATCAGACAGCCGGCGATGCTGGAGGTACGAAGGGCAATATATTGCGCCGACGTGAAGCCCACGCACCGAGGTGTCTTCAGCAAAAGAAAGAGGTTCATGACGGAGACGAGCCACTAGGTACGTCTCGCAGCCATGTTTGAGATACCGAGGCTGCAGATCGTGCTTTTTCAAGCTTTGCTCGCGGATCTAACTTGATCAAGCGAATAGTCGGAGGGTGGTGGCTTGCGACTTGCCGTGGGGAGTTACTCCGTCCCCGTCCCATCTGCTGAATAAGTTGTGGGGATCCCGAGGGCCAAAAAGTACACCAACCGCAAACAGTAGAAAGAGAAGTTGGAGATACAGACGAGGAGAAGTTGTGGTACAGAAGTAGATTGCTGTGCCTCCTGGCCCTGGTAATGATGATGATGATCGCCGCTGCCTTAACCTTACTTAGGCGAGATTCAGTGCACCTGCCGGCACTTCTCCACAGTCAGCCTACCCTCCTTCTTCATACTTCGCCTGTGGTACCATCATCTTCTCCCACATGTGATACCTAGGATGGCACACTCCAGCTGGCAGCAATTCGTTCGTCTTTGAACACTCGAGAACCCCAAGCACACACAGAAGTTATATCGGTCGACAAGCCTCGCAACG
>Ga0302227_10003048_pt1 | contig 11193 bp, 10 predicted proteins | sample II_Palsa_N1_1_FD_193525 | JGI IMG/M metagenome (GOLD analysis project Ga0302227, IMG submission 193525) | Peat permafrost microbial communities from Stordalen Mire near Abisko, Sweden - II_Palsa_N1_1 | ecosystem: Environmental > Terrestrial > Soil > Palsa > Peat permafrost | place: Sweden...
GGAAGGAAACCCAGCCACACTGTAACCACCAAGCAGAACCGTAGCCACGTTGTGATATTCTTGACGGTGTGGATGATAACGTGCCGGAAGAGGACGTGGATTGGTAGAGTATGCGGCATATTCGGAGAGTAAAGCTTGGTGAATCGGAAAGCGGTCTTACACAGCTCACAATGTTTCTTCTGTGAGTGGGACAGCCACTCCATCAAGCAGTCCTGGTGGACATACTTAATACTCCCACTACATTTGCAGGGATGGAATAAAGGTTCGGTATCACTGGCTTCTCCTCTGCATATGCGGCAAGTGTCTGCATCCCCCGTGCCATCTTCGACATTCGCAGTATTAGTCGCATATTGCGGGTCGTTCATAAGGTCAGGAGGAGTACCGTCCATCGCAGAGCCTGGGTTTAACCGGTCGTCCATGGCGGAGCAGGCGTCCTCCAGAGAAGGATCAGGGAGAGAGTAGGTTGACAGAAGGCAGAGCCTTACGTTGACTCAAGTCGTAGTACCATCTGAGAATGCTGGGTCAACCGTCAGCCCTACGGGGATTTGCCGCTGATGGCAACGTGAGGTCGCAGTGAAGGTGGGCTGGACAAGCTGGAGTCTCGAGGAAAACCCTACGTGGTAGACGAAAGTAACGAGCGCAGGCGGCGAGGGGTGAGTTTCCTATGTTAGCGGCTTTCCAGTATAGGAGGTAGGTGTGGTCTCCAGTGTTCTCGGATTCTGACACCAAACTTGGTGACGGATCCTAGCCTCGGGCGGCAAAACTGTTGATCCGAAGAATTTCGAGATCTGTCACGTGCCTAATGTTTCACTTTCCAGGTTTCACTCAATTTTTAATCTGATTGTGCAAGCTGTCAGTGCGTTTTCTCTTACATGCCTTCAAGGTGAACTTGATACAGGGTCTTTAATCCAAAGGGGGCCCGGGGTGAAGTTGAGGCCTGAAGCAGCAGATGGGATGATTATGAAACATCTTGACGCATCAGAGAGCTGCAAAAGGCGATGATGAAAGCTGGCAACACAGACAATGCTTGAAGAAGAACTAAATTAATCCCCGCCACCCTCCATTGCTGAGAAAAACCTCAATTCTCATTGTTATCATAGACCTAGAATTTCATAGTCATCTTTTGCGTCCTATCGCTGATCCTGCAAAGTTGACGACAAAATATCAGGTATTGAAACCCCTGTAGCTGCCTCATGACGCAACAGCTCCTCGCTCCCGCGTTTGCGCTAACTTTCTTGGTGGTGTAGCACCTGCTTGTCTGCTTGTGATCCTAACAAGACTCAGAGCAGGCACCTCTGATAATACTGCACACCTTCCACCGGCGCTATCTCTACTGTTTGTATCTTCAACAGTGTTTTCCTGTCTGACTGCGCAACGTGGGGACCCATTGACTTCGGACTGGTCAGTGTTGACGTTTGAGCCAAAAGGTCCTCGGCAAGCTCTCCAGAATTCCACCCCCTTCCCTCCTCTCCAAGAACAGAAACAGCACGACCCTCGAAGCTTGAATCACCTCTCCGAGAACCTGCATGCTGTAAAAGGATGGCGGCGGAAGGTAATGGACGGGTGGTTGAACCAGGCCAGAAAGTGATGAATGGAGTGATGAATGGCTCTGCCAAAGTTCCACGGTCGAAACCGGTCAAGAAAGTAAAGGGATTTAGTCTTTTCAGCACCATTTCCAGGTAAGATCCGGCGCTGAGAGGTTTACTGGAGGAAGCTGACCATTTTTAAAGGCTTCTCACATGGTACTCGATTATTACGATATTAGTCCGATGTCCTGCCACGATCAATGACCTTACAGATGCCTCTCCAAAGATCTGTAAACCATATTTTCAGTTACGCTCTGTCGTCGCACCCCATCTCGAGCCATACTACCAGGCATATGCCGCACCTTATGTTGATGCCGCTCAGCCATATTATAATACACTTGACAAACGGATAGTTACACCGGCAAAGGCTTTAGGCCTCAAATATGGTGCTCCACGGGTGGCGCAAGCACAAGCTTTTGGTCAAGCTCAATGGGAGAGGACCGTGCAACCCCAGGTTGTGAAGTATCAAGGCATCGCGAAGGGGAAATACGATCAAGCACTTGCTCCCCATGTCGAGAAAGCTCTTACGGCCGCCAGCCCATATTACGACCTGGCGAAGACCAATGCTCTCCAGACCTATTATGAATTTATTCTTCCAACATACACCACCCTCGAACCTTATGCTATTCAAGGCTATAGTGTAGCAAACAACTTTGCGCTGAACACTGCAATCCCTTACTCTCAATGGGCATGGACCACTGGCACTGTTTTCCTAGATCGGATCGTTTGGCCCAAGGTGCGAATATTGTATGGCGAGAACGTCGAACCTCAGCTGGTTCGCATTGGTGAGCGTTTAGGTAGATATCGTGACGGCAAGAAGTTGAAGGCGGTAGTGGATGAAGTCGATAGGTTAGTGTCTTGGAGAAATATTGGTTGAAAGCTCTACTAATCCTTTCTCAGCTCCTCGTCGGCTTCCGCTGCTACGTCGTCGCTCTCTTCAATATCTTCCTCCATTGCCTCTGCACACGCTACAGCCCCCCCAGCTCCTGGTGTCACCCAAGAGTCTGCCCCAATCAGTGACCAAGAAGCCCAAGAGAAAGAAGCAATTGCAAACGCTGCAAAGGTCGTTGCTAAAGATCTCAAAACCTGGCAAGAGAAGTTTGCAAAAGCTGCTGATGAAGGCTCCGAGGAGTTGGACGAACGCATCACCGAGATCACGGACCGGTTAGTTCAGAATCAAGCTCAGGGTGTGGGAAAGGCTCTCATTATCCAGCTGGAAGAGACTATCAAATCTAGCCTCCAAAATCTGAAGAAGAGCATCGTCGCCATTGTGAAAGATGCCAAGGACACCGAAGCCTCGGAAGACGCTCTGAATGCTGCAGTTCGTAAGGCTGGTATTGCAATCAAGGAAAAAGCACAAGCTGTCCGAACTTGGAAGCAGAGTTACGATAAGGAGACAAATTCCCTTGTGACCCAATCCGCAGAAACCACGTTTGAAATCCTCGATAACATTCGAGACCTTGGTTTACAGGAAATTGGTATGAGGTGGGCTTGGACTGATGGTATTACGCACAAAGATTGGAAGAAATATCATCAACTGAAGAACAAGTTTGACGAGTGGCGAACTGATGTGGAAAAGGTTTTGACTGAGCATCCAGGTCTGGAAAAGGCTCGAGCTGCGTCAGAAGAGGTCGAAACTCACGCTATGACTATCGCCGAGGGCGCTGCGAAAGAGCTAGCACGACTTAAAGAGACTGGTCGCTGGAAGATCTCGGCTGGAGACTCGACGGATGACTTCAGCACGAAAATCATGCCTGCGGCAGCAGCAGCGGCGGCCCAGAAAGTTGTGGACAAGATCAGTGAGCTCAGCGAGTCAGTAGCTCCAACCTCCCAGGGCACCATGGACTCCATTATTTCTGTCGCTAGCTCATCCGTCTCTAATGTTGCCTCCTCTGCCTCGTCAGCTGCTGGGTTGCAAGTCAAAAATGCCCAGAGCGCAGCTTCGTCGGCGTCTGCGAGCATCGTCGGAACTCCTCAGGGAAGTGCCGAGAGCGTTATTTCGGTCGGAAGTGCAAGCATGAGCAGTCTTGCTGCCAAGGCCTCCAGTTCGGTCATTGGGGCCTCGCAAGGAACTGCCGAAAGTGTGGCATCTGTTGCCAAAGCATCCGCAAGCAGTGTTGTCGACAAAGCGTCCAGCGCCATCATTGGTACCCCGCAAGGAAGTATTGAGAGCGTTGTCTCTGTAGCTAGTGATAGTGCGAGTAGTTTGTCCGCAAAAGCTTCAGCGTCGATTGTTGGAAAAGAGCCTGATGTTGTTGAAAAGGCCTCCAATAGCGTCAAATCAGCTGCTTCTGTCGTGTCTGAATCAGCTGCCAGTTTATCCGATGCAGCAAGTTCATCCATCTCATCTGGGAGCAGCGAGGTCTCGAAGGGGGCATCGAAAGCATCTGCTTCTCTGAGCTCGGTCACCTCTTCCATCGGAAGCTCCTTGTCGAAGAGTTCCAACTCTGCCTCCAGTTCAATCAGCTCAGCAGCATCTTCTGCGTCTAGTACTGCCTCGAAGAAGGTTTGGGGAGGCGCCATGGCGGAACAAGTTCCAACCAGACATATAATCTTTGAGGATGTTGTGGAGGATTCCGACGATACCAGTTTCAGCGAGAAGTTGCAAAGTATGGCGAACGAAGCTGGAGATCGATACAGCGATATGACCAAGGCAGTTAGCGAGGCTCTGTTAGGCCCGACAAGCACGCAGACCGTTCATGTCACCAAACTTGCAGCAGAAAAATATTCGAGTGCCTTGTCTGCCGCCAGTGTGGCACTCTATGGAACCGAGAAGGGAACTGGCGAAAGTGTCTCAAGCGTTGTTGCAAGCCGTTACTCTGATGCTGTTGCCGCGTAAGTCAACATCTTTGGGGAGTTTCTGATGACTGGCTAATAGCTTCTAGTGCTAGTTCAATTCTGTATGGGACGCCAATGCCCATCACAGATTCCGTCGCTGCCAGAGCTACAGAGGCTTACAGTGCTGCTGTATCAAGAGCTAGTGACAACTATGCACATGCTCGGTCGATCATTTCGGCACAGATATCAGGAGAAGCAAAACCAGTCCACGAAGAAATCCTCGGTTCCTTGGCAGTAGCCTACTCAGACTCTGTAGCTGCCGCTAGCTCGAGATTGCAAGGGGCTCTTTCAGCTGCTTCCACGGTTGCTTATGGAACTTCCACCCCTGCATATCAATCAGTCTGGGAATCAATCTCATCGGTTGCCCAGGCAAGACTGTCAGAAGGCGTCAGTGCAGCATCTGCCCAGTTTGACGAGGCCAAAAGTTATGTCGCTGCTCTCAACACTCCTGCTCCTTCCCAACAAAGACTTCTGGGGCAGGTTCAAGAGCAGTATTATGCTGGAATTGGGATGGCACATGCTCGATATTCCGAATTCATCAGCGCCGCCTCTTCAGCGGTCCTACCAACCAAAACACCATTTCATGAAAGCCTTTACAGCAAAGCAAGCGCCAGTATTGTGGGAACGCCGACTGGCTCTCTCGAAGCAGCCTTGAGTACCGCAAAGGCACATTATTCAAATGCAGTAGCTGGTGCATCCTCGCAGCTCGATCAAGTGATTGCTTCGATCACCAAAATCGGAGGTGGGCACAAGAAAGTTGCTTCAACATCCAGCCTAGCATCCCTTGCTTCATCTAGATATAGTGCAGCTATGGCCGAAGCTTCGAGTTCGTTCTCGAGCATCAATTCTGTGATTTCTGCACAGTGGGAAAACGCAGCTTCAGCGGCATCCACTGCCGTGATTGGAAGTGAGACACCCTGGACTGAATCCGTCGCCTCGCAAGCCAGTGAAAACTGGGAAGCACTTATTACGAAGGCTAGCAGCCAAATTTATGGTGCACCAACACCTTATTTCGTGACTCAAAGAATACTATCCGATGTCAAAGAATACGCAGCACAGGCAACTGATGGCGTTGCGGCGCAATACTCAGCAGTTCAGTCTCTCATTGGTGAGCTGGTGTCTGGTAAAGAGCCAGACTTCACCGAGAGTGTATACAGTCGTTTCAGCTCAGCTTACTATACTGGAGCCGGCCAAGTTGCTTCATCTGCTTCCTCCTACGCCAGTGAAGCCTATGCATCCGCCAGTTCCGTGGTCAGCTCAGTCTTTACTCCTCCCCCAACCATCGAGGCTATCCTTGATTCTGCATCCTCTCGTGTCAATGAGGCTGTCGAGGCCGCAAGCATCCAATTCTACGGCACCGAGAAGGGCTCCTATGAACAAGCCACGTCGGCCGCGGCTTCAGCATACAGTTCTGTTCAAAGCGCTGCATCGGAACAAATGTATGGCACTACCACAGGATATGCAGAAGCAGCTCAAAGCTCCATCGCGGATGCGGCGTCCTCAGCCCAAATTGCAATCTCAGAAGCCATTTGGGGCACCTCAACTGGAACGTATGAGAGCGCAACTAGCGCTGCCGCCGAAAGATACGCCTCGGCTACCGCAGTCATCAGCAACGCAATGTACGGACAGGAACAGGGCGCAATAGAGAGCGCACAATCAAGACTCAGCGCCGCTGTGGAATCTGCCCGCGTCAAGCTCGCCGAATTTGCAGCTTCAGCAGGAGAGGGAGCAAGCGATTTTGTAAAACAGGCCAGCGAGGGCGTAGAGGACTTCGCAAGTAGCGTGAGCAGCATGGTGAGCTCTCCTACCGCGAGCTCGAAGGATGAGCTATGATTGCCATGCTACCTATGCGAAGCCATATCACGGAGGAATTAATGCAAATTAAAATGGGGAACGTGAAAGAGGAATGGAAACGAGGAATGGAACCTGTATGATGTAACTCTCATTTGCGCTCATCGTCTACCAAAGCGATTACTCACTCATCGATGCCGTCAAATGTTTTCTCCATTTTTGTTTCTTCTGTTGTTTGTAGCGGGTGGGGGTTTTGCTCAGCGAGTTGACTTTCGACCTGCAACTTGCATGCTGGTCAGCTAGCCTGCGTTACTTTTGCGATATCCCTGATGTATGTAAACGAATGCTCATTCATGGATTCTTTCGAATCCTCTGATACTTCTCATATTGGCGTGAGGCAGTTTGAGGCAAGTGAGGAAAGAGAACGTTTGGCAATTTACCGTCGCTATCAATCGCTCAAGTTTTGATGGCTCCAGGATCATTTCTCCACGACATTGGTAACACACTTGACAATTGGGGGAAACATTATCAGGCAAGGCAACTCTCTACTTACATGTCACGGTGATCTCAGGATGACTAAACAGCAAATTCATCAAAGTGATGCCTTTCCGATGTCCAGGTATGCAGTACTCTATCTAGTCTGCTTTTTCTCAACGCCATGAAACCTCTATTCCCTCCATCAATGCTATTCAACCCATGTGCAGAAAGATTTCCACCGCTAGAGGTAGAGAATTCACATTCTGAAATCTGTCAGCCGCTATGAAGAAGACATTGGGAGATGCGACGAGAACTTACCTCTCAACAGGTGTCAAACCCAATAGAAGCATACCATTATTCAGAACCACCCTGGCCGCATCATACAGCGCCATCCGTGCCAACATGAGCTCCCTTTCACTACCTACAATCCGCAAGTGGTCGTAACTGCTGCTCAACGTGTGGGTCATCTTGAACAGGTACGTTAAAATTGTCGTCGGCTCCAGCGTCTTCAATGTATTTTGGACAACGTCTGGATATTGGGAGATGACACGGATGAGTTCTTGGGCATGGGGTTCAGTCAGCAGGGATAGGTTCGCTAGAGCGACTTCAGCCGGCGCAAGGCCTGCTCGGCGGGTGATGGAGCAGAGACGAGCGTGAGCATATTGCAGGTAAGGACCCGTGTCGCCTTCGAAGGAGGTCATGGCGTCCATATTGAAAGTGTAGTTGTTGATCCTGTATTACCTTAGTTTTTCTATGTTTTTTGGGGAGGCGGGCATGGCAGGGTGGGCTTACCGCTTTCCACTCATATCTTGGACCATTACACTGCTGATGCCAAGTATATCTGCTGTCGCCAGTGGATTCTCCACTTGTTCGTACTTGGCCTGGTTTTTCTGCATCACTTCGTGCATCTTCTCGCCCACATCCCGCAAAATGTCGTCTAAGAATTTGACAGTTCCTTTGCGGGTACTCATCCCAGCAACGAGGCCAAAGTTGATGTGTTGGCATTTAGCCGCAAGCTCGGGGTAGCCCATCAATTCAATTATTTTGAATAGTTGCTTCAGATGGAGATCTTGTTGAGTCGCTACGACGTAGATCATATGATCGAAGTGATACTTTTCTTCTCGCTGCATCATTTCGCTGATGTCTCGGGTCAGGTAAAGGGCTGTTCCGTCTTTCTTTTTGATAATTGGACGTTCGAGACTCTTGCCTGGTTTTCCTTTGATATGTTTGCTGAAATCAACAATAACTGCACCATCCGATACCTCCGAGACGCCCATTTCTTCCATCTTTTTGGCTGCAAAGTCCATTTTTTCTTGCTTGACCTGACTCTCGCCAGAGTAATCGTCGAAATGAATGTTTAATCGAGCGTATGTCTCCTTGTATCGCTTGATACTCATATCCCTAAATCGAGCCCATTGCGCAATTGCCTTCTCATCGTTATCCACCATAGCCTTGAAGTACCGACGAGCTTGCTCATCCAGTCCTTCGTTCTTGAGATGTGAAGCGTCTTTTCCTTCAGACTCCAACTTCGCAATTTCTTTCTTTTCTGCGTCCAAGTCTTTGTTGATATTGACGTAAAGTTCGTAGAGGTGGTTGATGGGGTCGACTTCTAAAGCTTTCTCATCTCCATACTTCTCGAATCCCAAAGCTAGCAACCCATATTGCTTGCCCCAATCTCCAAGATAATTTATCCGCACTACATCCCAGCCTGCCCCCTCATAGAGATTTGAGAGAAAGCCTCCAATAATTGTACTTCGAAGATGACCAGCGTGGAAAGGCTTTGCGATATTGGGCGACGAGAATTCGATGATTATTCGCTTTCGCCCCTTTGACGCATCTTCGGTGTCTTTCAAGCCAAGAAGTGGATTTTGACCGAAGGCGGTTTGTTGTTTGAGAATTGAAGGAATCAAGATTTCTGCAAGTTTGTCCACTTTAAAAAAGAATTTAAGAAATGTGCCGTCCACCGTTGGCTTGTGAACAAGGGGAGAGTCGGGGAACTGGATGGCAAGGCGAGTTAGTCAACTACCCCAAGACGATGGTGGGGCAGCGGGTACCTTCGCAATCCATTCTTCGCCGAGTTCAAGAGGCTTCTTCCCCTTGACTCGTAGAGCTGGAATGGGCAAGACCAAGTCACCCTTTTCCAATGTTTGGGTCCATTGCAGGGCGGGGTAAACGATTGCTGCGTCAACGCCGGTCACCTCTGTGAGGATCGAAGTAAGATGCGCTCGGTAAATGTCCACAGGATTGATTTCAGGGAAGCAATTAGGATATTTGGGCAAAGGTGTAGTAAGACTCAGCTTCTTGAGCTTCTCTGCCAGGATAGACGATGTTGCTGCCATTTTGTAGGACCGCACCGGAAAGGCGCCTTTGATATTGACACGCCTTGTATGCTTGCTGCTTCTGAGCTGCTCTGGCCAAGATCTGAAGTAATGCAGTGGATGTCGTGGCAGTCGGAAGAAGAGAGTACTCATCAAATACTCAGTGCGTGGTTATGTTGGGGCGGAAGGTGAGGAGTCACAGTCTAAACTTGTCGCTTCCTCTTGAGTCAAAATCTGGACCACGAAACTTCAATATTTTCAGCCTCGCGCTTGATCACGTGAGTTGCCCCTTTCCGGGCCCCACATCCTTGACGTCGGATACAACCATCCTTCTCTCGCCACATATTCCAATGTCTGGATTCATTCACAATGCATCATTGGGTTAGGCTTTTAGCACATAAAACAGGTTTTAATCATGAAGTGCTGTTGTTCCATTCAAATGATTGTGAAGTTCTGTTATCCTTCAATACTTGCCATATCCGCGACCGCTCTTGGGTTCCTTTCCACTCCCTTTTCTCTTGGAAATTTTCCAAATTCTATCCAAATTCCACTCATACTCCCCATATTAAAGATATTCTGGCTGATTTTATTGTAGAGACAGAAGAGTCGCGTTACCGGCATACATCTACCAGCCGCACAAACCAAGTAGACTTCTCTAGACCTAAGGTGACCGATGCGAGGGAACATCCTGGCCATCTTCTTGCAAGACTCGCAAAAAGGCACGCTCACGTGAGTCTGGGTTTTGTTGTCAGTATCTGGCCACACAGTCCTGTAGTTACTTACTTGGTCTAGAACGACTTGTGACGCCATGGTCGACGTTGATAGAACGACTATCAACTGTTTCAAGCACCCTCACGACGTCCTCCGTCAAACCATCTTGGGAACGTTCCATCTGCATCAGGCTCACTCGAACGCGGTATCGACCCGGCTCACCAATGACCAAACCAGGGAAGTAGAAGTACGCTCTATCTCTCTGTCGGCTGGAGCCGTTTGTACCAGTTCCACTTTCGGGAAGTGGATGTGCGGAGTCGGCAACCTTCCCACCAAGTTGGTCGTGAAGAATTTCATCGAAGTCATTGATGAGTGTCGCAACAGCCCAGATCTGTGAAAGTTCCGTGAAAACGCTGGTCTCGCTGCTCAAGCGAGCCGCGAGAGGAGGATATAGCGGAACCCCAGGACTAGCATGAGGCGGCGGCTGAACTGCGATTTTAAGCATTTGCGTCAATGGCGGATATTTTTATTGCCTAATAGCAATTCTTGAGGGGCATTAGGGCGGGATCCCTGATAGTTGTGGGGGAACGTACAGCTTTGAAGCCTCAACGTTGTTCGTGCCTCTACTTGCTGAAGTTAACCTTTGTAGTCAAGAAAAATACCCCTGTTCTAAACCACGTTTTGGCAACTTACGGAGATTACTTTGACAAGCTGCACTAGTCTACCAAGGTCTCAAGCGGCCTGATGGTGATTACTTATTTTCTAAGCGGCGTTGGCAACGTGATTCGTATCTTCGATTCAGTGAAGTTTGGGATCTTTCAAGTATTGTCCACTACTTCTTGAGTCTTGGAAGAAATGGAGTCATGTATCTTATACTTTTCATCAGTGGTCACATTTCCTATATTTAACTTCATCTACCATCTCGGAGCACAAGTTCCCTGATTACCCTCTCGTGGTACCTTTAAGACCGGACAATACCCATTGAGGCTCACCCGTTTCCAAGGCATTATAGCAAGAAGCCTGCCTCTGCGATGATCCCTGGAAAGCCTTGTTGAATAAAATGGGGTCATTCCAAGTGGAAGGTGCGACACATCGGGGTTGGCATGGTAGGAAAGTTCCCGCCATCTGATGGTGTAGAATCCGCTGATCAAGGGTCTGGTCATGCGCGATCTCTAGGGTGAGACAGCGAGGTTATGCGGATCGCAGTCTAGGAAAATGTCAGTCCTTGGGATATATCCACAATGTTAGGTATCCAGGGCTGCACGGGACGGTTGTCATGTAAACGAGATGCTCACCGACTGGAAGTAAGCGAGGAAAAGGAAATAACGTTATAAATGAATGGCGTGCATCGGCAAGCCATTTAACTGTATTTTCCCAATCGGATGACCATTTCGTCGTAAGCCGATTATTTGCTTTACCGGATGGCGGTCCCGACAAACTGGGTTCGGGCAACAACCATTGGGCCGACCACG
>Ga0302227_10003060_pt1 | contig 11160 bp, 12 predicted proteins | sample II_Palsa_N1_1_FD_193525 | JGI IMG/M metagenome (GOLD analysis project Ga0302227, IMG submission 193525) | Peat permafrost microbial communities from Stordalen Mire near Abisko, Sweden - II_Palsa_N1_1 | ecosystem: Environmental > Terrestrial > Soil > Palsa > Peat permafrost | place: Sweden...
TCACGTTTTTGTTTCAAATAATTTCTGCAAGATTCCTCATTTGGAAAGCGAGCGTTAAAGTCAAGTAAGTTCACGATTTATCGATTTTATACCTGAATTTAACGATAAGTCTTCTAGTTATCAACCATTTAGGGTAGACTTATTAACAAAATTTTGGGCGGGGATTGAGTATTTTGGCTCTTTTCTAAAATAAATTGTATTTATGGATATAAGGCTAATTAGCTTTACCGATGTAATAGAAAGAGGGGTCAGCAAAACCCCTCCTAAAATTCAAACCCAATAAACACTGATCAGCAAAATCAGTGGTAACCTAAAAAGAAACATCCCTAACGCATGAGTGATGGTAATTTTCAATCCCGATACCTAACCGTATCGGGATTTTTTTGTTATATCTAAATGTACAAAATTTTAGTCGGGTAAAAAAGATATATTTTAGATAAGTTTGTTTGTTACAACAACCGGATAGTCATTTTTTATAATAATGCGGATATGATAAAAAACATGGGAGTAATAGGTAACAACTATCCTGCAGATGCCATACAGGTATTAGCCAGTCCGGATGATATTGCCGTAATTGCTGCAAAAGAACTTAACGACTTATCATTTAAAGGGAAATCATTTGTATACATAGTTAGCGATGTTCGCACCGGTGCAGAAGTAGCCTCTATGTTGGGTAATGCCGTTGGCAAGCCTGACCTGCCATGGGTTGAATTTAAAGACGAAGACATTGTTAAAGCGTTTATGAATTTTGCAACAAAAGATGTTGCCGAAAACTTTGCCGAAATGGGCGTATCTATCCGCACCGGGAAAATACGTGAGGATTATAATGACAGCAAATCTGTAATAAAAGGTAAAACAAGCCTGGAAGATTTTGCAACAACATTTGCCAAAGCATATAATAGCTGAATCTATTAGAAGTTGTCTAAAAATTGCATAAATTTTTCATAGCCGCTGGCTTCAGCCAGCGGCTATGAATTTTTTGCAGATAGTAAATTTTTCAATCGTATTTAGGCAGCATCTTAATGAAACAAAAATGGGTGATCTTATTGCCCGCTTTTTTGTTTAGGTCGATTTTATTTAAAGCATAATTATATCAGCTTTTTATATATTAGTGGGATAAACCCTTGGAAAGATCTAAACATGCGTTTCACAAAATTATTTAGCTTACTTACCTCAATTGTTATTTTACAAAGTTGTACCAGTAAACCCGGCTACTGGAAAAATGACCAGATAAGTTCAGGTAAAAGATCGGATTTTCATAGTCTGAATGATCAGGCGCTTAAATATCTTAAAGCTAATGATGCTAACCAGTTAAGTTTTTTGGAATCAGGTGAACTGGCGCAGGAGAGTGATAATCTTAAAAATATTGAGACCATAAGCAACGACCTAAATGCAGCTGATTATACTTTATTTGATGAGTATTATGCGGTAAATAAATATAAGGATTATGATACAATAAGATCTGCAGCTCAGGGTATAAAAAATTACACATTGGTTTACCCCAGCGAAGCACAGGAAATGTATATAGCCATCTTTTTACCAAAAACCGGTAAAGACAAAAATATGATTACTCTAATGTATGCTAAATATAATTATGGCTGGAAGATATCTTCACTTGATGAGGGCCCTTATACATTAAATGGTAAAACAGCTCCTGAACTTTTTGAAGATGGCAAATCACAATATGATAAAAAGTACCTGGTAGATGCGGTTAATACAATGGCTTTGGCTAACTCCTGCCTGCGACCGGCATCTATATGGCAATATCCTAATGAAAACGACATGACTAATTTATACGGCCGGGCAACCTACGAGGCAAACAAGCAATATAAATTCCCATTTGTAATTCAACAGGTGCCTACTCATCCGCGTATTATAAGGATCTTTAATCAATCTACATCCGGCGGATATTATCCTGGAATTTATTATCTATCATCTATCAAACTAAAGGATACCGCGGCGCTTAAAAAGGAAAATGAGAATATCAGAAAGGTTATAGCCGGATTGATCCCGGGTATTGATAAAGATAACAAACGCCTGATCTACACTGTTTTTAATGAGATGCCAAATGCTATGAAAAATGTGGGCCGTTTTGAAATAGATCAGGATCTGCAATAAAGAAGACCGCTATTTAGTATAATAAAAAACCTGGTCGACCTTATAAGTTGCTGTTACGGAATTTATAGTTTCCTGATAAACATCTTCGGCAAAGAAGGATAAATGGGTGGTGGATATCTGATCAAGTTTTACGGTATGGGACACTAAAGCATATATTGGCAGCGAAGCTACGCCCGATATTAAGGTAACACCATTTTTTAAATAAATACCCGCTACCGTTGGCGTAAGATTAAATGCTGTGCTTGTAAAGCTGTATAGCCCACCTACAGTAATGCTTTCAACCGTTGCGCTTAATGATAAACTGCCAACGCCAAACGTCTGTATACTTCCGCTTTTAAAAGTACCACTATCGGCATTGAATTGCACATAATTTGCTAAACTGTCTGATGCTATGCAAGTGGTATCTGTTTGCATAATACCATTTACATATTTAACATAAGTTTGCTTTTGCATGGTCCATTTTCCCGCAATCAATGTCTGCTTTATTTTGGTGCTATCGGGTGCATTATTGTTACCCGATCCATTGTTTTTACCACAGGCGCTAAAGCACAGTATTAAAACAGCTGCAAAGGCAATTAAAATAGTACGGTTCATAACAGATTGATAATCATGAATAAAATTATGGATATTTTAATAAAAATAAAAAATAGTATTATGGATTGTTCAGCAAATCAATAGATGCAAAAGCAAACCCTGTGTAACAATGTTATTAAGCTAACCGGTATTGTCGCCAATAATAAATTACTTTGCAAATAATTCATCCTTCGGGGTGTTATATCATAACTGACCATAAATTTATTTGCCATTGGCTATTGCTGAAACTAATCAACCCGTTAGGATTGCCATTATTGGTGGTGGCTTTTGCGGTGTGCTTACTGCTATACATTTATTGCAGGATAAAAACCGGTATCAGCAAATACATATTATTAATAAGGGCGCGGTATTTACTAAAGGCGTTGCTTATGCACCGCATACGGCTGGCCTGCTTTTAAATGTACCCAATGGCAGGATGAGTGCTTTACCTGATGTGCCCGATCATTATGTGCAGTGGTTATTGAAGCAGTATCCTAATTGTTATAGTCAGGAATCTTTAGCTGCTGAATTTTCCACACGCCAGCAATATGGCGAATACCTGAATGATTTATGGAATGATACAGTTAGTAAAAGTGGCTACTGTAATCAAATAAAGGTTTACAATGATGCGGCCGAAGATATAACAGAGGATGGAGATCAACTGCACATCCATCTGCAAAGCCACTGGCTCTTAACGGTTGATATTGCCATAATAGCAACCGGAAATGAACAACCGGGCCTACCATCCGGGCTGGATAGATCTCTGCAAAAAAGTAACTATTATTTTAACGATCCCTGGAAAAAAGCCTGCATCGAAAATATTGAACCAACCGGCGATATTCTTATTATCGGGAATGGGCTTACAATGGCTGATACAGTTATAGGTTTGGCCGAAAACTGTGTTACACAAACAATTCATACCATATCGCCGCATGGTTACCGTTTGAAAGCCTGGCAGGAAACAAAGATATCCTGTCCCACCATCAATTGGAATGAGGTGATCAGTCATGATGCTTCTCTACTAAACTTGCTTAAATTTTTTAATCATCATCGTAAAATAGCTGTAGCACTTAACCAATCTGTATATCCACTTATCGACTCGTTGCGGCCACATGGCCAAAAGTTATGGCAAGCATTCAGTTTAAAGGAAAGACAGCAATTTATTAAATATTTAAGTGCTCATTGGCACAGTATAAGGCATCGTTTACCGGTGCAGATGCATGATGTGATCAACTGCATGCAAACCAAAGGGCAACTGATAACCAATAGCGGTTACATTACATCAGTTAAAGAAACCGGGGATAGGTTAGCGGTTACCCTCAATTGCAATGGGGTGGTAACGCAACTTACTGTACAACGTATAATTAATTGCACGGGCCCGGCTACAGATATAGGCAGATCGGGAAATGTGTTATTAGCTAACCTCGCTAAAAGTGGTTTAATAAATGCGGGCCCATGTGGGGTAGGTATTAATGCTGATGCTGAAAGAGGGGCGGTTATAACCGCAAATCGTGTTCAAAAAGCCAACCTATTTGTTATCGGCAGTAATTTAAAAGGCGTTTTATGGGAAAGTACCGCAGTGCCTGAATTAAGGTTGCAGGCGCAAAAACTTGCCCGGCACATTCTGCTAATCAGGGCTAATAAATATACGCAGGTTGTTGAATCGGCAACGTAAGATGCCCATTCAATTTTCAAACCTAAAACAAATATGATCAGATTTGATTTAGCTATAATATGAGGAAAGAGCAATATACTTATCTGCTAGCCAGGCTGCCTATCGGCATGAGTTTCTTTGGGCATGGGCTGGAACGCTTACCCAAACTGGCCGTGTTTAGTCATGGTATGGTTGCATCCTTTAGTAAATCTATATTACCCGAAGGGCTTGTGTTGCCATTTGGCTATATTTTACCTGTACTTGAATTATTAACGGGTATATTATTGCTGCTCGGTTTGTTCACGCGTTTTGCCGCAGTTTTAGGCGTTGCACTAATGCTGGCACTCATATTTGGTTCGACTATGATAGAGCAATGGAACAATGTTTTTACCCAGATCATATACGGGGGCTACCTTGCGCTGTTATTTTATTTCGCACCCTACAATACCATTTCGATTGATGGGTTACTGAAGAAATAAAAGCTGTTTATTCTTTATCCTTCTTTGCAAAGTTATTGCTCAGCATTAAAGCCATTGCCATGCCCCCAATAAAAAAGACTACCATGCCCGGGCAATTTCCGGTTTGTAAATGGCTGCTTCTTAAAAGTATATAACCAACTAAAATATTAAAACCACCCCACAGCACATTTATATAAGCTGGTGATAAACCTTTGCCCGGTGGTTTTGAAAATGGCGTAGGAAATTTATCGCCCGATATACCATAAATAAAATGCGGAACCGCATTAAATAGAAACGCTCCCGAAAAAAATGCAGCTAAATATTGATACCATTCCATAACTAATTTTTAAGATTATACTACAATAATAATGTTAAATACCGGTAATTAATAGGGTAAATATCACTTGCAGGGATTATAGTAACATTTTTGCGGGAGTGAATAAAAGTATAATATTTTAACGTGAGGTTATTATATTTATAGCATGAAACATCTGCTTATTATTACCTCATTTGTGGCGCTGTTTGCGTTCAATGCATCGGCACAAACCACTACTATAACTGCTAAAGAAGCAGCCAAGCACATTGGCGAAACAGTTACTGTATGCGATAAAGTTTACAGCACCAAATTGCTTACCCCATCAAACATGACCTTTTTAGATCTGGGTGCCGCACATCCAAATCAGGACCTAACACTGGTTATAAAAGGAGAGGATCGAAGCAAATTTAAGGGCCAGCCCGAGGTTGATTACAAAGACAAAAATATTTGTGTTACCGGCCTAGTAATCGACTTTAAAGGCAAACCCGAAATAGTTGTAAGCGATCCTTCGCAAATAAAATAACTATTGGATGTTGAATTACTCTGCGTAACTCAACATCCACTGGATGCCAAATTTGTCGGTTACCATACCAAAAAATGAACCCCAGAACTGATGGCCAAGCGGCATGGTTACAGTGCCGCCTTCTGCCAGTTTGTTGAATATTTCTGTGGTTTCTTCTTCGCTGCTGGTTTGGAGCGACGGCATAAAATTAGTACCCAAATTAACTTGTCCACGTTGCGCAGGCATGTCCATACCCATTAATACTGAACTGCCGACAGGTAATGACGCATACAGCACCTTTTCGCCATCTTCTGCAGACATTGGTGGAGCGCCGGGCATATCCTTCATCCGTTGAAAACTAATGTATTCAGTACCAAATATGCTTTTGTAAAACTCAAAAACTTCTTCTGTTTGCCCGTTAAATATGAGGGTTATGTTTATGGATTTCATGATGGAATTGGTTAGTTAAAGCAAAGGTAATGATAGTAAGTATTATAGTAAAATAGGTTCCTGCCGATTATCCCAAAAAAATAAAAGGTGTATAGCATCATCTGTAACACGATAAAAAGAGAGGTTTGTTTACTTATAATAGCAATTCTAATGCTATCGTCAATTGTTGATGCCTTGAACATTAAAGGATGTTTCAGCTATTAACTTAATCGTTTTCTCAGCTTTTAGTATGAACTTATCCGATGTTTTATTACCAAACTTATTATGAATAAATGTATGAACAGATGTTAACGTTTCCTTTGAACGTGGGGTATAAAAAATATGCAAGCTCATGCCCAATCCAACATATCCTTAATACCGGTATATGAGGTTAATTGGTTGTTTTCTGCTTGATCTAAAGATTCTTTTACACCATCCATTACATGGTCGGGATAAATTTCTTTTTTTGTTTAAAGGAAATTTTCATAGCCTTCATTACTGCTTTTACGGCCATTAGCTGTTATTTATTTTCCGGGTAAACAATTAGCGAATCCATATAACAAATATAATATTCTAATTATTAACTTTCAATATTATGGATAGTAACTTTGGCGCGTGGCACTTACAAGTAATTTTTTAAACGGTCTTTAACCGTCGCACCAACCATGGCAAACTTAACCCCTGGCCGATCAATGTAAAAAGTACTACAACTACCGAGATAAAAATAATAGTATCACGTTCAGGAAAAGGGTTGCCGTTTGCCAGTGTTTTAGGCAGGCCAATGGCAATAGCCAATGATACAATACCCCGCATGCCCGACCAGCTAATGATCAAACTGTTCTTAAAATCGAGCAGCGCATCAGGTGATATTTTGGTTTTTCCTTTTTTGAAAGCCTGCTGCAGATTTAGCTTTTGTAAAAATACCCTGGCCATACGCAATAGTAATGCCGTAACAGTTATGATAAATGCATAACCAATATCAGGAAGTACCTGGTTACGACTAATGTTTTTCATTACATCAGGAAACTGCAAGCCGATCAGGATAAATATTAACCCGTTCAACAAAAAAATAATGATATCCCATATTGCTTTTGATTGTAGTTTTAAATTCTCAGGGAAAACCTTGTTACTAAACTGTGCAATGCTTAAACCCAGCACTACTAATGCAATCACTCCCGAAACATGCAGGTCTTCGGCAATAAGATAAGTTACAAATGGCATCAGCAGCATAAAGCTGATCACCACTAAATTATTTTCATGAAAGCGCTTAATTATAAAGGCAAGTAATTTGCCCATTACAAGGCCAATCAATAATCCACCCGCCATCAATATAACAAACTGGATAGATGCTTTCCACCAAACAAAAGCTATGCCTGTAACGGCTGCAATAGCAAAGCGATAGGCTACCAGCGCCGACGCATCGTTTACCAGGCTTTCACCTTCTAATATGGTATTGGTACTATGCGAAAGCCCAAGCCCTTTGGTAATACTCATAGCTGCAATAGCATCGGTGGCTGATAGTATGGCACCCAGTACAAATGCGAGCGGCCAGGTAATGCCCGGTATCATATAATGGGCAGCAACCGCAATGCCTGTTGTTGTTATAAAAACAAGGGTAATAGCCAGTGTGCCAATGGTGTTAATATTTGTTTTGAAGGTTTGGAACGAAATATTAAAAGCCGCATCATATAATAACGGTGGTAAAAATATCAGGAAAACTATTTCTGGGTTTAATTCAACGTTAGGCATAGCCGGAATAAAGCCAACGCCAATACCTGCCACAATGAGCAAAATAGGGTAGGGTAGTTTCATTTTATCAGCAATTGCCGATAAGCCGATCATAATGGCAAGGATTATAATTACAATGCTGTAGTTTTCCATAAATGCGGCATACTTTAAGACAGCAAAAGGTTAGCTGCTAAAGTATGGTTACCAAGGTAAAAAACTGCGGCGAATTATTCGCATTGTATTAAACACAAGGAAAATTTTATAGGAGTGATTTAATTGACCTGAACGGGAGCTTTCAAAAATGGCATACAACAACAGGGTAACAACGTATTGTAACTAATAGCCTAAAATATTCTGATCAGAGATGGGTTTAAACGATCAATGAAAGTACGAAGATCATGATCATCATCAATACCCATAAAAAGAAAAATGCATTTTCTAAATGAGCTTTGTAACTTGTCATAGCCAATTGATTTTGATTATCCATTTTAGCCTAATATAGTAACGGCAGCATTTTTAGAATGTTTTAGCTAACTACCGAATTATTAATTATTTAATCTATTTAAAACAGCTTTAACCGTTTTTATATTTAATATATTTAGTCTTCATATTTTTTATATGCCAGCTTGGTTAAAAACATCATTAAAAATAGTCGGGGCGATAGTCCTTCTCCTTGTTTTAATATTAATTGGGCTCAGTATCTATGTTTCCAGCCACAAGGAAAAAGTACTGGGTATGGTTACCACTGAGCTTAATAAAAACCTGAATGGCAAACTGGAAGTTGGTGGTATTGAAACCTCGTTTTTTGAAAGTTTTCCTGATCTAGCCATCACCTTAAAAAATGTTACATTACGTGATAAGCAATGGACGCATCATCATCAAACCTTGCTCGATGCTAAAAAAATGGAAGTTGCCGTTAATGTCGCAGCTTTGTTAAAAGGTAGCATTAGTATAAATCATGTTGATATTAGTGATGCGGCTATTGATCTTTATACCGATACATCTGGTTACAGCAATACGTCAATATTTAAAAAGAACACTACTAAAAAGGCAAAAAAGGGCAGCAGTAGTAATTCACCAACAGAAATTGACAAATTCAGCCTTAAAAACGTTGTGTTTACTGTTGATGACCGTAAACATAATAAACTTTTCAAGTTTGCTGTAAGCGAGTTAAAAAGCAAAATGGATTTCCCGGATAGCGGCTGGAATGCTCATTTGCATTTAGATGTGCTGGCTAAAAGCATGGCTTTTAGTACCGTCCACGGTAGTTTTATAAAAGATAAGATATTAAAAGGTGATCTGGCTGCGGGCTATAATCAAAAAACAGGAGATATTAACGTAACATCCAGCAATTTTACCATAGGCGGTGATGATTTTAGCATTATTGCCCGTTTTGCTTTAGCTGAAAAGCCGGCAAGCTTTACATTTCATATCACAGCCGGTAAACTATTATGGAGCAGTGCCTCGCAATTGGTGACACCAAACATTTCGAAAAAGCTGGATATGTTTGATCTTGATAAACCTATAGCAGTTACAGCTATAATTAAAGGCAGTTTTAGTGGCGGCGGCGATCCGTTTCTGTACATTACTGCTGATGCAAGCAATAACAGGTTAAGCATCCCGGGCAGCGTAATTGATGATTGTGCCTTTAAAGGAGTGTTCACCAATAGCTATGTTAAAGGCAAGCCGTTTGGCGATGAAAATTCCATTATCCATTTATCCCATTTTACGGGGAATTATAATCGTATACCATTTATTATCGATACCGTTAGCATTATAGATCTGATTAAGCCTATAGCTGTAGGCGATGTCAGAGCGAATTTTCCGCTTGCTGATCTTAACTATCTTTTAGGCGGTGTCGCGAAATTTGGAAATGGCACGGCTGATATGGCCTTGCGCTTCAACGCTGATATTGTTAACTATCAGGTTAATAAACCAATGATTGCAGGTAATATTAATTTAAAGAATGCTGATATAAATTATGTGCCGGGTAATCTTAACTTTCAGAATACATCTGTATCACTCCAGTTTGTTAATAATGATCTTTTTATAAATAATGTTCGCCTGCAAAGTGGAAAAAGCATTGTATTTATGAATGCCCGTGTGAACAATTTCCTGAATTTGTACTATAATGCACCCGAAAAAATATTACTAAACTGGCAAATTACCAGCCCCGAACTTCACTTAGGCGAATTTTTGGGCTTTCTTAATAATCACCAGTCCTCACCACCAGCCAAAGCAACAGCAGTATCACCATCTAAGAGTAAGCAAAGCAACAGTAATACGACTAGCCAGTTGAGAACTGTACTGAATAAGCTTAAAGTAACTATGCATATAAGGGCGAATAATGTTCATTATTATAAATTTCTGGCAACCGATGCTACTGCCGATCTGCTGTTTGCTAAAGATGTGATACAACTAAACAATGTAAGTTTGAAAACTGCCGGCGGTACATTAAAAATAAAGGCAGCCGTAACAAAAAGCAATGTACAGAACCCATTTACCTTAAATACCATTATTTCAAATGTTGATATTCATGAGTTCATGTACGCTTTTGACAATTTTGGATTAAAAGGTATCAGTTATGAAAACCTTAAAGGCTTTTTATCAGCAAGAGTAAATATTACCGGAAGAATTAATAATACAGGGGGCCTTGTGCCAGGGTCGGCTGATGGCACAATGGACATTAATCTGCAAAATGGCGTATTAATCAATTATCAACCACTTATAAGCGTTGGTAAATTTGTCTTCCCTTTCCGCAACCTGCATAATATTGTCATACCTGTACTTGATGCACACTTTGAAATTCACAACCGGATAGTAACTATTCATCCGTTCCAGATCACATCCAGCGTTATCAATGCTGATGTTGCAGGGGTATATGGGCTTGACAACGGAACCAATATTACCCTCGATGTTCCGCTACGTGACCCAAGCAAAGATGCATCAATTACTGACCCTGCCGAACGTGCCAAAAAGCGAAATAAAGGTATAGTAGTGCACATTCGGGCTACCGATGACGAAAACGGAAAGTTAAAAATAGGCCGGAATAAAGATTATAAGTTATTATAGTCAGGTGTTCTTATTATCAGACTTACTGATAAGATAATAGCTGGCCGATAATGCCATAACCATTGGTGCGATGGCAAACTCGGCTAAATATTCATTTTCGTGTATCTCGAGGAGTAATATTTTGCGGGTTACCGCAATAAGGCCTACAATAATTATGATTTTCAATTTAACGCTATGGTCCTTCGAAAATACTTTGATGGTTTGAATAATTTCAAGGGTTAATAATATGCTGAAAAATATACCTGCAACAGGCTTTCCGGGTTCTTCCAATCCAATGGTGTTGTTTTGTATGTTGGCTATAATTTTCAGT
>Ga0302227_10003076_pt1 | contig 11128 bp, 7 predicted proteins | sample II_Palsa_N1_1_FD_193525 | JGI IMG/M metagenome (GOLD analysis project Ga0302227, IMG submission 193525) | Peat permafrost microbial communities from Stordalen Mire near Abisko, Sweden - II_Palsa_N1_1 | ecosystem: Environmental > Terrestrial > Soil > Palsa > Peat permafrost | place: Sweden...
GCGACGTCGAGAAGCCGCGCTTGGTCGTCAGAACGGGATCGTATTTGTTGTAGTCCAGACCGGCGACGATGCTGCCGTTTTCGCCACTCTGGCCCACGGTAAGGTCGAAGCCATGCCGCTGGCCGTCGCCATGGCTGGAAATGCCGTCATTGAGGGTGAACTCGGCGCCGGTGTAATCCTTGCGCAGGATGAAATTGACCACGCCGCCGATGGCGTCCGAGCCATAGACTGTCGAGGCACCTTCGGCCAGCACGTCGATCCGCTGGATCATGCTTTGCGGAATCATGTTGAGATCGGCATTGGCCATGCGCTGACCGTCAATCAGCACCAGCGTGCGGCTTTCGCCCAGGCCGCGCAGCGAGATGCGCGAGGCGCCGTCGCCGCCTTCCAGCGTGGGGCTGGCGCCGCCGCCGCCGTTGCTGTTGTTCGATGGGTTTGTTGCGTTACCCGAAACGCTGGGGAGCTGCTGCAGCACGTCACCCAGCGTCGGTTTGCCGGAATTCAAAATATTCGTGCGATCAAGCGTCACGACCGGACTGGCCGTTTCCAGATCGACACGCCGAATCAGCGAGCCGGTGACAACGACGGCGTTCAGCGTCTTGGCCTTGCTGGCCTCGGGCTTGGCCGGTGTCTGCGTGGTGGTGGTGCTGGTGGTACTGCTGGTGGTGCTGGTGTCGCTGCCGGTTTGCTGCTGTGCCTGGACCACGCCGGCGGTGGTCATAAAGCCCACGCTGAGTGCCAGTCGAACTGCCAATGACAAGTGATTCTGGTTGTATTTCATGTGTTGTCCCCAGTGGTGTATTCCATGCGTTACTCCCCCCAATACAAAACTTGCCAGGCAATTCCGCCATTGCGCCCCCGACGCGCCCCGCGTGCGGGAGGTCATGGCAGTCACTGCCCTCAAGTGATCTGTGTGCTTTGAACTCGAGCGGGACGCAGTGCAGCCCGCCGCTCGTTCGCCCCTTTTTTGCGGGTGCCGATGGCACCCCTATCGATGCCGCTGCCAGGTGAGTATCGGGAATGGTCTTCAGTTGATGCCATGCAAAGAGGCGTTCGTTTATTCCCATGGCTGCGGATGATGCGTAGAGGCTTGCGGCCACAACGCTCTTGGTCGCGGATGATGTGCAGAGGCTTGCGTCTGCCACTGCGAATCGATGCGCAGAGACTTGCGGCCACAATGCCCTCGAATCGATTGCATCTCCATCGGTATTGCCCACCGATATTCCCCTTCCCCGTTGACATGTTGGCTGCCGCGAACCGCCTTCACTTCGGTAGGACACAGACAGGCTAGATCGCTCGACGCAAGGACGGCCCGCAAGAAGGGGCGCCCCATGCGCCAGCAGCAAAGAGCAACCGTAGGATCACACGGCCGGCGACCCAAAAACAACGACTCTGTAACATTTGTGTGTTAAGCCCCCGGCGGCGGTGGCTTTGGCACAAAAAAAACAGCGCCAGGGCGCTGTTTTTCAAGGCGATTGGTCGCCAGGCGGATTTGCGCTGGTGTCGCCGCGTTGTCAGGAAGACGGATACCGTCGCAGGCCCTGCGCCTCGCCGCCCTCAAACACACAAGCGGCTTCAGCTGCGGCGTTGCTCGGAGGCGATCGCGATTTCGCGGAACCTCAAGAAACCACCCATGCTTCGTCATCCGCGCGAAGGCCGAAGTAGGTTGGGGTGAGCGAAGCGAAGCCCAACAAGTGCCTCAAGCATCTCAAGAGCTTGAGGTCGCTGGGTCCCTGCCTTCGCAGGGATGACGAGCGGTGTTGTTTCGAGGCGAGCTGTCGTGACTTCGGGGAGCTTCGAGATACCGCTCGCGGCTGGTCATTCCGGCGAAGGCCGAAGTAGGTTGGGGTGAGCGAAGCGATGCCCAACAAGTGCCTCAGGTATCTCGCGGAGACGTTGGGGTTACGGGCTGCTCCTGCAGCCCGCCCTCCGGGTCATTCGCTGCGCGAATGTTCGCTTCGGCATTCTGCCTTCGCAGTCGCTTTGCTCATCCCAACCTACGCAAGGCCTGCCCTAAGCGGCAACGGCAATCCAGAAAAGGACGAACCGGTACCCGCATCTTCCATCATGAGGTTCGCGCGCGCGGAGCGCTTCAACCGCGATAGCGTTGCTGCAGGAATGCGAAGAATGCGCGCAGGCCCTGCGCCTCGCCGCCGCGCGGGCGGCCGGGGCGATCGGCGTCGTTCCAGGCGTAGGTGTCCAGATGCAGCCATGGGGTGGCATCGGGCACGAAGCGTTCCAGATACAGCGCCGCGGTGATCGCGCCAGCGTGCCGCGAGGGGCCGGCATTGGCGAAATCGGCGATGCCGGAATCGAGCATCCTGCGATAGGGGCGCCACAGCGGTAGCCGCCACAGCGGATCATTCACGGCGCGACCGGCGGCCAGCACACCGTCGGCCAGCTCGTCGCGGTTGCCGAACAGCGCCGGCAAGTCCGGGCCGAGTGCGACGCGTGCAGCGCCGGTGAGCGTGGCGAAGTCGACTATCAGGTCGGGCTGTTGTTCACTGGCGTAGGCGAGCGCATCGCACAACACCAGCCGACCCTCGGCGTCGGTGTTGTCGACCTCCACGCTGATGCCGGCACGCGTGGTGATCACGTCGCCCGGACGCATCGCGTTGCCGGACACCGAATTCTCCACGGCCGGAATCAGCAGGGTCAGTCGCACCGGCAGCTTCGCCTGCATGATCAGTCCAGCCAGCGCGATTGCGTGCGCGGAGCCGCCCATGTCCTTCTTCATGTTGCGCATGCCGTCGGAGGGCTTGAGGTCCAGGCCGCCGGTGTCGAAGCACACACCCTTGCCGACCACCACCAGTTTTGGATCGACGGCTTTGCCCCAGCTCAGTTCGATCATTCGCGGTGCGCGATCGCTGGCGCGGCCGACCGCGTGGATGGTCGGGAAATTCGCTTTCAGCAATTCATCGCCGACCCACTCGCGCACTTTGGCCTTGTGCGCCTTGCCGAGTTGCTTGACGGCTTCGGCAAGTTGCTTCGGGCCCATGTCCTCGGTCGGTGTGTTGACCAGGTCGCGCACTTGCGCGGTGGCATCGATCAGCGGGGTCAGCTGTTGCAGGTCGGTGGCGGATACGGCGAGTTGCGCCGGCGCGCGTTTGGGTTTGCGATAACGGTTGAATTGATAGGCGCCGAGCGCCCAGCCCAGGGCAGCCTGGGTCGGATCGGTCAGCACGCTTTCGGCAGCTAGGTGGTAGCTCGCTTCGGGCAGTGCGCCCGGCAGTGCGGCCAGCGCCACGAGCGGGTCATGCGCATCGACGCCGACCAGTACGCGCACCAGCTTGCCCTGGACATCGGCGAGCAGTGCAAACGTGCCCGGCGCCGCCACGAAGCCACTATCGGCCAGCCAGCGGCGCTGCGCGGCAGTAAGTCGCCGACGTGTGGCGGCGAAGTGCGCCGCGTCGGTGGTCTCGATGGCAATGCTGTGGTCACGGGCGCCGGACTGGCGTTCGATCAGGGCAGACATGGGGGTTCCTGTTGGTAGTTTGCGGCGGCATGGATGCCGTCCGATGGATGGCGTTGAGGTCGCCAATAATGCGCGTTTGCCGGTGGCTTGCCTACGTGGCGGAGCGTTGTGTATCGAGCCAGTCAGCCAGTGCCGTCATGTCGCGCAGATCCAGCTCGGGCGCTGCTCCCAGAGGGGTCGGCCAGGGCTGGCCACTGCGGTTGATCCAGGCAGTGCGCAGGCCCGCATCACGCGCGCCGACCATGTCCATTTCCGGATCGTCGCCGATGTGCAGCATCGCCGAGGGTGCCACGCCGAGTCGCTCGGCAGCGGCCAGAAAGATCCGTGGATCCGGTTTGGCTGTGCCGGTATCGCGCGCGCAAATGTGATGGGCAAAGTGGGTGTGGATGCCGATGCGTTGCAGGTCGGCGTTGCCGTTGGTCAGGCTCACCAGTGGCCACTGCGCGGTGATTCGCTCAAGCGCGGGCAGGCTGTCCGGATACAACTCCACGCTGTTGCGCGCCGCGAAGTAGATTTCCCACAGCGCATCAATCGGCGCGGTGGCGATGCCGCAGGCAGCAAACGCGTGTTGCATGGTGAGCTGGCGCTGGGTAGTGAAGTCGTGCGCGAGATCGAGTCGCTCGGCGGCAACGCGTGCACGCAACTCGCGCATGGCCGCAATCGGCCACGCGCGAGCGACGTCGGGATGGTGCTGCTGCAGCCACGCGTCGACCGCTTGGTCGGCGCGCTCCAGTGCCGGCAGCACCGGCCACAGGGTGTCGTCCAGATCCAGCGTGAGTGCAAGTATCCGTGCGCCACCCATCGGCTTAGTTGCTGCTGAGCAGAAGCACCTGGCCAAGCTTGATGTTGTCGCTCTTGAGGTGGTTCCACTCGCGCAGCTGGTTCACTTCGACGGAGTTCTGCTTCGCGATCAACGACAGCGTGTCACCCTTGGCCACGGTGTAGGTCTTGCCGTTGGAGCTCTTGCCCGCGCTGGACTGATCCTTGGTGTTGCGCTGGTCCAGCGACTTTCCGGAAGCGATCGTGGTGTCCACTGCAGAGGCCGCCGCGACCCGCGATTCGGTGCTCGCTACTGCAGGCGCAGCAGCCGGCGCCGGGGCGCGTGTGACGTGGCTGGTTTCGCCAACCTCGGCGAGAATCTTGCTGCGACGCGAGTCGTCGACCGCAATCAGTGCAGCGCCATCCTGGTACGGCAGCACCGCATGCACGCGCATCGCGGCCTTGGCCGCATCGGTCTGCAAGAAGTCGATGAAGGCGCTGACCTGGGCAGCCTTCGGGTTACGCGGATTGCTCACGATGTAGAGCGGGGTAAACAGCACGTAGCTGCCGTTGCCGATACTGGTGGCGTTCGGTGCGACGCCGTTGATGGGGATGGCCTTGATTTTGGGGTTGCCGGCGATGTCGGCGAGCGTGGCGACGCCAAGACCATTCTGGTTGAGATTCACGCCCGCTTCGAGCTGATGCGTGTTGACGTAAAGCCGCGGCGCGGCAACCGACTGGTCGCCACGGCCGAACAGCAGCTCACGCAGGCTGTATTCCACGCCGTCGCCAGGGCTGGCCACCGCATACAGGTCGATCGGTGCATTCGGGCCGCCGACTTCGCTCCAGTTGGTGATCTTGCCGTAGTAGATGTCATGCACCTGCTTCAGCGTGAGGTTGCTGATCGGGTTGGACGCCTGCGTGATCATCACCAGTGCATCCCACGCCACCGGAGTGAAGGTGAGGTTCGCGTCTTCGGCGCTGTTGTCGCTGGGGCGTGCGCTACCGGCCAGGTCCGCACTACCCATGGCCACGGCGTCCAGACCCGAAGCCGTGTTGAACGGCTGCAATCCGATACAGCCGTGTCCGGCCTTCTGCCATGCCAGCGCCACCTCGGTGACGACGCCCTGTGCCGTGGCGACGTCGCCGCGCCAGATCAGCGAGCAACCCTTCGGGGTAGCGGCCTTATGTTTCGTATGCGTCGTAGCAGGAGTTGTGGCGAACGCGATTGGCGCAAGACAGGCCCCGATCAGGGCAACGGACAGCAAACGGGTAAGACGGAAAGACATGGTGATGGAGAACCCCGGCATCAGTAAGTAGCGTGAGTATGTCGCCTGGAAGGCGCACAGGTGGTGAAGGAGACATGGTATTTCATCGGCCTGAACACAAAACATCAAGCACTTTCATGCATTTGCGCCAGAACGACACCCCAGTCTGTGCGTCGGAGCACGGCCGCAGAGCCAGTCTCAGGCCGTTTTGGTCGATGGCCGCGCCTCGTCCCAGGCGATTCAGACGAGTGCCCTGAAAGCGCTTTTTATGGATTCGGCCCACAAATACGACGTATAGAACCGTTTACTACGTACAGAACCGCTCGCTCCGACGGAACCGTTCAACCCGATAGAACCGCTCGTCTCGACGGAACCGTTCGCCCCAACGGAGCCGTTCGTACCAAGAGCTTCATTCGCCCCAACAGAACCGTTCGCCCTGATAGAACTGTTCGTCACGACAGAGCCGTTCGCCTCCTGACAGAACTGCTCATCCCCGACAAAACCGTTCGCCTTGAGCGTAGCGCAGCGAAGTCGAAGGGCATCCTAGAAACCATACCCGCCCGATCAACAGCCCCTTCACAGCGCGCCGAACCCACCACGAGCCCGCACTCAGCGGCGCACCGAGCCCAGCCCAGTTGGGCGTATTCAGCGCCCGCCCAGCCGAATCAGTGCCCTCAACTCCCAGCTAATTGATCACCACATACCGAGCGCCATCGGCATCCGCCACCACCAGCACCAACTGCCGCGGTTGCTTGCCGACCAAGCCACGCAGCATGCGCAGGCTGGTAACTCGCTGATCCCCCACACCGATCACCACATCATCAGTGGTCAGGCCGGCATGCGCAGCACGACTATCGACCTGCACCGCGCTGACCGCCACGCCATCGACACCCTGGCTGCGCAGGCTCTCGTCCAGATCGCTGAAGCGCACACCGCGCAGTCGTGGATCGAGCTGGCCGCCATCCAGGCTGGTCAGCTTTTCAACGCTGAGGGTGACGCTCACCTGGCGCGACCGACCATCGTGCAGCACGCCCAGTTGTACCGTGCTGCCCAGCGGCAGCAGCACTTCGGCGTTGCGTAGTTGCTGCGTGTTGAGCAGCGGCTTGCCGTTGAGCGTGGTCAGCACATCGCCAGTCTGCAGGCCGGCGTGCTCGGCGGCCGAGTTGCCGAGCACGCCGGTGACCACCACGCCGTTGGTGTCCTTCAGCCGCAGCAGTTGGGCGATCCGCGGAGTGATCTCCTGCGTCTGCACGCCCAGGCTGCCGCGCTGCACCTTGCCATGCGCCAGCAGTTGCGTCATCACCTGGCTGGTGATCGCACTGGGGATCGCAAAGCCGATGCCGATGTTCCCGCCGGAGGGCGACAGGATCATCGTGTTGATGCCGATCAGCTCACCACGCAGATTCACCAGCGCCCCGCCGGAGTTGCCAGGATTGATCGAGGCGTCGGTCTGGATGAAATTCTGGTAGCCCGTACTGCCCGAAGACCCCTGATCGAAGCCCGAGCGACCCAGTGCCGAGACGATGCCGGCAGTCACCGTCTGGCCGAGCCCGAACGGGTCACCTACCGCCACCACGTAATCGCCCACCCGCAACTGGGTCGAGTCGGCCATGGGTAGCGCCTGCAGGTGGTCCGCCGGGATCTGCACCACGGCCACGTCGGTTTCCGGATCGGTACCGATCAGCTTGCCCTTGAACGTGCGCCCGTCCTGCAGCGTCACGCTGATGTCGTCGGCGCCGCCGACCACATGGTTGTTGGTCAGCACATAGCCCTTGGCCGCATCCACGATCACGCCCGAACCCAGACTCTGCTCCACGCGTTCGAGCGGGGCTGCCGGCAGGCCAAAGAACTGGCGCACGATCGGGTCGTCGAAATACTGAGTGCGTGCCTGCACCCGGGTCTTGGTGGAGATGTTCACCACCGCCGGCGTCACGTGCTCGAGCATCGGTGCCAGCGAAGGCATCGGCTGGCCGTTAATGGCTGGCGGCAGGGCGGCGCGGCTGGCGCCAGGCCACGCTCCGATGAGTACGGCAGCGAACAGGCTGGTCAGCCAGGGCATAACACGGGAGCGGCGCGGCAGCATGAAGGTCCTCCTGGGCGAGAAGTAGGAGTTCATTCGACCAGCCGGCGACAGTGCGGTTCCGTCCGCCAATGATCGTCCGGGGACTTTACAACCAGCGTCGTCGGGGGTAACTTGCCAGCTTGCTAGCGACCACAACATCTTGTGTCTTGGCGCTGGCAAAAAAACTAGGACTGGTGTCGAGCGTCGTACTCTTTTAGGGGGAGTGTTGTCGTCGAAGGCATACGAAGCGAGTCGGAGGGCAAGCCTCATGACTCGTCGACCGCCGCGGATGCACAGTGTAACGACGCCGTCACACCACATAAAAACAACCGGGCCGCGAGGCCGCAACGGGAGGTCAGGAAGCCGATGAGCACAGTGCGTGCACCAGCCACTAATTCAGCCACAAATCGTGATGCCGCCGTGGAAATTCCGCTGCAACCTGCGTCATATGACATCTGGGACAAAAAGTATCGTCTGAAGGCGAAGTCCGGCGAGCCGGTCGACGCCACCATCGACGAGACCTATCAGCGCGTCGCGCGCGCGTTGTCCGACGTCGAGGCAACCGACGAATTGCGCGGGCACTGGAACGAGCGTTTTCTGTGGGCGCTGCGCCGCGGTGCAATTCCCGCTGGCCGCATCACCTCCAACGCTGGCGCGCTGGCGCACAAGCCGGCCACCTCCACGATCAACTGCACCGTGTCCGGCACCATCCGCGACTCGATGGACGACATCCTGGAGAAAGTGCACGAGGCGGGCCTCACGCTGAAGGCTGGCTGCGGCATCGGCTACGAATTTTCCACGCTGCGTCCGCGCGGCGCGTACGTGTCGGGTGCCGGTGCCTATACCAGCGGCCCACTGTCGTTCATGGATATCTACGACAAGATGTGCTTCACCGTGTCCTCGGCCGGTGGTCGTCGCGGTGCGCAGATGGGCACGTTCGACATCAGCCACCCGGACGCGAAAGAGTTCATCCGCGCCAAGCGCGAAGATGGCCGCCTGCGTCAGTTCAATCTGTCGCTGCTGATCACCGACGGCTTCATGGAAGCGGTGGAGCACGACCACGACTGGCCGCTGGTCTATCCGGTGCACATCAAGGAACAGCACGAGATCGATCTCGCTGATCCGACCAAAGTGGTCTGGCGCGAATGGCCGACCCACGAGAACTACGTCGATCGCGAAGACGGCCTGGTCGCTTGCAAGGTGTACAGCACGATCCGTGCGCGGCACCTGTGGGACATGATCATGGTGTCGACGTATGACTACGCCGAGCCCGGGTTCATCCTGATCGACAAGGTCAACGAGATGAACAACAACTGGTGGTGCGAGCACATCCGCGCGACCAACCCGTGCGGTGAGCAGCCGTTGCCGCCCTACGGTTCGTGCCTGCTCGGCTCGATCAACCTCACCACCTTCGTGCGCGATCCGTTCGGCCCCAAGGCGCGCTTCGACTGGGACGAGTACCGCGAAGTGGTCAAGGTGTTCACCCGCATGCTCGACAATGTGGTGGAGATCAACGGCCTGCCGTTGCCGCAGCAGCGTCACGAAATCGAATCCAAGCGTCGCCACGGCATGGGCTTCCTCGGCCTGGGCTCCACGCTGACCATGCTGAAGCACCGCTACGGCACCGCCGATGCGGTCAGCTTCACCGAAGATGTGTCGCGCGAGATGGCCGTCGCCGGCTGGGAAATGGCGCTGGATCTGGCCAAGGAAAAGGGCCCGGCGCCGATCCTCGCGCAGGACTTCACCGTCACCGGCGACATGCTGCGCAAGCGCCCGGAGATGGTCACCGACGGCTACAAGGTCGACGACAGCATCCCCGGCCGCGTGCTGCACGCCAAGTACAGCCGCTACATGCAGCGCATCGCCACGGTGGCGCCGAACCTGGTTGAGCAGCTCGCCGAAACCGGCGCGCGCTTCACCCATCACAGCTCGATCGCGCCCACCGGCACGATCTCGCTGTCGCTCGCCAACAATGCCAGCAACGGCATCGAGCCGAGCTTCGCCCACAGCTATTCGCGCAACGTGATCCGCGAAGGCAAGAAGTCCAAGGAAAAGGTCGAGGTGCTCAGCTACGAGCTGCTCGCCTACCGCGCCCTGATCAACGCGGACGCCAAAGTGTTCACCGACGACGCCGCCAGCAAGCTGCCGGAGTACTTCGTCTCTGCCGACGACATCAGCCCGAAAGAGCATGTCGACATCCAGGCCGCCTCGCAGAAGTGGATCGACTCGTCGATCTCCAAGACCGCGAACGTGCCCACCGACTACCCCTACGAAGACTTCAAAGACATCTACTTCTACGCCTACAAGCAGGGCCTGAAGGGCTGCACCACGTTCCGCTTCAACCCCGCCGCATTCCAGGGCGTGCTGGTGAAGGAAGCAGATCTTGAAAGCACCCTCTACCGCTTCGAGTTGGAAGACGGTAGCGTTGTCGAACTGAAAGGCAACGAGCAGGTGGAGTACGACGGCGAAATGCATTCCGCCGCCAACCTCTTCGATGCCTTGAAGGAAGGCTATTACGGTAAATTCTAGGCACGTGCAGGTTCCGGAAATTTTTTCCGCAGGCTCCGCGAACAGGTACGTTGCAGAAGGATCGTTCCGGAAATATCAGGGCAAGTTCTGAAACGTTGCCCGTCTCGGGCGTATGCCAAATCAAGAAGTCCATCGGAGGGGAACACCAGCATGTCCATCGATACAGCCATTGAAGTGAACAGCAGCGCGGCACCGGTTGTTACCGAAGTGCCCGTCGTCGCCGTACCGGCAGCGCCCATCGAGGCGCCGGTCGCCGCTGCGCCCGTAGCACCTGCTGCACCCGCAGCACCGAAGAAAAAGGCAGCTGCCAAGAAGAAGGCAGCTCCGGCGAAGCCGGCCGCTGCGGCCGCGCCCGCAGCGGAGAAGGCTGCACCGAAGAAGGCTGCTGCCAAGAAGGCTGCGCCGAAGAAAGCAGCAGCCAAGAAAGCGGCACCCAAGAAGGCTGCTGCCAAGAAGGCCGCTCCGAAGAAGGCCGCTGCCAAGAAAACCGTGAAGAAGGCCGCCGCCAAGAAGGCGGTCAAGAAGGCCGCGCCGAAAAAGGCTGCCGCCAAGAAAGTGGTGAAGAAAGCCGTGAAGAAAGCGGCGAAGAAAGTCGCCAAGAAAGCTGTCACCGCGAAGAAAGCGGTGAAGAAGGTCGTCAAGAAGGTTGCCGCCAAGGCGAAGAAGGTCCTCAAGAAGGCCGTCGCCAAGAAAGGCAGCATCAAGAAGGCCGTCAAGAAAGTCAGCGCAAAGAAGGTCAGCAGCAAAAAGACGGCCAGCAAAAAGGCCGCACCAAAGAAGGCGGCAGCAAAGAAGTCCGTCAGCAAGAAAGCCGTCGCCAAGACGGTAAAGAGGTCCACTGCCAGCAAGAAAGCGAGCGTCAAGACGGCACGTAAACCTGCCGCCAGGAAGGCCGCTGCAAAACGTAAGTAAGCGACACCGCATCCGGCCCGGCCTCGCGGTCGGGCCGGATGTTTTTCTCCGCACCACGGGTGCGTGAAACGCAACATAGTGCAGGTCAGGCTTTCACCACACCGCACGTCACCGACAGAAGAA
>Ga0302227_10003079_pt1 | contig 11125 bp, 17 predicted proteins | sample II_Palsa_N1_1_FD_193525 | JGI IMG/M metagenome (GOLD analysis project Ga0302227, IMG submission 193525) | Peat permafrost microbial communities from Stordalen Mire near Abisko, Sweden - II_Palsa_N1_1 | ecosystem: Environmental > Terrestrial > Soil > Palsa > Peat permafrost | place: Sweden...
ATACGGAGACTAGCAGTTAGGTTTTCGACTAAGCCGTATGTCGCGGGGGGTTGAGAAAGCCCTTCACAGGTGCATTTACAAACGTACTTCGAATGGATCTAAAACGCATTGCCACAAACACATCTCAGGCGCATTTCGAAGGCGGTCAGAAATGCTTTCAAAAGCCTTTCCGGCGACGCGTTTGAGATGCGTTGGAAATGCGTTGGAAATGCGTTTGAGACGCGGTCCAAAATGCATTTAAATCGCGCATTTCGTTTTTGCTGTCGTAGTTTCGGGATGGACTTCTGGGACCGTCTCGACCTCGACGACGACGACGTTGTGCAGGACGTTGCCGCCGATGCCAAGGCGAAACGCCGAGCGACCGCCAGTGCCCAAGTCTACACGGCCAAGGTGGTGAAGCCGTACGGGTTCCTGGAGGCCAGCTACACGGCGAGCAAGGGCGACACGGACGACAAGGTGGCCTCGTGCAAGTACCGGGTCGACGCGCTGTTTCTACGGGGCCAGTTCGCTGATGCGCTTCGGATCGTGGAGGAGGAGGCGCTTCCGCTGTTTGAGCGGCAGGTGAGCAAGCGCACGGAGATGCTCGACATGGCCACGCGCTGCTGCCTCGAAATGGGCGACGTCACGGCCGCCAAAAAGTACGTGGCCATGCTGGCGGCCGCGCTCAAGGACAGGACGAACGGCGTCTTCTGGGGACTGGCCGCACGGGTCGAGCGAGCCCACGGCAACACGATCGAAGCGCACACGTGCTACCAGCAGTTCCTCAAGGTGGCCGCAAGCTCGCCCGAGTCGTGGTTTGACATGGGCCGATCGTGCATTGACCTGGTGTCGCTTTCAAGACCGGCCGACGACGATGCCGCGGTACAGAGGGTGTGGCTGTGGGCTGCCGCGTGGTGCTTTGTGACGGCCCGGCGGCACGGTGCGCGTCGTCTGCAGACCGCCCGGCCATTGTCGTTCCTCCCAGAGCACTACGCGAAGAGCGTCGCCAGCTACGAGGCAGCCCTGCAATCGACACTCGATCGACTGGGTGGAGCGACGACGACAGCGTGGACGGTGGACTCGTTCAGCCAACTCGGCGCAGCCCAAGAGTTCCTGCGTGCCATCGCGGGTCTCCAACATCCTGTCCAACCTGCTGAGAGCGCTCTAATCGACTGGTGGCAAGAGAAGATTGACGGCATCGGGCCAGCATTGTTGGATGCGGCCGACGAGGACGAGGCAGAGTCGGGTCCCGATGGATTTAGTGGGAGTGACAGTGATCACGAGTAGACAATGCCAATAATTTTGCATGAAGTGCGATGACACAAAACAAGTGATGAATGCCGAAAGGAAAAGAAAAGAAAAGAAAAAAAGAAACAAAGAAACAAAGAAAGAATGAAAAATGAAGGACAAAGAATTATCACATACTATTTTCACAGGACACGATCAGTCTCTGCGTAGTCGTGGAGGCTGAAGAGCACGGGGTCTAGGTTTGCCATGGCCTGGAAGTTTTGGAAGGTCACTTGGACGGTGAGCATTGGCAAGATGGGGACCTCTGCAAAGACAAAAAAAAAACAAAACAAAAAAAAAAACCCATCAAGTCCAGGCAGAAGAGGAGACGTGAATACCCAGGCGCACAGGGAAGCCCGGTGGCAAGTCCATCTTGAGAAAATCGACAATCTTCTGGACAATGTGCGACGACGGTGCGATCGTACTCAGGATCGCCAAGAGGTTGTCGCGACTGAGCGGGAAATTTTGCGTCGTCCAAATCTAGGAAACATCGGGCAATTTAAAAAAAAAGACAAACCAACGCACAACGAGCCCGCCCACCTTGCCAGCAAAGGATTTTGTCCGGACCTTTTGTGACAGGGGCCGTCCGACATGGTCTGGGTGAGTTGACTTGCCGGACTTTGTCCTATTTGAAATGCATCATGTCAGGGGAAAATGGGGGAAAAAAAACAAACAATTACGAGTCAAAATAATCCGCAGCTGTGATAGTGGGCGCGGGCGGGGGCGGAAGGCTGGACCTGAACTGACTTGCCTCTTGCATAGACTGATCAAAGGCGTTTTGCAATTGGGAGCCGTCGCCTTGGCTAGCGAGGGCGGTCGAGGAGTCTGGCACCACTGGATCAACGCGGAAGTCTGGGTTCATGTCCGAGTTTGCCACGGCCTTTGCAGCGTCAATGTGTTCGGTGCGAATCTTTGTCACGAGTTCCACGTTGAGCACATCCCACACGTCGCAATCAAACTCGCCCACGCGTTCTTTCCTGCTTGCAATGCATCAAAAAAAAAAAAAAAGCCTTCCGATTACCGGTCAGACTGGAAGCCCCAGAAGCCGCTCTTTGCGTGCTGGTGCCGAAGTTTTTTCGAGTTAAACTGGGTAAATGTGCGCTCGGCTGCCATCATGATGTTGATGAGGGTTTCAATGTCGGCTTCCGAATCGGCCTCGGAGCCTACGACGGCAAACACTTTTTTGTCGTGGTTGAGCATGTAGACATCCCCGTCTGCATCGGAAAGTGTGAGCCCCACGCAAAAATAAACATATAGCTACATCTGCTCGTGGCCTTGTTGTTTGCTCGTAGCTGGAGCACGCCCTGAACGCGCTTGACCAGGTCCGATTTTTCGACGCAGTCGGCGTACGAGATGCCGTATCGAGTGAGAAACTCCTTCATGTCGGAGATGCTCATGTTTGTCGCTATAGATAGGCGTAAGCAGAGTACCAGAGCAACGTTCTTACGGGTCGTGTTGTCGTCGCTGAGAACAAGCAGGCTCAGGTTGCCACGAATCCATCGCATCCGGTCAAAGCCTGCAATGGTCGTGTCAAAGCGGATGCACTTGCCCTTTTTGAAGATGACATTTGTGTCTGTAGCGTGTGGTTGTAAGGGTAGTCAGCACAACGGCCTCGATTCAAGGTGATGGTCCATACCGCTGGGGCAGAGGTTGGAGACAAAGGGGATCCAAGAGGTGAAATGCCTTATTTTGTTGAAAGGGAAAAAAAAGGGTTTTTTTTAATGTGAATGTTTGCTGGTTTGCTGGTTTGTCAGAGAAAGAGAGAGGGGTACCAGTGCATCTCGAGCCTAAAGTCGCCGAGCTGAAGGGGGCAAGTTTCAATGAGAAAAAGCAAACGACAAACACGGTACCTGTTCAAGCTTTTGGTAGACGAGTGGCATCTGTTGCTTGAGACTGAGTCGTGTTTGCTGCGAGCGACGCTCAAGGACGTCATGGATGATCTCGCGGTTGCCGAGCGACACTGCCTCGGCCAAGGGCGACCAGCCGTCGCGGCTCCTGTGTGTTATTGTTTTGGGCTCAGAAACATGACGTCGGTCGTAAAGGAGGAGGATTACTGCAGGCGACAGTCTGGGTTGGCAGTCTTCAGCAGCTCGTCTATGCACGCCTTGCGGTTGAGCATGAGTGCAAGGTGCAGTGGCGGGTTGCCGTGGTTGTCGTACTCGTCCACGCCGCCCGGTCCGCGCGGGTCGCTCGACCTGCTTAAACGACTTTTTAGTTCTTCCGCCTTTTTCGCACAACCACTCTCGCGGCCAACGTTACCTGGGCAAGCTCTTGAGCAGCTGGCGCAGGCCGACCACGTCGTTGGCCCAAATAGCCGCGTGTATCGGGTAGTTGTGTTGTCGCTCCATCCTGGAAGTGTACAGACGCTTTTTCTGCAGGGGCAGACAGAACCCTGTAAACGACAAACTCTTTTTTTTTTTCTTTCAGGAATCTGTTTCTGCATCCCGGCGAACATCCACTCCATCCAACCCCCCGGTATTACATAATGTTCAAAGAGTAATCTGCTGGGTGCCCTCTTTGGAGACAACCTTGACGAGGAAAGTCGACTGGTTCATGACAAAGCGGCTCTGCAGCTCGTGAATGCACTTGCCCAGGAGGTCCTTGGCTTCCTCGAGCGTCATGTCGTTTTGGAAGAATCGGTCCATCGTGCTCAGCGTAAAGTACGCGGCATAGCCCTGGACGGCGTAGGGGACCTGTACAAGACAACACGGAATAAGCACAGGAAGAAGGAAAAAAAAAAAAAACAGACTCGCTTGGCACGTTACCTTGGCGAGCGACCCCAAATAGTCAATCCAGTAGAGTTCGGGGCCAGTGGTGTCATCGTAGCCGGCGATGAGGACGTTTACAGACTTTGGTGCGCTTCGGAGGGCCTTTGCGAGCTCGGCACGTACAAAGTTGGCGACGGCGGCAGGGCTCAACTCAATATTGTTTGTGATGCCGTAGAGCTTGACGTTTTTCTGGATGTACTCGGCAAACTGCGTGCGCGTCGCCAGCGTCATTGTTGGGGGGCGCCGTGATTCGAACATAGGGAAGTGGTGATCAGAACACGCGAAAGAACGAGTTTTTCTTTGTTACGTTGACGGTATCACCAGGCTCGCCGGAAAACAGCATGAGCACCTTGTCAGACAACTGCTTTGTCTTGTCCTCGTCGTTCTTGAACACGACGATGGACCGAACCGCTCGCGTGTCTGCTGCGGTCAGCACAAAGTCCTTGCCTGTTTGTTTTTTCACACCGAGGGGGTCCGGCGATAGAAAGAAGGCGAGAAAACAAGAAGACACGCCGAGTGTCAGTGCACGTGGCACAAGCTCAAGACCCTCGTACCAATGATGCCTATGAGAGTTTCCGCCATCGTTCGTCCCGCGTCGTCGTCGTAAGCCTGTGTTGCAACGGGAAAGTCACTCTGGTAAAGATGGCGGGCGTCTGTTGCTAGGCACTTTTTTCCCACAGCGAAATTTTTCCGCGCGTGTTGCCAACCACTTCTGCAAGACGCGTGACGCCTTGGTGTCTTTGTGTCTTTGTGTCTTGGGTTCGGTTTTCCTCGGGCCATTTCGCCCTGCAACGCTAAAGATATACGTGGGGGGCCGGGACCGGGATTTTTCAGCCCGGCAAACCAGGGGTTTCCGGAGAAAACCTTTTTTTCGTGTTCAAGGCGGGCAATTTTTTCACATCACACGTGCTGTTGGCGAGTAGGGTTCCTGTGAACGGAAAGCCATTGAAGTGGTGGCGCACGGTCCTGCAGAGAGTCTTCAGAAGCACATGCCGTGAGTCTCTGTGCCCCCTGTTGCGTGTCCCCCCCCTTGTTTTCCTTTTTTTTTTTTGCCTTGCTATCTTTGGTTCAAGTTTTCGTCGACCCCCTAAAAAAAAAGGCCAACTTCTAAATAAGCAAACGTAGACCTCTCCCTTCCTTCATGCTGGACTCGGCAAGCGTTGGCGTCCGCGAGGATCCGTCGTCGCCCGCGGGGCCAACAGCAAAGACTTTGGCGACGCACACACCTTTGACGGGCAAACGAACCATGTCGCCTACGCCTGCGTTCACGCTGGCCAGCTCGCCAAATTTTTCACCCTCGTCGCAGCCACCAGCAGCGATCACCGTGACAACACCACAACAGCAGGCCCAGTCGCGCAGCTCGGCGTCGCTATCGTCCTCTTTACGGTTCAAAAAGCGGTCCTTGTCCGCTACGAGCGTGTCTCAGCTCGGCCTTTCCCCGCAGTCGTCCAGCAGCAGCAGCAGTTCCCCCGTGGCCCCCGGCAGCGCCGGATCTAGCACCGGGTACAGTGGTCTCGGCATTGCCACGCCGTCGTCGGCATCTGGCTCGCCGGCAAAACTGCTCTTGACAACGCCGCTTTCGTCGTCGTCGTCGTCGGGCTTGTCATCGTCGGCGTCCATGTCCTCGCTCGACATCGCCAGCTCCCCAACGTCAACATCAGGCTACCTGTCCCCGCAGAGCCTCTCAAACACGTCCAGTCCGTTTGGCAGCTACCATTGCATCCCCGGTGTCTACTCGATTAGTGCCGTGGCCGCCGCCGCAAAGGCCCAGCGACGTCGATCGTCCTGCTGCAGCAGCGTCAGCGGCGACAGCAACAGCGACGGCTCGTCCCCGCTCACCTCCCCCCTGATGCAGCCACTCGGGAGCGCGCTCTCTGGCGGAAATCTCCAGGTCATCTTTGAGGAGGAGGACGACGACAGCGGCAACAACTACAACGGCACGGGCGAGGTCGACCCCGAGGTCGAGCCCAGCAGCCCCCTGTCCATCTCCCGGTACTCTACCGAGCGCTTCATCTCACCCACCTCTGGCGCCTCGTCCTCCCCTCAGATGCGATCACCAAGCTGGAGAATGCGCAGTGCGGTCTCCCTCGACGCCATCAACGAGGAGTGATTACGTCCCCTTCCCTCAAGTGTACTCCTCTCCTACGTTTGGCGTTTCCGCGTCAAATAAATATCTGGCCCCTCCCCCACGTCCAAAGTAATAATTATTAGAACTTTTTTCATCCTTTCTGCTTCCCTCTCTTTCCTCCCTTCTCTTCCCTGTCTCTTCCCTCCCTCCTCTTCCCGGTCTCTTCCCTCCCTTCTCTTCCCTGTCTCGTCCCTCCCTTTCACACAACAACTACTCACACGCATACACACACCACATACACAAAAGCGCGCCGCTCTGTCAGAGTCACTCCTTCCACATCGTACAACTTTAAAACATCACCCATCGTACCATGTTATTTATTCATCTATGTGAAGCAATCTGAATCTGTTGAGGAAAAAAAACATTTTTGAAAAAATCGCCAGAACCCCGATGTCGTCGTCAATGAAAAAGTGCTGCATGTACGTAAAGGGGAGGGGGTGGCGCTGCTTGTGTGTTTGAGTCTTGCTAATACGCCTTTCACGAGCAGGGACCAAGACTCCGAAGGTGGACGGTGCAACTGCGACACCGTCAGTACGTCACTGTATTAAATTATTCAAAAACATTTTTATTATAAAACACAGCACCGACACACTGCGTTTCCTGCCACACCAAGTGCTACGGCTGGTACGTAACCCCCTGTAACCCTCTGCCCTTCTCAACGAGAAAGACTATGCATGTAGTGCGCAAAAGAGCGGCCGATGCAACTGCGAGGAGGGATGCACATGCACCGATTGCCGAAAATTTGATGAGTGCGTGTGCGAGAGCGGCAAGTGCGAGTGCTCCGAGTGCAAGAACCATCGTCAGGCCGCCTAACCCAAACTGAAGTTTTTTTTTTTTTTTTTTGAACGAGAAAAAAGAAAATTCAGAAAAATCAGAAATTGGAAGTTCGCCTTTGTTTTGTACTTTGCTTTTCGCTCGTTTCACTTGAGCATGATACGTCTTTTCGGCCTCGCCGCAAAGCGCACGGCGCCGCACCCACGGTGGACGCGGACGCTGGCAGACAGAGCCTCGCCTGGCGGCAACAAGGCCTCGTCCAAGGAAGAGACGAGCGAGTCGAAAACCAAAGGTGCCGAGGATGACGACGTCCCATCTGCAACTCAAAAGCCCAGGCGCACGCAGCCGCAGCAGCCCAAGAGCTGGACTCCAGAAGAGTTCTTCAAGAGCCTCGAAAAGAACCTCGGCCAGAGCCAGCAGCCTACGGGCAACGTACGGCCACACAATGGCGAGCGCTTAACCTAAATGTTCGTGCACGCAGCAGCAGCAGAAGCAGCCGCGTCACGAGATCCTGGAAGAGATCAAGAAGCAGCAGCAAAAGGACCAGCAGCAGCACCAGCAGCAAAAGCAGAATCAGCAAAACCAGGACAGGCCATCGATCGACGTACGACGATTCACTGTGCATGCATTAATGCCTGTCTTTTCTATCAGCCTACGCTCAGAAACGCGTGGCTCGGCGTGGGCGCGGTGGCCGTGTTCTACTACCTGTACTCGAAGAACAAGCACAATGCACGGCTGATCAACTACCAAGAGTTCAAGTCAAACTTGCTCGAAAAGGGCGAGGTCGAATGTGTGGACATTGTCAACAAGCAGACTGCGTTTGTGTACCTCCGCCCGGATAGCTACATGGGCCGCCAGCTCGGTGTCGAGTCCGGGCAGCCCCACTTTTACTTTGACATTGGCAGTGCTGACGTGTTTGAGAAGAACGTCGTCAAGGCCCAAAAGGTAGGCTACCATTTCTCCGGAGAGAAAAGGCGTAATTGGGCTTTCTCTTCTTGCACAGGAGCTCGGCATCGCCCCCGACGACTACATCCCAATCAAATACTCTCGCAACTACTGGACGGTGGACAAGATTCTTACTTACGGGACGCCGATTGTATCCAAATTCTGTTTTGATGCTGCTCATCCTCCCACCTCTCTTTTGTGCAGCTCTTTTTTGCGGCCATCTATTTCATGATGTCGCGTTCCGCTGGTGCCGGAGGCCAAAACATCTTCAACGTCGGCAAGTCCAAAGCCAAGCTGTACAACATTGACGAGGCGATCAAGGTCAAGTTTGCCGACGTTGCTGGCTGCGACGAGGCAAAGGAAGAGATCATGGAGTTTGTCCAGTTCTTAAAGGTAACAATCAATGCATGGCTCCTTCTTACACCCCGCGAAAAAACAAAAACAAAAAAAGGACCCTCAAAAGTACGAGCAGCTCGGCGCCAAGATCCCCAAGGGCGCCATCCTCAGCGGGTCGCCCGGAACCGGAAAAACGCTCCTCGCCAAGGCCGTCGCGGGCGAGGCAAACGTGCCCTTCCTGTCGGTCTCTGGCTCAGAGTTTCTCGAGCTCTTTGTGGGCGTGGGCTCGTCACGTGTGCGCGACCTCTTCTCCACCGCCAAAAAATACTCTCCGTGCATTGTCTTTATCGACGAGATCGACGCAATTGGACGGGCGCGTGGCCGCGGCGGAATGATGGGCTCAAATGACGAGCGCGAAAACACCCTCAACCAACTGCTTGTCGAGATGGACGGATTTGGCACAGACAGCCACGTCGTCGTCCTTGCTGGAACCAACCGCCCCGACATTCTCGATCCTGCGCTCATGCGCCCAGGTTCGTTTTGCCTAGCGCAGTTCGTTTTTCCTCTTAATTAACCGTTGTTTTAGGCCGCTTCGACCGACAGATCACTCTCGACCGACCAGACGTCAAGGGTCGCCTGGCCATCTTTAAGATCCATCTCAAGCCGATCAAGATCGACACGTCCCTCGCTGTCGACGAGCTCGCGAAAAAGTATGCAATCGTTTTCTTGTTTTAATTTTTTTTTAATTTTTTTTTTTTTTTAAAAAAAAATGTAAGGTTGGCAACGCTGACCCCGGGCTTCTCGGGCGCCGACATTGCCAACATTTGCAACGAGGCGGCTCTCATTGCCGCACGCAAGGCAGCCAAGACGATCAAGCTTGAACATTTCGAGGCGGCAATCGAACGAGTCATTGCCGGTCTCGAGCGCAAGTCCCGCGTCATGTCGCCCGAGGAAAAGAAGACGGTCGCTTACCACGAGGCGGGCCACGCCGTTGCAGGATGGTTCCTCGAGTTTGCCGACCCCGTACGGACCCCCCAAAAAAGGAAGGAACATTAACAAAAACAACAAAATCTATTGCAGCTCCTCAAGGTCTCAATCATTCCTCGTGGGACAGCTGCTCTCGGCTACGCACAGTACCTTCCCAAGGACCAGCACATCTACACCGAGAACCAGCTGCATCACCGAATGCAGATGACCCTGGCCGGGCGCGCCTCTGAGCAGATCTTTTTCGGCCGAATCACCACTGGCGCCCTCGACGACCTCCAGCGAGTGACAAAGCTCGCCTATGCCAAGGTCACCAACTTTGGCATGAACAACAAGGTGGGTCACGTCTCCTTTGAAGAGCCTCAAGCCGGCGTGCCTCAGCTGGAGCGTCCATACTCGGACCACACTGCCAAAATGATTGATGACGCTGTACGAAAGAAAAAAAAAATTTTTTTTTGTCTTTTTTTTCAACTAATCGCGTCTACGTTTTAGGCGCGAAGCATCGTCAGCGAGGCGTACGCCGACACTCTCAACCTCCTGACCGCGCACCGCGAGCACGTCGAGAAGGTTGCGCAGGTGCTTTTGACCAAGGAAGTCATCCAACGCGAGGATCTCGTCCGGCTCCTCGGCCAGCGTCCTTTCAAGGTACTGTGCAATGGTGACCCTTGCTTATCTTTTTTTTTTTTTTTTTAAATTTAAATAACTCATTAGGAGCGCTTCACCTATGAAGAGATGACGGAGGGAAGCCCAGCCGCAGAGCCTTCTTCGGCGTAAAAAATTTTTTTTCTCTCCTATTGTACAGCTGTAAAAAGGACAAATTCACTCCTATTCGGGGGACGATTTCCCTCCGGGCGGCGAGTTCTCTTCTTTTGATTGCGGCGTCCCGGAGAAAAAGTCGATTTTTCGAGGGCTATTTTTGGAAAAATACCGTTACAGAACCTTTTTTTGTCTTCCTCTCGCACCATTTGACAAAAGGCCAACTCATTTTCCTTCCAGACGGGGTTCCAGTTGCTTACGAATGGACGCCTTCCCGTACGACTACTCGAGTGGCCCGGTGCCCCTCGCCACGGTGTCACCGCCACGCCCCACACAGCCTAATTCAGCGTTTGTGACGGCTCCAATCCTCAACACCCTTCCAGCCTGGCTGTGCAACTACTGCCTTTAGCAGGGCATGTGCACAGGTGCACGCGTTTGTTATTTTCTTTAGCCCTTGGTCCTAACTGCAATGTACAGACCACACCCACTATGCGGGCCATGTTGATGGCATGGGACCCCTCGTGATCACGCTCCCTACAAAGGCTCTCGAGCACAGCGGCAACGTTGGCACTGCTGTCGGCGATACGCCTGGATCGCCCATGGCTGCTGCCACCAGCTATGCCACAGTTCGCACGAGCCATGTAAGCGAGAGAAATAATGCAAATGGACATTGGCTGATGTCCTTTCGTTTCAGGGACCCACCAAGGTCGCCATTCCCCGTTCCAGCAACCTGATTACCGCAGCCAACAGTGGACATCACAGCAGCAGCGCCGGCAGTTCCGGCAGTGGTTCTTCCGGCTCGCGCGCCAAGCAATCCTTTGCCAACACCGTCCTCCAGAACGTGCTTGAGCAGTACGCCCATTCAACCGAACAGCATGGCTGGCTGAGCGCGAAAGCCTCCGATCTGACGCTCTGTCAGGACAAGCGCCTGTGTTTTGCGGCCTCCAAGATGGACATGTCCTACCACGTAAGAAAAAAAGAAAAAAATATATATATTTTTTTAACCGTTTTCGACAGTTTGCAGGTGAAACGGCCGTTGAGCTCATCATGGTTGACGACCCAATGTGCAAGGCAATCGTTGACAAGCTCCTCGGTGAGGCCATTGTCGTAAGCGAGGGCAAGTCTGCTGACGCGAGCCTGGTCCAATCCAGCAAACCCACGAACGTGG
>Ga0302227_10003083_pt1 | contig 11118 bp, 8 predicted proteins | sample II_Palsa_N1_1_FD_193525 | JGI IMG/M metagenome (GOLD analysis project Ga0302227, IMG submission 193525) | Peat permafrost microbial communities from Stordalen Mire near Abisko, Sweden - II_Palsa_N1_1 | ecosystem: Environmental > Terrestrial > Soil > Palsa > Peat permafrost | place: Sweden...
GCCTCCAACGAAGCCGACGTGTTGAAAAATGCGCATAACGCAATCGACAGTTATTTCGAAGACTAGTCGTAGGCTGCTGTATGCAGCACGGCGTCTTACAGTCGCGCCATTGGATCGCACTATTTTCTTGGCGGAGATCGCTTCTTGCCAGCCGAGGAGACGATCGAGGCTTCGAATGTCTTTTCCAACTTTGGTTGGCCGCCCTTCGGCAGTTTTGCTGCAGCCTTCTTCGTGACTGCCTTTGATGGGTGCTTCTTCATGAATGACGCCCCTTGCCTCTGATGATGCCGAAAGCGGGAATAGCAGGTCTCTTGCGAGAGTACTTAATCATCAGTCCTTGCGCATGTATGGGACAGCATCGTGTACAGAATCATACGCACACAAAAAAGCCCCTTAAATCAGGGGCTTAATTGCAATTCTGGCGGAGAGGGTGGGATTCGAACCCACGGTGCGCTTACACGCACGCCTGATTTCGAGTCAGGTACATTCGACCACTCTGCCACCTCTCCAGTGGGTTGCATGGTGGCTCATGCGAGCCGGAGATAATACGCGAGAGGACTTGCCGTGACAACAAGCAGTAGTTCCGGCATGCTGCAACAGCTCGCCTTACCTGAAAGCCCATGATCGAATTCGGACACGGAACGCATGTTGGCCTACGCCGCACGCGCAATGAGGATACGTATTACGCCGATGCCTCGCTCGGCCTGTTTCTGGTGGCCGATGGCATGGGCGGCCACCAGCACGGTGAGGTTGCGTCCGCCTTGGTGCGCGATGCCATGGTCGACCTGGTCAGTCGTGGACAGAGCCTGATCGAGGCGGTGCATGGTGCCGCTGAGCGGATGCAGGCCCACGCCCGTCCCAGCTTCGATGTACTGCCGATGGGGACGACGATTGCGGCGCTGCGATTGACCGTCGACGGCTACGAAGTTGCCTGGGTGGGCGACAGCAGGGTCTACATGTGGAAGCAGGGGCTCCGGCAGATCAGTCACGATCACTCGCTGGTGCAGGCGCTGGTCGAGGCCGGTCAGCTTGATCCGGCACAGGCGTCACAGCATCCACAGCGCAGTGTTCTTACCCAGGCGCTGGGTGTGACGGGCGCCGAGCAGCTGCACATTGGTATGGCACGCGGGCAGCTGGAGCCTGGCATAGGCTTTCTGTTGTGCAGTGATGGTCTTACCGAGAGCGTTAGCGACGCGTCGATTGCACGTACGGTCGGACGTACCGACCTGGCATCGCAGGAATGCGTCGACCAGCTGCTGTTGAGCGCGCTTGACGGTGGTGGCGACGACAACATCACCGTGATCATCGTGCGCTCCAGCTGAGGACATCGTGACTGCAGGCGGCGGCACGTGCATCCATCGATGCCTGCTCCGTCAGCAGAAAAGACAAGGGCCGCTTGCGCGGCCCTTGTCTTTTCCGGGTGCTGCATGACTTAGAAGCGATAGGTACCCGACAGGCTTACCACGTCACCGTGGTCGTTGAACTTGCCATTCATGGTGCCGGCACCCAGAGCCACCTGGTTGGTCTGGTTTACTGACGTATCACCGACGAACTGATGCTGATAACCCAGATCGACGGTCATGTGATCGGTAGCCTGGTAGCCGAAGCCGAAGCCGACCAGACGACGAGAGCCGTCCGGAATGCGCGGGTCGCGGCTGATGATGTTGGTCGGGGTTTCGTCATAGCCAACGCCAGCGCGCAGCGTCCACTGGTCGTTCAATTTGTAGTCGCCACCGACTGCATACATCATGCTGTTGCTGTATTTCTGCGGCAGGTTGACCAGCGTCTGGCCGTTTGAGGTGAGCACAAGGCTCTGGAAGCTGGACCACTGCGTCCATTTCATGGTGCCGGCCACGCTCAGGCGATCGCTGAACACGTGCAGCCAGTCGATGCTGGCGAACGCAGGCGTATTGAGATTGGCGCTGGCGGGGGTTTCGCCATTCGGATTCAGCACGGGCAGGTTCGCATTCGGAAATACCGTCGGAGCCAATGCGATGAGCCCCTTGCCAGCGTCGCTGCCATAAAGTTCGTAGTGGCCGCCCAACGTCTGGTTTACCCGCGAGTGATAGCTCAGGCCAAGGGAGTCCTGCTGAGTCGGTTTGAACTCGGCGCCCAGGAAGTAGCCGAATGCAAAGCTCTTCTTGACGGTCACATTCAGCTGCACATCACCGCTCTGCGGGGCGCCGAGGATGGGTGCGCCGAACAAGGCCGCTGCGGAGCCATACGGGTCAAGCGTGGTGTTGAGCTGCGCCTTGGTACGCTGGCCCAGAATGCCGGCGCCGAGGGAGAGCTGATCGTTGACCTTGAAGCCGGCCGAGAAGCTCAAGGCGATCGATTGCAGGCTGGTCTTGGTACCGAAATAGCGTCCCTGCCAGTCCGGGTTGTAATTGCTGGCGAGGCCGAACGGCACCGTGAGGCTGCCACCGAGGGTCAGGCGGTCGCTGACGGGTGCAGCAAAGGCCATGTTCGGGAACGGCACGAACTTGCCGAAGCCATTCGGATTGCCGCCGGTTGTCGGATTGCCCTGTTCGTCGCGGAACGAGCCCTCGAACTGCGAGCTCGGACGAATACCCGTGCCAGTGGCCTGAAACACCGGACCCGTAAAGAACGCCATTGCAGCCGGGTTGTTGAAGACCGCCGTGGGATCGTCGGTGAACAGCGAACCGCCGGCATTGGCGCGTGCCCAACCGGCGGCATTGTCGGTGGGGAGCTGGAAGGCACCGGCTTCGGCGCGAAGGGGATGCAACAGGGCGGTCGCCACGGCTAGGGCGAGGCTGGCCTGGGTGCCGAAACGGGCAAAGCGCTGCAGGTTATGACGGTTCACGATGGTTCTCCTCTGTTGGCAGTCTGGGGTGGGTGCCCACAGAATGTTTGCTTCTTGGTTACGGACTGATGCGTCTGGGGTAGTCGTCGGCAATGCCGGCAGTGATGATGGCTGGTGGTTGTTTTGTTCAGGAGGCCAGCCTCCCTTCCTTGATCCATTGCTGGTCGCCGAGTCTGCCACGGGTCTCATGGTGCGGTGTAGCAAGTGGTTCCGCGTTGGCGACGGCTGTGCTGTTGTCAAGTTGCAGTATCCGGTCGATCAGCTGGATCTGTTCGGGGCTGTCGAAAGGGGCGGTGAGTATGGGGGATATCAGCGAGATCAGCCGCGCCAGCAGTTCAGCGTCGTTGATCGCCTCCCCCTTGCTGATGCTGGCGATCAGCTCCTGCATGTCCTCACCAGCCAGCATGCCGGACAACGCCTTCAGCGCGAAGTGCAGGCGCAGCCCAAGTTCGTGGCGTGGCAGTGCGGGCAGGGCGCGCGAGAACGCCTCGAAGAAACGTCCGGAGATCGACCGGTAGTGTTCTTGCAGATAGCCATGGATGAAGGGTGATGGATCGCTGTAGACCCGACCGAGCAGGCGCATGAACGCTGGACCCGACGTGCTGCCATGGCTGAGTCGGAACGCGGGTACAAACAGCATGCCGAGCACGGTCGTGGCATCCAGGCCTGCAGGATTCAGCTGCTCACAGGCGCTGAGCAGTTGCAGGCGTTCGCGGTTGAGTCGATCCAGGCGTTGCGACAGCAACTCCTGCATCAACGCTTCCTTGCCGCCGAAGTGATAGTTCACGGCGGCGAGATTGGCGCCGGCTCGTGCCGTGATGTGACGCAGCGACATCGCCTCGTAACCGCGGTCGATAAACAGCCATTCGGTGGCTTCAAGCAACCGTTTGCGGGTATCGCTGTGGCCGTGGCGCTGGGTTGTACTCAAATGGTGTGCCCCAAGGCGAGTGTCGAGAATGGCGCTGACAGCTGCTTCAAATATTGGATTGAAACAAGTGTATGAACGCTACCGATGGCGTCTCGCTGGGGCAAGTTGCAGTGCACGATCGGCGCAGGGGGCGAAGGGTGACGCAAGAAATAACGTGTCGCCAGGACTCGCTGTCCCTTGCCAGGCAACGAATAACTAACGAACCGAAGGCGGTTTCGATAGTGCCCATAGAATGGAAAGGGCCGGATGATTCCGGCCCTTTTGTTGCGCTGCAATGTCAGATGTACCTGGCAACGAGGCGAAAACGGCTCACTCGGCCTTCTTTTTTGCCAATCGCAACCAGGTATCGACCACGGTGTCCGGGTTCAGCGACAGCGATTCGATTCCCTGTTCCATCAGCCACTCGGCCAGATCCGGGTGATCACTCGGGCCCTGACCGCAGATGCCGATGTACTTGCCCTTGGCGCGGGCGGTCTTGATCGCCATCGACAGCAATTTCTTCACCGCCGGGTCGCGCTCGTCGAACAGGCTGGCGACGATGCTGGAGTCGCGGTCGAGACCGAGCGTGAGCTGGGTCAGGTCGTTGGAGCCGATCGAGAAGCCATCGAAGATGTCGAGGAATTCATCGGCGAGCAGGGCGTTCGAGGGTACTTCGCACATCATGATGACTTTCAGGTCGTGCTCGCCCTGCTTGAGGCCGTTCTTGGCCAGCACTTCGATGACCTTGCGACCCTCGCCCAACGTGCGCACGAACGGGATCATCACCCAGACGTTGTCCAGGCCCATCACCTCGCGGACGTGCTTGACCGCCTTGCACTCGAGTCCGAACGCTTCGGCGAAGCTGGGATCGACGTAGCGGCTGGCGCCACGGAAGCCGATCATCGGGTTTTCTTCGTGCGGCTCGTAGCGCGAGCCGCCGAGCAGACCGGCGTATTCGTTGGACTTGAAATCCGACAGGCGCACGATCACCGGCTTCGGATAGACCGAGGCGGCGATGGTGGCGATGCCTTCGGCGAGGCGGTCGACGTAGAAGCTCACCGGATCGGCGTAGCCGGCAATGCGCTCGTCGATCTTCGCCTTGGTCGCGGCATCCTGCTTGGCGTATTCGAGCAGTGCCTTCGGATGCACGCCGATATGGCTGGCGATGATCATCTCGAGACGCGCCAGGCCGATGCCTGCGTTCGGCAGCATGCCGAAATCAAAAGCGCGCTCCGGGTTGGCCACGTTCATCATGATCTTCAGCGGCGCTTCGGGCATCGCACCGAGGTCGGCGGTGATGCGCTCGAACTTCAGGATGCCCTCGTAGATCGTGCCGGTATCGCCTTCGGCGCAGGACACGGTGACCTCGGTGCCGTCCGGAATCTTGTCCAGCGCATTGCCGGTGCCGACCACTGCCGGGACGCCCAGCTCGCGCGCGATGATCGCCGCGTGACAGGTGCGACCACCACGGTTGGTGACGATCGCGGAGGCGCGCTTCATCACCGGCTCCCAGTCGGGATCAGTCATGTCGGCGATCAGCACGTCGCCTGGCTGGACCTTGTTCATGTCGGCCAGCGAGCGGATCACGCGTGCCTTGCCGGCACCGATCTTCTGGCCAATCGAACGACCTTCAGCCAGCACCTTGCCCTTTTCGTTGAGGCTGAAGCGCTCGAGCTGGGTGGCATGGGCACGCGATTTCACGGTTTCCGGGCGCGCCTGCACGATGTACAGCTTGCCGGTGTTGCCGTCCTTCGCCCATTCGATGTCCATCGGACGGCCGTAGTGCTTTTCGATGATCAATGACTGACGCGCCAGCTCCTGCACATCCTCGTCATTGATGCAGAACTTGTTGCGCATCTCGGCAGGTGTGTCTTCGGTCCGGACGCGTTCGCCCGGTGCGCTGGAATACACCATGCGCAGCTGCTTAGCCCCGAGATTGCGGCGCAATACGGCGGGCTTGCCGGCGTTCAAGGTCGGTTTGAATACATAGAACTCGTCAGGATTGACCGCGCCTTGCACGACCATTTCGCCGAGGCCGTAGCTGCCGGTGACAAAGACCACATCGCGGAAGCCCGATTCGGTGTCCAGCGTAAACAGCACGCCAGAGGCGCCGACATCGGAACGCACCATCAGCTGCACGCCAGCGGACAGGAACACGTCCTCGTGCTTGAAGCCCTGGTGCACGCGATAGGCAATCGCACGATCGTTGTAAAGCGAGGCGAAGACTTCCTTCACCTTGTGCAGCACGTCGTCGATGCCGACCACGTTGAGGAAGGTTTCCTGCTGGCCGGCGAACGAGGCGTCTGGCAGGTCCTCGGCGGTGGCGGAGGAGCGTACGGCGACAGCGATGTCGTCGGCACCGGCGTCCTTGCACAGCTTGATATAGGCGCGCCGGATGGCCTGCTCGAGTTCGGCGGGCAGGGCGGTGTCGACGATCCAGCCGCGGATCTCCTTGCCGGCTGCGACCAAGGTGTCGACGTCATCGACGTCAAGCGATGCCAGGCGATCCTGGATCCGTTTGGCCAGACCGCTCTTTTCCAGATATTGCTGGAACGCGTCGGCGGTGGTGGCGAAGCCACCCGGCACGGACACACCAAGCTTGGCCAGGTTGCCAATCATTTCGCCGAGTGAGGCGTTCTTGCCACCAACCTTGCCAAGGTCAGTCATGCGCAGTTGGTCGAGCCAAAGCACCAGATCGTTCAAGGGTGTCTCCTCAAGAGCTTTCGATGGATAACGGTATGGATGCGTCAGGCAGACCGGAAGCGGGCTGCAAAGGACTGGTATTGTCCGCTGCCGATGATGCACAGCACAAGAAGACCATTGCCTCGGGATGTCATTCCAACGGCATACCAGTCAGCCGGCAGTCAATCGGCGACAGCGTTTTGCGCTTGGGTTATGGTGCAGATGAATGCATTCCAGCAACCAGGTCCCTGTATGCAGCGAACGGTTTTCTTCATCTCCGACTCCACTGGTATTACCGCGGAGACGATCGGCAACAGCATCCTCGCTCAGTTCGAGGGTGTGCAGTTCGACAAGCATCGACTGCCGTTCACGGATGACGCGCAGAAGGCGGAGGCGGCCGCGTTGCGCATCAAGACCAATTACGCGCAAAGCGGTCAGCGGCCGATCGTGGTGAATACCATGGCCGAACGTGCGCTGTGCGACATCGTCGCAGCCAGTGGCGCGCTGATGCTGGATGTCTTCGCACCGTTCATCGGTCCGCTGGAGGAGGAGTTGGGGGCCAAGCGTTCGGGTGCGGTCAATCGCTCGCATGGGATGGTCAATTTCGAGAAGTACGAGGCGCGCATCAATGCGACCAATTACGCGCTTTCCCATGACGACGGCATGGATGTGGATTACGCGCAGGCCGACCTGATCCTGGTCGGTGTATCGCGTTCCGGCAAGACGCCGACCTGTCTGTACATGGCCTTGCATTACGGCGTCAGCGCCGCCAATTATCCGCTGACCGATGATGATCTCGACAAACTCGAATTGCCGACGCGCCTGCGTCCATACCGTGATCGTCTGTTCGGCCTCACCATCGAGCCGCAGCGACTGGCGCAGATCCGCGAGCAGCGTCGTGCCGGCAGTCGTTATGCCACCTTGCAGCAATGCCGCTGGGAGCTGGAGCAGGCTGATCGCCTGATGCGCCAGGCCGGCATTCCCAGTCTCAACACCACGCATGTGTCGATCGAGGAGATCGCCAGCAAGATCTTCGATCGTTTCGGGATCGAGCGAACCATGTTCTGACGACCTACCGGAGTTGCCGTAACTGTATGAGTGCCGTATTGGACAATCGCAACAGCCTGTTGCCGGGACGCTTCGAGTTCCTGATGGGACTTTATGCGGAAAATTATCATCGGCTGACGCGTTTGTTCGCGCCGCAACAACTCGCTCCCGGCCACTACGTCTCCGATGTGGATGACGGACTGGACGTGCATCTGCATGTACAGGAATGTCATCCGTACACGCTTGAGCTCGAGCTCACCTATGGCTTCGTCGATGCGCACACGGGCTTGCGCGCGCCGTCCGCACAGCTGCGGATGTATACCGATGCGCATGTCGCCGAGGCGCTGCATTGCCATCCCGGACGACATCTATGGCAGGTGTTGGGACCGTTCACGCCGGCGCATACGGTGTTCCAGCATCGTCTGCGCATGAACGGCTTTCTCTCGCGCTGGCTGGAGTACTTGGTGGAGCAGGGTCATTCCACCAGCACGCTGCGCCCGCAGGTTTGATCGGTACGACCAGATGGCAGGCAACAAAAAACCCGCACAAGGCGGGCTTTCCGTTTCAGTGGCGGAGCGGACGGGACTCGAACCCGCGACCTCCGGCGTGACAGGCCAGCATTCTAACCAACTGAACTACCGCTCCACATTTCTTTCCAGCTATTGCGGGCCAACTTGGCGTCCCCACGGGGATTCGAACCCCGGTCGCCACCGTGAAAGGGTGATGTCCTAGGCCTCTAGACGATGGGGACAATTCAAGTTGGTGGAGCCAGGCGGGATCGAACCGCCGACCTCCTGCATGCCATGCAGGCGCTCTCCCAGCTGAGCTATGGCCCCGCCGCTGGAAGCCCGAAAGAATAGGTCCGAGCCAGATATCCGTCAAGCTTTTTTTCACATTCGGTGAACAATGGCGTCGAGGATCGGCTGCGACAGGCGTCAGTGCACAGGCAGCGGTCGATCACGGTTCGTTTAAGCTGCGGTGACCAGATCTCTGACGAGTCGCGGCATGCACGAAATCGGCTTCATTCGCGATCTAGCCATGGTGATGCTGGTGGCTGGTGCCACCACGATCCTGTTCCAGCGACTGCATCAACCGGTGCTGCTTGGCTACATCCTGGCTGGTGTGCTGATCGGTCCGCATACACCGGGTGTGCTGGTAGCTGATCCGCGCGCGATTGATGACATCTCCAATCTTGGCGTAGTGCTGTTGATGTTCACGCTGGGGCTGGAATTCAGTGTGCGCAAGTTGCGCAAGGTCGGTATCGGCGTGCTGGCCGTGGCGGTAGGCGAAGTCGGCTTGATGCTGTGGATTGGTGCCGGCATCGGTGGCTTGTTCGGCTGGAAGGGCATGGATGCGCTGTTCCTCGGTGCGATCATCTCGCTATCGTCGACCATGGTGGCGACCCGTACGCTGGCCGAGGGCGGTCAGCGGCATCAGCGGTTTGCCCAGCTGGTAGTGGGCTTGCTGGTGGCCGAGGACATGCTCGCGATCGTCATGCTCACCTTGCTCACGGCGGTGGCGATCGGCGGCTCGGTACATGCGGAAGCAGCGTTCACGCTGATCGGCCACCTCGGCCTGTTCGTTGTGGTGGGGATGATTCTTGGCTTGCTGTTGCTGCCGCGGCTGGTGGATTACGTGGCCGGCTTCGGGCGTGATGAAACGCTGCTGGTCAGCGTGCTGGGTATCTGCTTCGGCGCCAGCCTGTTGGCGGCCTGGATGGGTTTCAGCGTGGCACTCGGTGCATTCCTCGCCGGGGCGGTGGTGGCCGAATCGCGCAGCGTGGGGCGCGTGCTGCATCTGGTGGAGCCATTGCGCGACATGTTCGCGGCGCTGTTCTTCGTGGCGATCGGCCTGAAGATCGACCCAGCGATGCTGCTGCAGTACGCGCTACCGGCGCTGCTGATCGCGACGGCGGTGATCATCGGCAAGACGCTGGCATGCAGTCTGGGTATCTTCGTGGTCGGTCACGATGCACGTACGGCGCTGCGCTCGGGGCTGGGCATGGCGCAGATCGGCGAATTCTCGTTCGTGATCGCCACGCTCGGACTCTCGCTGGGCGTCATCAGTGATTTCATTTATCCGATCGCGGTGGCGGTCGGTGCTGTGCATGGCCGCGTCGCCGTATCTGACGCGTTCGGCGGACGGATTGGCCGATGGCTTGCGGCGGGTGACGCCGCGTTCGATCCGCCTGCTCGCGACCAATTACAGCGGCTGGCTGGAAAACCTCAAGCCGGTCAACGAAAACGCGGCGATCGCGGCGATTTTTCGCCGTCTGCTGTGGCATATCGCGATCAACGTGTTGCTGGTGGTGACCCTGTTCATCGTGGGTGCCTATGTCAACGCACATAACTGGAGCTGGTTCGCCATGTTCGGCATCGACCGCGACCTGCGACACACCTTGATCTGGGCGTGTGCGCTGTTCCTGTCCCTGCCGATGCTGATCGCGGTCTACCGCAAGGCCGAAGCGCTCGGCATGTTGCTGGCCGAGATCGGCATACGCGAACGGTTTGCCGGGTCCTATACGCAGGCCATCCGCAACGTGCTGGCGCGGGTTATCCCGCTGGTGACCCTGCTGGCGCTGGCTGTGCTGGTCAGCGTACTGGGCTCGACCATCCTGCCATCGCGCGGTATTGCGTTGTTGTTAGTGGTACTCGTCGTGGTGCTGGCGGTGGTGTTGTGGCGCGGTCTGGTGCAAATGCATGCGCGCCTGCAGGCGGCGTTGAAGGAAACCCTTAACAAACCGGGGTCGTCGACGGGCGGCCCGGGCTGACCGGCCAGATCATGCAATGGCGGAGGGAACCTTTATGCTGACTGACGGTCGGAGCCATGCAACGTTGCCAAGACCGGACAAGCACCGCACAATGCGAGGCCTGCCTCCATCGGGGGGGCCCGGCCGGCGACGCCGGCATATCCAAACACGAGGGAGTTTCGAATGAAGCATTTTCTGCGCCCCACGCTGACAGCGGCCGCGCTGGCCATTGCGCTGGGCATGACTGCGGGCGTGTACGCTCAGGCCGCCAAGCCCAGCGCCGCCAGCGCGGGCACGATCGACAAAGCCAAGGTTAGTTACGTCATCGGTTACCAGTTGGGTCAGTCGATTCAGCCGATCATGCGTGACGAACTGGATTCTGCTGCGGTAGCACGTGCAGTTCAGGCTGCGCTGGCGGGTCAGAAACCGACCATGACTCCGGAAGAGGCCAAGCAGGTCATGGAGCCCTTCATGGCCAAGATGCAGGCCAAGTACCAGGCTGAAATGACCCAGCTCGGTGCCAAGAACAAGGCTGAGGGCGACGCCTTCCTGGCCAAGAACAAGAGCGCTCCTGGTGTGAAGACCACGGCCTCAGGCCTGCAGTATCAGGTGCTCAGTCAGGGTACTGGCGCCCGTCCGGGTCCGAACGATACGGTCGAAATCAACTACACCGGCACCTTCATCAACGGTCAGGTGTTTGATGCTTCCGCCCAGCACAATCCGCCGGGCGCCGCCAAGATTCCGCTGGCTGGCGTGATCCCTGGCTTCCGCGAGGGCCTGCAGCTGATGCAGGTTGGCGGCCATTACAAGCTGTACATCCCGTCGGCGCTGGCTTACGGTGCGCAGCCGCAGCCGCCGATGCCGCCGAATCAGACGTTGATCTTCGACGTGACCTTGGTCAGCACGGGC
>Ga0302227_10003085_pt1 | contig 11116 bp, 17 predicted proteins | sample II_Palsa_N1_1_FD_193525 | JGI IMG/M metagenome (GOLD analysis project Ga0302227, IMG submission 193525) | Peat permafrost microbial communities from Stordalen Mire near Abisko, Sweden - II_Palsa_N1_1 | ecosystem: Environmental > Terrestrial > Soil > Palsa > Peat permafrost | place: Sweden...
AGCCTCTGAAGGTGGGTGTTTCCTTTTTTTTTTTTTTTTTCCCTCAAAGGCGACTGTGCTCGTAGGTCCAGAAGTGCAAGTCGACCGGCAAGGACTACCTCCTCTGCGACTACAACCGTGACGGTGATTCGTACCGGTATGAACTTGTCTTCCCTCCCTTTTTTTTTTTTTGGTCTTTGTGTGTTGACGGTCTCTACAAAACAGCTCACCCTGGTCCAACGAGTACAGCCCCCCGCTCAGTGATGGAGCCGCCCCTTCGGACAAGCTCCGTAAGATTGAGATCCAGGCCAACGAAGCCTTTGATACCTACCGTGAGATGTACTTTGAGGGTGGTGTCTCGTCCGTCTACATGTGGGATCTCGACCACGGTTTTGCCGCGTGCATCCTCATCAAGAAGGGTACGATAACGATGTTTTGCTAGTTGTTGATAGTATACTAAATCCACACTAGTTGGCGAGGGCTCAAAGAAGATGAAGGGAGCATGGGATTCGATCCACGTCGTCGAGGTTGAGGATACCGGACGCACGGCAACCTACAAGCTCACATCCACTGTCATGCTCTACATGAAGACCAACAAGCCTGGCCACGGCGAGCTCAACCTCTCTGGCAGCATGACCCGTCAGGTAAATTATCTTTGAAGAAAAAAAAAAATTTTTTTTTGCCAACATATTCACAATTAAAAAAAGGCGGAGAACAAGAACGTTGCCGTCGATGACAACAACCCCCACGTTGCAAACATTGGCAAGATGATTGAGGAGACCGAGATCAAGATGCGCAACGTCCTCCAGGTAACAAACATGCTTCGAATTAACTTGTAACTTTTTGTGACGGACAATAGGAAATCTACTTTGGCAAGACCAAGGATATCGTTAACGACCTCCGATCCATCCGACCACTCCAAGAGCTCAAGGCTCAAAACGACCTTGCTGCCGAGCTTGCCAACAAACTGAAGGCTAAGAAGTAGAATTGTTCTCACATCCCCCTTTTTTTGCGTTTCGTCTTTCACAGAAAAAAATTTAAACTTGGCAAGATTTTGGTTTTCTTTCTTTTTTTTTTTTCCCTTCTGGTTTCTTTTTTCCTCTTGTGTGTATCCCCCCCCCCCCCCCTCCCCCCATTTGCCCTTGATCGTTAAAGTCGATTTATATACTTCTTTTTTCATTTACTCAATGATCATTTGTTCTGCAAGTCTTTTCTTGCTGTCAGGATGGACCGTTGTTGAAACTTCTTCCAGTTGCCGCTTCGATTTTCCTTGCTGAGGCTGCTGCTTTGGTTGTGCAGCCAGAATTGAAGCGCCCTCAACAGACAGGACGGCTTTAAACGTGCTGCGCCGTGTTTCTTTTTTTATTTATCTATTAACTTTATTCTCCATGCAAGAAATAAAACATACCGCCGTGAAATAAAACAGCTCGCGCATTCACGGTCAAGCAAGCCTTGGCGTCAGCTTGATTCAGCCCAAAGAGACACGCCCTGAAAAATGTCATTCTTTTAAAGAGGGTAACTCGGCATTGTCGGTACATGTTGATGACATCGTAGGGACCTCGCAAGTCCATCACCGTCAGCGCACTGCTGGAAATGACGATGTTCTTGCCCTTGCAAAGTCGAATGAGGTTGATTGCGTTGGATATCAAGCTTTTCCGCGAGTTTGCATCTGCCCGAAAAATCAGCGGGCCAAAAGTACTCCTGTCCACGTACTCTTGATTGCCTTGGAATAGCAAATTTCAAAGTAGACCCCGCGCTGAATGGCCGAATGAAGCGAACCACGTTTGAGAGAGAACGGCAGGCGCTCAGAAAGATCGATCGATATGATGTCGACTTCATGGGTTATGCAAGAGGCTAGTGTCGCAAAGTTTTACACATCGGCTGAAACGGGAAGGATACCTTGAAAAGTTTTATCGGTGAGGGGGCGCACAGCTACAATGTCGTATGAATTCAGCACAGGATTGTTTGAGTTCTAAATTTATTATTTATTTTTTATAGCACTGCATCAATGGGTTGCAGTAGCAAAACTCACAATCTGAGGCGTGCCCGTCCCATCAAGCACAACGGTGATCCGTGAAAAGACGTGAAAGCCTGGCTTGCCAGTGGCCTTTAGAAACGACTCTTGTACGGACGAGGACTTGGCGACAGACGAAGGGACAAACGTCTAAATAATAATAAAAATTGTTTGCAATAAATAGATGAATAAATAGAAGAAAGCGCTACATCTTTGGGTTGCAACTTGCCGACAACGACGTAGTTGGTCGCAGCGCCATCGTACCCCACTTTGCCAGTACATGAGAAACGGAAGGGAAAAAGTAGTATTTGTCTGCGTACATTGCAAGAGAGCGTCCAGCCGTTTGCTAGCGCCGTCAAAGGTGAGACGCATCGATCCCGACAATGCCGCTGACGACGAGCCTGCCGCCGCCGCCGACTCGATGTTGTCCAGCGTGTCGTCCAAGGGCACCGACAAGTCAAACATCGCCGAGCCGCGAGCCGCCAAGAAGTTTTAGTTCGACGAAACTTGGAAATGTCGGCTGACCACGTGGCGGCCAAGGCCAAACTGCCGTTCAAAGCCAAGGACGTCTTCAGCAAGCTCAATGACCTTACGACTGCGGCAAACGGCCTGCCCGCTGCCGAGGTAGGCACGGTGTCTCGATGGTTTAGTGCTCACCGGTCTGTGCAGGCGGACAAGGGCGACTACGAGTACTACACGACGAGTTCGCGCGAGTTCCGGCAACGCATGGCGCAGCTCGGTGCCGACGTGCTCGTGCTCAACAACGCCCTGCTCAAGCACCAGCGACCGCTTGGGCCAACGCAGATCCACAGCGCAGAAGAGCTGCAGGACCGCATGAACGAGGTCGTGGACCAGCTCGACAGCATGTTTGAGATCGCGGTATGCTCCGACTGCGACCACTCCTGACTTGTTTTTGTTAAAACAAGGACGCGGCATTCGATGAGCTCAAGGGCATCAACAACACGGCCAAGACCGTACCCGCGGCATCCAGCGTTTCACCGCTAGTTCTGGAACGGGGAGGCAAACTCGCGCATTCAGCGAGCCCCGCTCAATCGCCAAACAAGTTTACACACGCGCAAAACATCCTCCGACCACAGCTCAAGTTTGAGGACGAGATCGACAATGCAGACGTGCCCTTTGTGCCCTTTATCCGTGAAAAGTTTTATTCCAAGACCCCTCTTGCCCTCGGTAATCACACAACGTTTGTTGAAAAAACTCGCCCATGTTCATCTGTGTGCAGAGAAATATGATCAAACGCGCACATACTTTCGGTCACTCGGGAAAACAAGCGAGGTCCTGAGCGTCCAAGAGCGCATCGCCAACCTTGGTGATCATCTCAAGCTTTCCCTGCCCACGTACCATTTTTTCCCTTCTTTGTTGGCTACATTTTGGAACGTTTCCGATAGGTTTGCAAATCCGTACGCCGATGAGATCGCGCACGTCGCACACAAGGCCAACGCTGCACAGACTGTCAAGGAGCAAGTGTTCAAGTCGCTCGCAGAGACGCCGGTGACATGGGTCGAGACGGAGGCCCAGTTCGACACACTCGTAGACTTGCTCGAGGGCGTGTCCGAGTTTGCCGTCGATCTCGAACACCACGACTACCGCTCGTTCCAGGGGTTCCTGTGCCTAATGCAGATCTCGACGAGGACCGAGGACTTTCTCGTGGACACACTCGCCCTGCGCGCCCACGTCTCAAAGCTGGCCAAAGTCTTTGCAAACCCAAACATCGTCAAGGTCCTCCATGGTGCCGACAGCGATGTTGCCTGGCTGCAGCGCGACTTTGGCATCTACATTGTCAACCTCTTTGATACGGGCCAGGCTGCACGTGTCCTCGGTAACAAGAGAGGAGGCGGGTAGAAGGGCTTTACTAACTCTCTACCTGCAGAGTACCCTTCGTTCGGCCTAGCGTACTTGCTCCAACAGTTTGCTCATGTCACGGCCGATAAAAAATACCAGCTCGCCGACTGGCGTGTGCGTCCTCTCCCGGAAGAGATGTTTCGCTACGCGCGCGAGGACACGCACTACCTGTTGTACATCTTTGACCGCCTACGCAACGAGCTCATCACGCGCAGCAACAGTGACGGCAATCTTTTTTGGGCTGCAATCAAGCGAAGTGAAGAGGTTGCAGGAAAGACGTACGAAAAGGAGCGCTTCGACCCTGAAGGCGCGGTCGCTCTCTTCCGAAAGTACAACCGCAGTTTCGTACCCGATCAGGTCGAGGTTCTCAAAGTGCTCTATGCCTGGCGCGACATTACGGCCCGCAGCGAGGACGAGAGTGTGAGGTACGAATGCATTTGAGTGAACACAATCAGTGAATTTTTCTTTTTTTTTTTAAAAAAAAAAAAATACACAAAAACAACTAGATATGTCCTGCCAAACCACATGCTCATTGGTCTTGCCGAAATGATGCCGCCAAACGCCAGTGCCGTCGTCGCCGCATGCTCTCCTGTGCCTCCTCTCGTGCGGCTCAAGGCGACTGAGATTGCAGCTCTCGTGCACGCGACCAAGCAAAAAGTCATCAAGGCTCCCCAGGTGGTGTCGTCGTTGCCCTCGTTCTCCACACTCGCATCGTCTTCAAGCGCTACCACTCCTACAAAGGCCGTCGCTTCGTTCCCACCCATTCCATCGGCAGCACCATCTGCCAAGAACGTCTCCTTCCAGGAATCTGCCGTCCCCCGGGAGGGCAGGGCTTTGGTACAAACTCCAGTCATTCCGAAGCGAGTGGTGGCGGCGTCCTCGATCCTGCAATCACCTGCGAAAAAGTCTTCAAGTGTCTTCTTTGACGACGACGATGAGGACGACGACGACATGGACACAGACGCTGTATGTTTATGAGTCGTATGCAGTCAGTCAGACAAATCTGTTTGATTTTACAGACATCAAAGGCCGCCAAAACGTCATCCCTCATGGGCAATGACGATGGAGAGGAGGAGGAGGACGAGGACGACGAGGAGGACAGCCTCAGACGCAAAGCATCAGCGATCCACGCAAGCCTTGCCTTGACACCTCTGTACACAATTCCCAAGGTAAACTTTTTTTTAACAAATAATTTTCCGAAACAATTTTTGTTCACGCGGAATGATAGATCGAAGAGGAGGCAACCGCACCCAAGGCGCTAAAGAGTCCTGCGGTTGTACAGCAGGCTCAGGAGCCCAAACAAGAGACAGGAGACGCATTGCCAATTCCTCTCTCACAACGGAAGCGGAAAGTGGTGGGTGATACCGAGTCAGCACAGGAAGAAACTGCATCATCCTCCGAATTCCCCAAGAAAACAAAGAAGGAGCAGCAGCCACCGATCGAGTTCCCCTCAGAGGTTACGGCAGAGGACATTAGCAAGATTCAGGACAAGCTGACTGCTCAGCCTGAGGAGGCCGACGAAGTGTTTGACCCTTTCAGACCGTCATCCAAGCATCGAGGTGGCCGCGGAGGCTCCGCCAAGTCCAAAGGATTCTCGAACCGCGGAAACCGCAGTGGCACCTTTGTCGTTCGTGGCAATCGATAATGTATATTTTCCTTGTACAAGAAAAGAAGGGGAAAAAAAAAAAAAAACGATGATCATGAAGCTGCAGATGTATTGCGGGGCTCAATCTTGAGCGAGTTGTTGTACGTGATCTGAAGAAACTCATTCAGAAAAGAAAAGGGGGGAAACAAAATATAGAAACGTACGTTGTCACTTTCACGGTTGTACGATGGCAGGTTGTTTTTCAGCTGTTTATAGAGGTACGAGTGGTTGTCGCCGTCATTGCGTCGACGCTTGTACTGGTTCACATCGCGGAGCGTGTCAAAAAAGAGCCAGATCTTCCGAAAGTTGACACGTCCGTCAGCGAGCGTCCGGGGGTTGCCGTCATTGATGAAAACAAGATCCTTCAAGTACAAGCCCAAGTACGGCACGCAAGGCAGCTTTCGATCTACAAAATCTCAAGAGGTGAGACCGATTGAATTGAATTTTTTTTTTTTAAGAGGGCGTACTGATACGCTTGAGTGTATGACGATAGACAGAGTAGTTGTTGCTTGTGGTCATCAATGTCTCGAGGCTGTGCAGTGTTGCAAGAATACTGTCGGGAAGCAGCTGCCATGTTCGCTTCAATCGCTGCACAGCAGCCAAGTTGAGGGCGGCCAGGATAGCCATCAGGCTTGCATAGTTGTGCAAAGCACAGCAATACTAGAGTTTTTATATTGAGAAGAGTTTTTATGTTGAGAAAAATTTTTATTTTCGTGGAGGCAAAATAGTATCGCCATTTTACCCGAGTGCCACCCCCCACGAACATGCCAAAGCGCCACAACGCGAAAGACGTCAAGGGCGACGCGATCCACCCATTCTCGCGCAAGGCGACGCAACTCCAGCGTGCGATTCTGCGCGGGGACAAGCTGTCGCGCCAAAAAAAGATGCATACAGATGGCAACACTGTTGGTACCACAGTTTTATTACCTCGGCCACATGGCGCCAACCCTGCTTTATTTTAGTGCCCAAGCTGCTCTGGCTACACGATAACTTGACCGAGGGCAAGGAGGAGTATAGCGAAGAGGAGGCCCACGCGCTCATCGAGCTCTATCTCGAGCGCTACCGGGAGGAGATGGACGAATTGGAATCGCAGGTGCGCAAGAACAGGCCAAAGCCATCACGATTGACCCTGCTCAACGCCATGCACGACAGTGAGAAGCAAAGCTATGAGCTCGGCAGTTTCGGTACGTGTCCTTTGAATTGTTTAATTTATCCAGATATTTTTGTCTGTAGAGATGCCTGATCTGTCTGTGAAAAAGAATGTGGCGTTTGTCGGCCAGTTTACTGGTGATGTCAACTCGCTGGACCAGGTGTCCCTGCGATTCTACAAGCAGCCTTTGTCATCGTCATCAGGGTCAGCGTCGTCCTCTTCCGCAGCGGCAGCAGCAGTCGACAACGCCGAAGGAATGTCGATTTGAATTTTTTTTTTTTTTTTTTTGTTCATCAGCGTGGATTTCTACTTGCCAATGCAAAAATCTCTAAATATTACGTCGAGGATCTGCTCGACGTCGACGCGGCCGGTGATGCGACCGATGCTGTGGACGGCCGCACGGAGTTCTTCTGCGATCAGGACGAGGTCGGTCACTTGGCGGCGGATGACACGGTGTAGCGCCTCCAAACATGACGCGAGGTTCTCCCTGTGTCGCTGCTGCGTCACCGCCAACGAAAACATAGCTCCAGTGTTGTCCTCGTCGTTCATTTGCAACCGGGTCTGAAGGAGCTTTCCGATTCCTCGGACGAGAGCGGGGATACCATCAGAGGTTGCGCACGACACCGAAAATAGTTGATCCCTCTTGATGCGCACTAGTTTTCTCCTTTTGAAATAGTCGAGAAAAAAAATTTTTTTTCATACACTGGCTCGCAATATCGTCCAGATCCAGCGGAAGTTGGCACAGGTCCGACTTGTTGAGGATAACAACGGTTGATTCGTCAATGTGTTCTGTGATTTCAGCCGGCACATTAGCCTTCTCATCGCATTGGTCGCTTAGGACATCTGCAACATCGAGGACACACAGTCGGAGCTGGCTCTGCTCAATCCTGCGAGTTCCACACCATGACGACGAGAAAGATCAAAAAAATAAATAAAAAAATACCTTGCACGAGCCCGCCTGATCCCCTCGAGCTCGATCGGATCGGTCGTGGCCGTTCGTAGGCCCGCCGTGTCCGAGAGGACAACGGGGAAGCCATCCAAGTTGAAGGTGACATCGATGACGTCGCGGGTTGTGCCGGCGATGGGTGAGACAATGGCTGCCTGGCGCTGTGCAAGGGCGTTGAGGAGGCTGGACTTGCCCGCGTTGGGCGGGCCGAGGATGACAGCCTGGACACCCTCTCGGATGAGCTCGCCGTGCCGTTTGGCCAGGTGTCTCTCGATCGACAGGGCCACTTGTTCCGCCTGCACGTACACACTATCGAGCACGCCGTCGTCCACCTCTTCCGACTCGCCAAAATCCAGCACGGCCTCGGCATTGGCCAGGCAGCGCACAAGCGTCTCGCGCCATCGCTCGTAGGCCTTGCTCAGCTCGCCGTCCATCTGCCTAAGCGCCTGCCGTCGCTGCCACTCTGTCTCGGCGTGCAGGAGGTCTGCGAGCGCCTCCACCTGCGTCAGGTCCAGCTTGTCGTTGAAGAAGGCACGCCTTGTAAATTCGCCAGGCTCGGCCATGCGCACGCCCTCCAGCGATCCCAGCGCTTCCAGCACGCTCGTCACCACCGCCCGCCCCCCGTGCACGTGCAGCTCGGCCACGTCCTCCCCCGTGAAGCTGCGCGGCGCCGGAAACGTCAACACGAGCCCACGGTCCAGCAGCTCCTTGGTCTCTGGGTGCCTCAAGGCGGCCACAGTGGCCGTGCGCGGACGCAGACGGCCCAGCGGTACGCCCAGCCGGCCCAGCGACGACATGGCCTCGGGTCCAGAGATCCGAATAACGGCCAGGGCCGTCGCGGGCGCCTTGTGCACGGCGGGCGACGACAGGGCCGCCGTTGCGAGGGCAAACACGGTTGCGCGCCGCATCATGGGCAGAAGAAGAATGACAACATCGCCCACGTGGCCCGGTGTAGTTTTTTTTTTTTACGCGCCACTGGCTTGGCGGAGTGGCGCGCCAACGATGGAAGCCCACTTCTACCAGCGCTTTGTGCTGGAGGCGTCCCCTGCAACCGAGGCGGCGGCGGCGGCGGCGGCACAAGGAGGAGGTGGGGCAGTGGCCAAGGTGGTGACGACGCCAAGGAGCGCGATGCTCGCTGTACGCAAGACACTAGCGATGGCTGAAGGCGCTCAACGGCAGCTACTGGATCCCACAGGTAACCCCCCCCCCCCCCTCCCCAACGCGTGCTTGCACACTGAATTCGGCATACAGAGAGGGATGCGTTGACACCAGTCGTCTATGAGTGGTGGCAAGAGTACATGGCGCACTTTCGTTACGAGCTTGAGCCGACCGTGGCTGCCTCGACGATCCACTCGACGCTGTGCGAAAACATGCACAAGCGCCGCAAGCACGGCGGCGAACGCGTCCAGGCCGACCAGATCCCTGCGGTGGCTGTCGAAGCCATCCTCGGGTGGTCGGTTGAGGCCGACACTGCCCGCGACGACGAGCAGCTCTTGGAACCCAGTGTTGCTGCGTCGGCACCAATAGCACTGCCATTGCCTACAAACAACAATAACAACAACAGCAAAGGATTGGTGGTATTTTATTTATTTATTTATTTATTTTTTTTTTTTTGGCTGCACTTGTACTTGCTGATTAATCGCACGCTACAGACTTTGCCCAGCTTCAAGGCCAACCAGTTTGACTATAGCAGCGGCGATGATGACGCCGCGACCGACCCTGGCCAGTTTGTGACTGCTCGAGAGCAACTGGTGATTGCTTTTTTGTCAAACTGGTTACAATATTAAGAATGTCGCGCAGAAGGTCAACCAAATGAGCGCGCGAGCAAGGGGAGGCAACAACCGTGGATCGCACAGCAATGGCCACTCTCACAGCAGTGCTTCGTCATCACGCGGCCGTGCGCTCGGTGCCCGTGGACATCGTGGCAAGTTTATGTCGCCGCTGTCAGCCCGTCCCACCAGCCATGGCGCGACCGAGGAAGACTCACTCAAAAGCGACCTCGGTTTTTACAACCTCAATCCACCATCTTCGAAAGGATCGTCTTCCAGTGCTGCAAGTGGCAGTAAAACTCCCGAAATCACAGACGAGCGCCTAAAGAACATCGAGCCCAAGATGATTGAGCTCATCAGTAACGAGGTAATTTTTTTTTCTTTCCAAAACATGGAAAGCGTGTACCCAAGATTCGTGTGTAGATGCTTGACCGATCGCCGCAAGTCAGCTGGGATGACATTGCCGGTCTCGAGCACGCCAAAAAGAGTATCCGTGAAATTGTTGTTTGGCCCATGCTTCGTCCGTATGTTTTTATTTTTATTTTTTTATTGTATTGTTTTCTTTGCTGATTTACGTAGTGATATCTTCACTGGACTGCGAGGGCCTCCCAAAGGTCTCCTCTTGTTTGGACCGCCAGGTATATCTCTGGCCTTGTGCTGCTAGCTCAAATATGAGTATATTTTTCCTTGTGAAAGGTACCGGGAAAACACTGATCGGCAAGTGCATTGCGAGCCAGGCCAAGGCGACTTTCTTCTCGATCTCGGCGTCATCACTGACATCCAAGTGGGTTGGAGAGGGCGAGAAGATGGTGCGCGCCCTCTTCGCCGTGGCAAGATGTCATCAACCAGCAGTCATCTTCATCGATGAGATCGACTCGCTACTTTCGCAGCGCACCGACGGCGAGATGGAAGCCAACAGGCGTATCAAGACAGAATTTCTTGTACAGCTGGATGGAGCCGCTACCTCCAGTGAAGATCGCATTCTCATTGTCGGCGCCACCAACCGGTACGACGAAGCAAGAAAACGTATGAAATAAAAACTTTTTGGCCTTAGACCTCATGAAATCGACGAGGCTGCACGGCGGCGACTAGTTAAACGACTCTACATTCCGTTGCCCGAGGACAGTGCCCGTGGATCCATTGTTCTGTCTCTCCTCAGCAATCAAAAGCACAGCCTGAGCGAATCCGAGATCGCCCACATTGTTGCTGCCACTGCCGGCTACTCTGGATCTGACATGGCCAACCTCGTACGCACAGATGTTTTTTTTTTTTTCATCTCTTTCCTAAAAAAATATGATTTTGGCACAAGTGTCGTGAGGCTGCTTTGGGACCCATCAGGACAATCAAGGACATCTCGTGCATCTCTGCGGACGACGTACGGCCGATCCAGTTGGCTGATTTTCAGTACGCCCTTACACAAGTGCGTGCGAGCGTCTCGGATAAAGACCTCAAGGCGTACGAGGAGTGGAACAAGACGTTTGGCTCGCTGAGCTTGTGACTGATGAATAAAAATAAAAATAAAATCAAGCCCGGCAAAAAACCGTTACTTTTCTTTTTGGCAGTCCGTTACCAAACATGACCGGCAAAAGCAACGGCGGCGGCGGCGGCGGCGGCAGCGACAGTTCGACTGTCAACTCGATCACGGTGGCGGTGCGTATTCGCCCCGCGAACGAGGCAGAACTGGCAAGTGCTCAGTCGTGTGAAATCGTCAAGGTATGGAAACCAACAGCGTCCCTGCCTCATAACCGTTTCT
>Ga0302227_10003090_pt1 | contig 11098 bp, 10 predicted proteins | sample II_Palsa_N1_1_FD_193525 | JGI IMG/M metagenome (GOLD analysis project Ga0302227, IMG submission 193525) | Peat permafrost microbial communities from Stordalen Mire near Abisko, Sweden - II_Palsa_N1_1 | ecosystem: Environmental > Terrestrial > Soil > Palsa > Peat permafrost | place: Sweden...
CTGATGGAGATCATGGGCCTGCACCTGCCCGGCGCCAGCTTCACCGCGCCGGACACCCCGCTGCGTGATGCGCTCACCGCCGAGGTGGTGCGCCGGGTCAATGCGCTCAGCGCGCTGGGCGAAAGCTATCTTCCCATCGGCCACATTATCGACGAGCGCGCGATCATCAACGGCGTGATCGGCCTGCACGCCACCGGTGGCTCCACCAATCACCTGCTGCATCTGGTGGCGATCGCGCACGCTGCCGGCATCCTATTGCGCTGGGACGATTTCGACGCGCTGTCCGGCGTGATCCCGTTGCTGGCGCGCGTGTATCCGAACGGCTACGCCGACGTGAACCAGTTCCACGAAGCGGGCGGCATGGCCTTCCTGATCGACCAGTTGCTCGGTGCCGGCCTGCTGCACGCAAACGTAAACACCATCTTCGGCACCGGCATGGACGGCTATGCGCAGATTCCGCAACTCGACGCGGCCGGCGCATTGCACTGGACGCCGGTGTCGAAGCAAAGCGGCAACCGCGGCGTACTGCGCGGCATCGACGAACCATTTCGCGCCGACGGTGGCCTGCGCATGCTGCAAGGCAATCTCGGCCGCGCGGTGATCAAGGTGTCTTCCGTACCGGACGACCGGCTGGTGATCGAGGCGCCAGCGATCGTGTTCCACGATCAGGACGAACTGCCCGCGGCATTCAAGCGCGGCGAGCTCAACCGCGATTTCGTGGCGGTGGTGCGCTTCCAGGGCCCACAGGCGAACGGCATGCCCGAGCTGCACAAACTCACGCCGGCGCTGACCCTGCTACAGGATCGCGGCCACCGCATCGCACTGCTCACCGATGGGCGCATGTCCGGCGCTTCCGGTCGCGTACCCGCCGCGATCCACGTGACGCCCGAAGCGGTAGCCGGCGGCAATATCTCCAAGATCCGCAACGGCGACATGATCCGTCTTGATGCCGTGAATGGCCGTCTGGACGTCCTGATGGAAGCCCACGAACTGGATGCGCGCCTGCCGCACACCGCCGACCTGTCCGCCCAGCACAGCGGCATGGGCCGCGAGCTGTTTGGCCTGTTCCGTCAGGCCGCGACCACCGCCGATCTCGGCGCGGGCGTGTTGTAACCCAATACCTGTAGCGAATGCCCTGCGTCGTATCCCCAAAGACATCGCGCACAAGGTGCGCTCCTGCACAAATCCACTTACTTGGCGAGTGAATCCATGAGCAACATCGAACTCAAGCAGCAACACGTCGAAGCCACCATGCGACTGGCGCCAGTGATCCCGGTGGTGGTGATCGACGATGTGCGCGCTGCGGTGCCGATGGCGCGCGCCCTCGTCGCCGGTGGCACGCCAGCGATCGAAGTGACCTTGCGCACGGCAGCCGCACTGGATGCGATTCGCGCGATTGCCGCCGAAGTGGAAGGTGCCGTTATCGGCGTCGGCACCGTGCTCAGCGCGCGTGATCTGAAGGCCGCGCAACAAGCCGGCGCGCGCTTCGCGGTATCGCCCGGCGTGTCGCCGTATCTGCTCGATGCTGCCGACGACAGCGAATTGCCACTGCTGCCCGGTGCCGCTACCGCCAGTGAGGCGATGAGCCTGCTCGAGCGCGGCTATCGCCACCTGAAGTTCTTCCCGGCGGTGCCGGCTGGCGGCCACAAGCTGCTCGGTGCCTGGGCCAGCCCACTGCCACTGATCCGCTTCTGCCCCACCGGTGGCATCGGCCTCGCCAGCGCACCGGATTTCCTTGCCCTGCCCAACGTGATCTGCGTCGGTGGCTCATGGCTGACCCCAGCCAACCTGCTCACGAGTGGCGACTGGTCCGCGATTGAGTTGCTGGCGCGCGAAGCGGCCGGGTTACGCCAGGCCACCTGATTCCGTTTTCCTGCGTGCAAAAGCAACTGCTGCTGGGCCATGCATAAGCATTTCCCTAATGTATGGCTTCGCCAAGGCTCACGGTATTGCGCAATGCAGGCACGTACTCAGGATGGTCTGAGATATCGTTGTGTCCAGCATCAGATATGACAATAAACGACACAATTCCGGCCTTGAAATGGGCCAGCAATCGCTGCGTACTTGGCATCGGAATGACGCCATCATTTTCCGCCGCAATGATCGTCGTCGGGACAGAAATTCGAGGTGCAAACCGCCACGATTCGTATTTGTCCCGCAAAAGCAGGTTGATCGGCAAGAACTTAAAGCGCTCGGCTGCCAGCTCTAAAATGCTGTTGTAAGGCGTCACCAGAACAAGGCGTGATGCCGGGCGCAGGCTTGCCACATGAATCGCTATTCCGCTGCCAAGGCTGCGGCCGATCACCGTAACGTCTTCATGCTCTTTATGGATTGCGTCAAACAGCGCGATGCCATCAGCAACAAGATTTTTCTCTGTGGGCTTGCCCGTGCTGCCGCCATAACCACGGTAGTGCAAAGCGTAAATCGCGGTGTGGGGGAAGGCCTCCACCAATAACGGAAGTGATTGAGAGACGTCCTCGCCATTGCCGCCGAAGTAAAGGACTGCATGGGACCCCGCATCCGAATGGATGGAAACAACGAGGTCAGCGCCCTCTCTTTGAAAGCTCGTCGTCTGGGTGGCCGTGTCCACCGATGCAGGCGTAGGGTGATAGATAAATGAGCGCTGAAACAAGAACAGCAGCGCGCATACAACTACGTATGCGCACAACGCGATCGCAAGCAGCCATACCAAGCCTCTGGCAACATATTTCGTCAGCATGCGACGCACCATTGCGGCTGATCAGTTGCCACTTTTCTCCGGCTTCACATACGTATTGAACAACTCGTAGATGCGACGGTATTCGTCGTACCACGAATCCGGATGCTCGAAGCCGTGGCGTTCCAGCGGGTACAGCGAGATCCAGAAGTTCTGCTTGTGCAGCTCGATGAAGCGCTGGTACAGGCGGATCGAGTCGCTGGCCATCACGTTGTCGTCGATCAGGCCGTGTTCGATCAGCAGCGGGTCGCGCAGGTTGTTGGCGAACTCGATCGGCGAGCTGGTCTTGTACGCCTCAGGATCGAGCTGCGGGTCGTTGAGGATGTTGGCGGTGTATTCGTGGTTGTAGCTGGTCCAGTCCGATGGCGCGCGCAGCGCGGCACCGGCGGCGAATTCGCCCGGCGCACGCAGGATCGCCATCTCGGTCATGAAGCCGCCGTAGCTGCCGCCATAGATGCCGACACGCTTCGGATCGACGCCATGGTTTTTCACCAGCCAGGCCTTGCCGTCGAGCAGGTCTTCCAGTTCCGGATGGCCCATGTGTTCGTAGATCGCGGTGCGCCAGGCGCGGCCGTAACCTTCGGAGGCGCGGTAGTCCATGTCGAGTACGACATAACCCTGTTGCACCAGCAGGTTGTTGAACATCTGCTCGCGGAAGTAATACGTCGACGACAGCGTGACGTCCTGCAGGTAGCCGGCACCATGCACGAAAAGTACAGCCGGGCGTGAAGCGGCAGCGGCTTCGTCGGCGGGGCCGTAGTACTTCGCATAGATCACGCCGGCACCATGCGATGAAGGCACTTCGACGATCTTCGGCGCGATCCAAGCATGCGCGGTGTACGCCGCCTTCATCGTGCTGGTCAGTTCACGCGGATCGCCGCCAGCACTCGACTGCACCGCCAACTGCGGGAACACGTACGGCGCGGAATGCAGCACGGCCAGCTGGCTGCCATCCGGCGACAGCTTGAAGTCGTCCATGCCTTGATAGTGAGTGATGCGGCTCAACGCACCGCCGCCAACCGGCAGGCGGTACACGTCGTAGCTGTACGGCGCGACCTGGTTAGTGCGCACGTAGAACCACTTGCCGTCATCGCTGAGCAGCGGATGGCTGACCTCGAACTTGCCGGACGTCAGCGCCCTGGCACTCCCGTCGAGCGGCTTGCTGTAGAGCTGCGAATAGCCGGTTTCCTCGCTCATGTACCACAGCGTGTGGTTGTCCTTGAGCCAGCCGAAATCGTTGAAGTTCCAGTTGATCCACGCGTTGTCGGTGAGCCGCTGCTGGTTGACCAGCGCGTGGCGGGCGAAATCGACGCTGGTGATCCAGCGATCCTTGTTGTCGATCGCGCGCAGCTGGATGGCGAGATGACTGCCGTCGTCACTCCACACGATGCCGCCGCCACCGCCGTCCTCGGCATTGGCGACGATACGCACCGGGCGCACGTCGGGCGCCTTCAATGCCTTCGCCTCGTCCTGCTTGCCGGCCTTGTCCAGCGCGGCCACGGCCTGGCTACGCAGTGCCTTGAGCGGATCGTCCTTGATGCCCGGCAAGGTGTCGGTCTTCAGCGGGTACTGCTGGTGGTTGCGCAGATCCAGCAGCAGCAGCGACTGCGGTGCCGGGTCATTGTGGCCGACATAGGTACGCGCCTTCTGCGGCTCGGTATAGCCGCTGTCGGTGACGTAATGATTGACCTGCGGTGCCTCGCCCTTGGCGTAGTCCTTCGGCGCCGTCACCAGCAGCAGCCAGCGGCCATCCGGCGACAGCTCGGTATCCACGACGCGGGACTTGTCGCCCAGCCAAAACGGCGCCGGCGCACGGCCTGGATCGGCGGCATCGAGTACCTTGTCCTCGTCGTGCAGGGCCTGCTTGTCGGCCTTGATCTCGCGCAGCGTCTTGAACAGGCCCAGCTGCAAGTCGCCCAGTTGGTCGGGCTGCTTGGCCTGCGGATCGTCGGCGAAGTTGAGCACCGCCACCGGAGCGGCGACCCCACTGGTCAGGTCGTAGCTGTACCAGTCATTGCCGTCGCGGTACTGCAGCGCGCGGCTATCGGCGGAAAACTGCGGCGAGGATTTTTCCTGCGGCGTGCGCGTCACCTGCTGCCGCCGGCCACTGGCCAGATCGACCACGAACACGTCACCGTGCAGGATGAACGCCGCGTGCTGATGGGTGCGATCGAACACCGCCGGGCCGTCGGCCCGTGCCATCGCGGCCGGATCGAGCTTCACGCTGTTGCCGCTGGCCGGATCGACGCGATACAGGTCACGCACCGGGCTGCCGTCGCGCTTGACCGAGTAGTACAGGCTGCGCCCGTCCACGCTCCAGTACGGCGTCTCCACCGCCTGCCCGATCCAGTCGGGATTGGCCATGATGGTTTCCATGTCGAGCGACCCCGTGGTCGCGACCGACGGTGTGGCGGCGGCCGCAGGCAGCACACAGAAGGCGATCAGGCCGGCAAGCAACACTCGACGCATGGATGTATCCCCACAGGCAAAAAACCAGCATAGCCGAGCATGGCGGCAGCGCGTGGCAGCCCATGCCATAAGTCAGGGGTCGGCGCCGGCCAAAACCGCCGGACTCTGGCGCACCGCGCAAGCTTCGGCATAATGGACACTCAACCTTCTGGGGGGAAGGGAATCCATGCTGTCCAGTCTGAGTACGTTGCCGGCCTTCCTGGCCTATTTCGCGACCAGTTTGCTGCTGCTCGCGCTGTTCGTTATCTGCTACGTCTGGCTTACCCCGGTACGCGAAATCCGCCTTATCCGCGCCGGCAACGTCAGTGCCGCGGTAAGCCTGTGCGGCGCCGTGCTCGGTTTCGTGCTGCCGCTGGCCAGCGCGATCGCGCACAGCGTGAGCCTGCTCGATCTTGCGGTGTGGGGCGGCATTGCACTGTTGATACAGCTGTCCGCATTCGCCCTGCTGCACCTGCTGTTGCGTGACTTGCCGGCACAGATCGAGCAGGACCATATGGCGATGGCGCTGATGGTAGCGCTGGCCAGCGTGGTGGTCGGCCTGATTGCCGCGGCAGCGATGAGTTAGTGTCGATGGATACACAACGCCGCTACCCACGGCCGCCGCCACCTCATGGGACTCATCCGGGGACGGCCACCGACAGCTCCGCGCAACGCCGTTCGCTGGCCGTACCGCTGGTATTGGCCGGCACACTCGGCTTTGCGCTGTTGCAGCACAGCGGTACCGACGTGCAGCGCAACCGCTACCGCAACCTGCAGGATTGCACGAGCGACTACTCGCTAGAGCAGTGCAATTCCGACACTCCGCTCAGCGGTAGCGGCGGCACCTCCTATTACGGTCCCTGGTACCGCAGCCGGGGCAGCAGCACTACCCAGGATGCCAGCGATCCTGGCCCAGGCCGCAGCGGCGGTTTCGGCGCGGCGCATACTCTCGGCGAAGCCGGTCCCAGTGGGGTCGAACTCGGCAGCCGTGGTGGTTTCGGCCGCAGCGGCCGCATTTCCGCGCGAGGCGGTTGATGCGTCGCGAGCGGATCGTCGCACGACCGGACTGGCCGGCCCGTGTCGAGTCGCTGGGCTTCCATTTCCACACGCTCGACGGCGCACCGTACTGGCGCGAGGATGTCTGTTACGTCTTCGACAGCGAGCAGATCGATATGCTGGAAGCAGCCATCACCGAGCTGCATTGGTTGTGCCTTGAGGCCGTGGATCGCATCGTGCGCACCGGCCGTTACGCCGAGCTGGGGCTGGACGAGCGTGCCGCAGCCCTGATCGAACACAGTTGGCGCAACCGCGATCCTGCTATGTATGGACGCATGGACTTGAGCTATACCGGCCACGGCGCGCCCAAGCTGCTCGAATACAACGCCGACACGCCTACCGCCCTGCTCGAAGCCAGCGTGGTGCAGTGGTACTGGCTCACGGAGACGCAGCCGGGCGCCGACCAGTTCAACTCGATCCACGAACGCCTGGTGGAATGCTGGCGGCAAGTTCTGCCGCCGCGCTCGACCATGCACTTCGCCGCCAGCTACGAAAACCCCGAGGACGCCGCCACCTGCGACTACCTGCTCGATACCTGCCTGCAAGCCGGCCATGCCGTGCAGGCGCTGGATATCGAGCAGATCGGCTGGAGCGGGCGCGACTTCATCGACCTCGAGAACGTCCCGATCGGGCGCCTTTTCAAGCTTTATCCCTGGGAGTGGATGCTGGCCGAACCATTCGCGCAGCATCTGCCGCAGACGCGGCTGCAATGGATCGAGCCACCGTGGAAGATGCTGCTCTCGAACAAGGCGATCCTGCCGCTGCTATGGGAGTTCTTCCCCGGCCACCCCAATCTGCTGCCGGCCAGCCGCCGTCGCGCGGACCTCGCCGGAGCGGTGGTACAGAAACCGTATTGGGGCCGCGAAGGACAGGGCGTGCATGTGTTGGCCGCGCACGAGAACCCCATCGCCACGGCAGAGCCGTGCGTCTTCCAGGCATTTGCCCCGCTGCCGCGCTTTGATGGCCGCCATGCGCTGGTCGGCGCCTGGGTGATCGGTGGCATCGCCGCCGGCATCGGCATGCGCGAGGATGTTGATGCGGTCACCCGCAACACCAGCCAGTTCGTGCCGCATTACTTCCGTTGATGGCTACTCGTGCCTTCGGATAGGCCGCGGGCGCAATGCGGAAGTTGGCAAGTCGACATGCTTACGCCTGGATTGGCGCACTTGCGCAGGAAGCTGGCGACCTGAGCCACGCGAGTGGAGGTGACTGTTACGATGCAGCCTTCACCCTTGCTTAATCACGATCACGCCATGACCCTGCCCGCCTTCGAGATCGAAACCGCCGCCAACCCCAGCCACAGCGTGATCTGGCTGCATGGGCTGGGCGCCGACGGCAATGACTTTGCGCCGATCGTGCCGCAACTGGTGGATCGCGCGTGGCCGGCGCTGCGCTTCGTGTTTCCGCATGCGCCGGTACGGCCGGTGACGATCAACAACGGCATGTCGATGCGCGCCTGGTACGACATCGCCGCGTTCGATCTCAATGCACGGCAGGACGAGGCGGGCATGCGCGCCTCGGTCAGCGAGGTGGAGACCCTTATTGCACGCGAGCATCAGCGCGGCGTACCGAGTGAGCGGATCCTGCTCGCGGGCTTCTCGCAGGGTGGCGCGATCGCCCTGGCGGCCGGCCTGAAGCATGCGGAAAAGCTGGCCGGCATCATCGCGCTGTCGACCTATCTGCCCGCTTATGTCGCACAGCCCGGCGAACGCAGCGCGGCGAATGCGGCGATTCCGATTTTCTGGGGCCACGGCAGCGTCGATCCTGTGGTCATCCTGCAGCGCGGCATCGATTCGCGTGACCTGCTGAAGTCGCTCGGCTATGCCGTGGAATGGCATACCTACCTGATGGCGCACGCGGTCTGCCCCGAAGAAATCAGCGACCTGCGCTACTGGCTCGGTCAGCACCTGGCATAACCACGCCCGCGCATGCGGCATACTTGCCCGCATGCGCGTACCCACGTCCACCAGCGGCCAACGCGGCCGCGCCGAGCACAGCCCGTTGCCGGATTTCTGCGGACTACCGGCCTTGTTCGCATTATTCGTGGTGGGTGCACTGACGGTAACGGTGATCTGGCTGGCCCGCGACAACCAGCGCGACTGGTCGGCCTACAGCGTCAGCATGCTGTTCGTGACCTGGCTGGTGCTGGTGTTTACAGTGGTGCTGTGCAAATTGCGGCCACTGCTGCAACGGCTGCCCGGCCATACGCCGTATCTCGGTGTGTGGCTGCTGATCGTGCTGATCGTCACCGTCGCCAGCATCGTGGCGCGCTGGCTCGACAGCTCGCTGCAGATGCATCTGATCGGCAGCAGCACGCCAGCCTTCGTGCGCGACAACGCATTTATCGCGGCATTGCTTGGTGCGGCGATGCTGCGTTACTTCTATGTGCTGGCACAGTGGCAGGCGCGGCTCGCGGCGGTCACGCGGGCCCAGGTCGAGGCCTTGCAGGCACGCATCCGCCCGCACTTCCTGTTCAACAGCATGAACACCGTGGCCGCGCTGATCCGCGTTGATCCGGCGGCGGCCGAACGCACGGTCGAGGATCTGTCCGAACTGTTCCGCGCTGCGCTGGGTCAGCACGACAATGGCGACGACACGCTGGGTGATGAGCTGGCACTGATCGAGCGTTACCTGGCGATCGAGCAGCTGCGCCTCGGCGCGCGCCTGCACGTGCGCCGCGAACTGGAGGATCTACCCAACGAATTCCCGCTGCCACGACTGCTGCTGCAGACACTGGTGGAGAACGCGATACGCCACGGCATCCAGCCGCTGCTCGAAGGTGGCGAGGTGATCCTGCGCGGGCGCCGCGACGGCAACGGCATCCGCATCGAGATCATCAATCCGCTGCCCACCAGCCCCGCTTCGCCCGGCAACGGTCACGGTCTGGACAGCGTGCGCCAGCGCATCGCCTATCGCTATGGACCAAATGCCAAGGTACAGGCGGGAGTCCAGGGCGATAGCTTCGTGGTCCTGCTGCAATTGCCGGGACAGTCGGCGTGATGCGCGTGCTGATCGTCGACGACGAGCCACTGGCTCGCGCACGCCTGGCCGCACTGCTCGACGAATGCGACGACGTGGAAATCGTCGGCAGCGTCGGCGACGGTGAAACTGCACTTGCTTCACTTGGTGAACTGCGCCCGGATGTCCTGCTGCTGGACATCAACATGCCCGGCCTCAGCGGCACCGCGCTGGCACAGCGCTTGTCCGGGCGCACACGCGCCCAGGTGATTTTCTGCACCGCCTACGAAACACACGCGATACAGGCGTTCGAATTGGGTGCGGTCGATTACCTGCTCAAACCTGTGCGGCTGGAGCGACTGCGCGATGCGCTGCAGCGTGCACAACGACGGCTTGCCGATGCGCCGCGCGAACCGGTCGCCTATCTGCATGGCCGGATGCGTGGCGAACAGATCCGCATCGCTCTCGACGAAGTGATCTGCCTGCTCGCCGAAGAAAAGTACGTCGTGGTGCAGCACCGGCGCGGCGAACTGTTGATCGAGGAATCGCTACGCCAACTGGAAGAAACCTACCCCGGTCAGCTGATCCGCCTGCACCGCAACTGCCTGGTGCCACCGCCGCGCCTGCTCGGCGTGAAAACCCTCGCCGACGGCCGCGTCCTAGCACGCCTGGACGGCACCGAACTCAGTCCAGAAATCAGCCGGCGAAATTTGCCGACGGTGAGGAAGCTGTTGCGGCTTGGCTGAACGCGCACAATCGCCACACCAGCAAACAACCCAAAACGGCGATGTTTATCACCCCGGATTGTAGGTGATAAGAGATAGCACCCCAATTCGCGCGATATGCAACGGCACAGCAGGTCGCTATAGATGCACTCCGCCACCACCCAAACCATTGACTGGACCAAGGTTTCGATCGCTTGACACCGTGCTTTCGAGTCCTGAACATCCATTGCATATGCCCCGATCTGGGGTCTAATAAGCGTTAGGCACCTTAGGGAGTGTTTCGGTGACTGATGAAGAAATCTACAAGATCGAGGCTCGTTGCAATGCTGCAACAGCCGCACCTTGGCAGTCTTTTATTGAGGGTCGCGATCATATGTCGGGCTCAAGCTTCATTCGCACCGGTGGCTTGGGCAGCTCAAGTCCTGACATCTATCTCATCGATGCAACTTATGCAGACCAAGATTTCATTGCCGGTGCTCGCCAAGACGTTCCGTCACTTATTGCAGAGATACGGCGTCTCAAGGCACTCGTCGGCTAGAGTTACACTGTCGGTGCCTAACATTTCGTTCAAGGCGGACGGCTTCGCCGCCGCTTAACTCCAGCGTTAGGTCTTTTGGAGCGTTTAATGGCAACTGGCTTATCAACACAACTGACGCGGCAGATCGGAGAACATTTGGTTACCGCGAAGCTTGGTCGCATGGGCTATCTCGCAGCTCCCTTTGCGGGAAACGTTCCGATGTTCGATCTACTGGCAGCTGATGAAAGCGGCTTTACCATCCCAATTCAAGTCAAAGCAATCAATGGCCCGTCTTGGCAGTACAAGGCAGATTCGTTCATTGAAATTGAGATTCTTGACGACTTTCAGCACGTCCGCGGCAAAAAGCAATTACTAAATCCTGCACTGGTTTGTGTTTACATCCTGTTGGGAACAAAAGAGCACCAAGACGAGTTCTTCGTTTTCTCTCTCGAAGACCTTCAAGAACACACTTTTACTATCTACAAGAGTCGTAAACGTCCGAAGAACCCCACTTCAACTCACTGCGCCGTCTGGCCTAAAGACTTAGAGGCGTTCCGCGATAACTGGGATCTTATTGCCCAATCGTTCGCGGCAGCGAGACCTAACAACTCGTTCAAGGCGGACGCCTCCGGCGCCGCTTAACTCCAGCGTTAGAACTCATGGAAGCTAGGATGTCGC
>Ga0302227_10003093_pt1 | contig 11090 bp, 19 predicted proteins | sample II_Palsa_N1_1_FD_193525 | JGI IMG/M metagenome (GOLD analysis project Ga0302227, IMG submission 193525) | Peat permafrost microbial communities from Stordalen Mire near Abisko, Sweden - II_Palsa_N1_1 | ecosystem: Environmental > Terrestrial > Soil > Palsa > Peat permafrost | place: Sweden...
CTTGTGGGTGGGCCCCCCCCCCCCCCCCCCCCCCCCCCCCCCCCTTTTTTTTCCCTGCCTTTTTTTTTTCCCTTAATGCCGACATCCCTGTGCAGGACTTTATCTCGTTCATCACCGACAAGACTGGCGTCCGCGCCAAGACCACCAAGAAGGAGGAGAGCACTGTCACGCTGACCCCCGAGAACTTTGATGCCATTGTCAAGGACACGACCAAGAACGTCCTCGTCGAGTTCTACGCACCGTGGTGTGGCCACTGCAAGAACCTCGCCCCCATCTGGGAGCAGGTCGCCAAGACCTACAAGAGCGAGAAGGAGGTCGTCATTGCCAAGATCGACGCCGACCAGTACAAGGACATTGCCGGCAAGTACGACGTCACCGGCTTCCCTACCCTCAAGTACTTCCCCAAGAACGTATGTTTTTTTATTTTTATTTTTATGATCCTGACCCCCCGAGCACAACAGAACAAGGCCGGTGTCCCCTACGAGGGTGGCCGTGCCGAGGCCGACTTTGTCAACTTCCTCAACCAGAACACTGGCACCCAGCGCAAGGTCGGCGGCGGCCTCAACGAGAACGCCGGCAAGATCAGCAAGCTCGACAACCTCGCGTCCAAGTTCATCGCCAGCTCGGACAAGGAGGGTCTCCTCGCCAAGGCCAAGGAGGCTGCCGACGAGGAGGCTGCCAACAAGAACGCCATCTACTATGTCAAGGTGATGCAGAAGATCAACACTGACGGCGCTGGCTTCATCCAGAGCGAGACTGCCCGCCTCGGCAAGATCCTCGACGGCGCCAACGTCTCTGCCGAGAAGGCGGACGACTTTACCGTCAAGCTCAACATCCTCAGCTCGTTCGCCTAAACCACACGTAAAAGCATTAACTTTTTAGGTCTGCAGAGTGTGTGTGTTTGTGTGGAGATAAAAAAAACAACATGAACATGATTTTTTTTCACCTTTTGAACAGAAAACAAAACCATGTAAAAACAATTACGGAAAAAAAAACATTCTCCTCCTCTTTAGACCTCCTGCGCAACGTGCTGAGGGTACTGGTTCACGATGACCGACCACGAGGCCTCACCGCTGACGAGCTTGGCGACGAGGCCGGGGACTTCGTCGAGGGCGAGGCGGATCTGGGGCTTGGGCTGGTCGCGCTCGCGCAGCGTGACCGTGCTGTCCTTGACCGACTGGAAGTCGACGGTGACGCCAAAGGGAATGCCGAGCTCGTCGGCGCGGGCGTAGCGTCTGCCGATCGAGTTGGACGAGTCGTCAATCTTGTACTGTTTTGTAGAGGGTGGGGGATTAGTACTAAGACTGCAGGGAAAGCATACCGCAATGGCGAGCTTGCGCAGCTTGTCGGCGGCGAGGGTGATGAGGGGCTCGAACTCGGGCTTGCCACTGAGCGGTGCCAGGAGGACCTTGACGGGGGCGATGGCGGGGGTGAACGAAAGAACACCGCGTTGTTCGTCGCCCTCGCGAAGGTAGTAGCTGTGCTCGAGGAGGCCGTAGAGGATGCGGCCGATACCAAAGGAGGGCTCGATGACGGCGGGGGTGTACTCGACCGTGTCCTTGGTCTTCTTGATGGTCTTAACCTGGACCATCGTGGGCTCGAGCGTCACGACCTCACCACCGGCAAGGGTGACCTGCAACTGCGAGCCAGCCGCGATGGTGGTCTGGAGCTCGGCGACTTGGGCAGGCGTGTACAAGGCGAGGGCTTCCTTGATGACCTGCGCCTTCTTCTGGAAGACCTTGGCAATAGGGCCCATGTTGGGCGTGAGGACGAGCTCCTCCACCTGGATGGGCGTGTCCAGACGGTTGCTGGCAAAGAGACCCTTCTTGGTCACGGCCTCGTGGCGCTCGAGGTCGTAGCACGAGCGGTCAGCGCAGCCGACGCACTCGATCCAGCCCTGCTCATTGAAAAGTATTTGAATTGTGAATAGTTTGTACAAACAAAAAAAAATTTTTTTTTGTTCTCCTTACATAGGACATGTGCAGCTCGGCATCCCAGCAGTCAGAAGCGTAGTGGGCCATCTCGTTGTGGCCGTGCTGGCGGAAGCGGAGGCGGTCCTCCTGGATGCCGATCTTGAGCATGAAGAGGTAGATGCGGCCGAGGAAGTAGCCGAGGGTCTCGTTGTTGATCATGCCCTCGCTGACCGCCTCGCCCAGCGTCTTGCGCACGGGGGTGCGGTTCTGGTCTTGGGCGCCCTTCGGGGGAGCGGGGAGCAGGTTGACGAGAATGCCTGCAACCGACTGGAACTTGGGGTGCTGTTTCCGCTTGGGGTCGACAAAGTGCTCGATCTCGGCCATGACAAACTCGCTGGCAGCAGCACAAAAAACGTACATTGTTAGTTTTATCTCCCCCTGTTGCTGGGTGAGACGTACCGGACACGGAGGAGACCCGAGCGGGGAGAGATCTCGTTACGGAACGACTTGCCGATTTGGGCGGCGGCAAAGGGCATGCGGCCGTTGTTGTAGTCGAGGAGGTAGCGGAAGTTGACAAACATGCCCTGGGCAGTCTCGGGACGGAGGTAGCCCTGTCAAATTGTAGGTTGCTCTTAAGATTAAACCTGCTACGTGATGCCAGCCATACCTGGACGTTGCCGTACGGGCCGATCTGCGAACCAAACATGAGGTTGAAAGGGTAGGGCTCGCCGACGGCGTTGCCGGTGGGCGAGAGGCACTTGTACTTTTTCATCTTCTCGCCAAGCTCCTGGGCGTTGAAGTCGTCGATCTGCTTGGCAACCTCGTCGTACTCCTTCTTTTGCGCCTCGGTGGCTTTGGCATCGCCGGCAAGCTTCTCGAGGTGGTCCTCGAGAAGATGGTCGGCACGGTAGGGCTCACCGGTGACAGTGTCCTTGACCATAAGGTCGGTGAAGCGCTCAACGTGGCCCGACGTCCTGTTTGGAATAGAAGTGAGATGAGCGCGCAATGGTAAAAAAAAAAAAAAAATTGCCAAAATACTTGAAAACCTCGTCCTTGGTCATGATGGTACAATCGACCTCGAGCATCTGCTCCTCGAGGACAAAGTGCTGGCGCCAGGCGTGGAGGATGTTGGACTGGACGGCGCAGCCAGGGGGGCCGAGGTCATAGAGGCCTAGCAAAAAGAGGGTTGAGCAACTGCAAACAGGCGGAAGTGGCTAGGTACCAGCGACACCGTTGTAGATTTCAAACGAGGGGCGGAAGAAGAAGCGTCGCGTGAGCATCTCCTCAATGCCGGCGCGGTTGATGGGCTTGGGCTGCATCAATGATCGAAGGGAGAGAAAAGAGAAAAGAGAAAGGGGGGTGAGAGAGGAAAAGTGATCAGTACATGTTTTGCGCCGCGCCCTCTCTCTCTTGCCCCCAGGCAGCAAAACACAACGCGGTCACGGTGCTCTTCATACCTCGCTGGGAGCAGCCTGGGCAGCAGGAGCAGACATGGTTACGTGCTGATCGTGTGGAACAGTCGAGGGAGTCGCTGACGCAGAGGTGTTGCTTGCCTTGACGGTGGTGGTTGTTGGGCGACAGAAACAGGGGCCGTCGGGTAACAAACACGAGTGCATACACGTCTAGGTAATAGACAGCGTTAGTCAGTTGGAGAGGGGAGGCAGAAGGAAGGGCAAGCCGAAATCCGCGATGCAATACACGGCCATTTGTGTGTGTGTGTGTGTGCCGCCCTGACAAACATTTTCCAAAGTGAGGCGCCCAGACCGATTTGCGCGCGCAATTTCGCTCACCGTCAAGAATGGCTGAAGGTAACAAAGTCAACGACGCCTTCGCCCTTTGTGCCCTAACCACACGAGCGGACGGCGCTCTATGCCAGAGCGACCGACACGCACGAAGAAGCGATCTGCCTGGTCAGAGAAGCTGCGCAAGGCGCGCCAGGGCGGCCAGCTGAGCGACAGTGACGAGGTAAACGAGGCAAAAGGCAACCCAGTTGACCGTGCTTCTTTTTTAGTCGGCTGACGAGGGCAAGGCGGGCAAGGTCTACGACGAGGTCGACGAGGGGACGTACTCGCACCTGCGCCGCAAGCTGCAGGACGAGTTTGTGGTGGACGATGACGGCGCGGGCTATGGCGAGGGCGACGCGGACGATCTCGATGACGACTACGACAACGAGGACGACGAGGACATGCCCGGGGCAAAGCCAAAGGTAACGCTAGCAAAGGGAACGAGCACTAAGCGAAAAGCTGCAGGAGAAGAAACGCAAGGCCATCGTGCCGATGGACCACAAGCCCAAGAAGCGCATCAACAACCTGTTTCTGGGTGTGGCCTCGCGCGCCCCCAGCACCATGATCGCGTCCGGCACGTCGTCCTCGGCGACAGCGGGCGCATCGGCACAGAAAGTGGACGAGAGCGACGACAAGTTTCTGGAATCGCTCATGACAGACTTTTTCGAAAAGCCAAAGAACGCTCCTGCCAAGCCCACTGCGGCCACCACGACGGCGGCCCTCCGCCTGTCCACTGTGGCCTTGCTGTCGAGGTAATCTTTGTACTTTTGCGGACTTGCTCATGCTAATCGTTTCAAATTTTAGTTCCACCACCGAGCAGGCCCCGTCAGCTGTGGCTCCTTCTGCTGCGATCAAAGCAGCAGCGTTGATGGAGGACAAGATGGATCTCGATGCGTATGCAATTTGCAAAAATAGAAATTCTTCTATTTAAATCTTTTTAAAAATTATTTTACTTTAGGCTTTTCGCCCCTCTGCCCACAAAGAGCGTCCCCGCGGAAAAACCGACCCCAGCACCTGTGGCCCCCAAGAGCACCTTTGTGCAGCCCCAGATGCCGACCAAGCTCGTGCTGCAGCCCAAATTTGAGGAGGTCAACACGACGGCGGTTACGCCCGTCGACAACGGCAAGAGTGCGCCCCAGATTGAGGACGGCAAGCTGTCCATGTTTTGGACCGATCTCTGTGAAGTCAGCGGAGTGCTCTATCTTTTCGGCAAGGTAATAATTGCAATAACAGTATTCATGGATTTTTTTTTAAAAATAAAAATAAAAAAATTTATTAATAATAGGTGGCAAAGGACGACGGTTCTGGCTACATGAGTTGCTGCGTCGCCGTTAAAAACATGCAACGAAACGTCTTTGTATTGCCTCGCGAAAAGGTCACCAAGGGTACGTCCATCCATTCTTTCTGTGCTGAATGCAAACCCAAATTTGTATCTTTCATAAGGGGATGGAACGGTGACAGATGACGACGTGACCATGCCGATGGTCTATGAAGAGATTGCAAAGAAGATGGACGAAAACAACATTCAGCAGTGGGCCAGCAAGGTCGTCACGCGCAAGTACGGCTTTGAGCTGCCCAACATTCCCGGCGAGGCAAACTACCTCAAGGTCGTCTACCCTTTCAGCTGTATGCCTAGTAAATACGAAAACAATTTCTAATTATTCCCCATCTAGCGCCCGCTCTTGCCCTCGGTCTCAAGGGCACAACGTTCAGCCATGTCTTTGGCACCAACACCAACATGGTCGAGCTGTTTTTGCGCAAGCGCCACCTGATGGGCCCGTGCTGGATCACCGTGTCCAACGCGGCCGTGAGCAACCTCAAGGTGTCCTATTGCAAGCACGAGGTGACCGTGACCAACCCCAAGGACATTGTCCGTGCCACCACCGATCGTCCTGCTCCACCCCTCGTTGTCATGAGTCTCTCGTTCAAGACGCTCGTGAGCGCACAGCAGCAGAACGGCCACAGCGCGACCGAGATCGCCATTGTCTCGTCCATCGTTCACAACCAGGTCAACATTGACGGCCACACAGTCAACCCGGACAAGCAGTACCAGTCGTTCATGGTCGTCCGCCAGCAGGACAGCATGCCTTTCCCGCCCTCCTTTGCCGAGGTGCTGTACCAGAACCAGCTAGAAAAGGCCATCATCAAGCAACCCACGGAGCGTGCTCTGCTTGGTCGCTTGATGGGTACATACTAGCCCGAAGAATAACTGTTTTTCGCTCAGCATGTTTCCCTAGCTCACATCCTCAGCGTCGATCCCGATATCCTCGTCGGCCACAATTTCGTCGAGTTTGGCCTGGATGTGTTGCTGAATCGACTCCGCGCCACCAAGGCTGACAACTGGTCCGCCGTGGGCCGTCTCAAGCGCAGCACGTAAGCGATTGGCTCAATAATTATATGAATTTTTTTTTTAAAAAAAAAATGAAAATGAAAAAAAAAAAAAAACAGATGGCCCAAGCAGCTCAACTCGGCTGGGTTTGGCGATCTGAGCTATGCCGAAAAGCAGATTGTGAGCGGCCGCCTCGTTTGCGACACGTACATCAGCGCCCGAGATCTCCTGTCCAAACAGCAAAACTACTCGCTGAGCATGCTCGCGTCGACCCAGCTCAACACAGAGCACGAGTCGATTGATTTCCACGACACGCCTAAATACTACTTTGACGCCAACAAGCTCCTAGAGCTGATCTACCACTGCAAGGAGGAGGCCCGTTTGACGCTCGGCCTCATGTTCAAGCTGCAGATCCTGCCCCTGACCAAGCAACTGACCAACTTGGCCGGCAATCTCTGGTACTTTTTTTTTTTAAACTTGCTCTGACTTTCAATTGAAAAAAAAATAATAATAATAATAATGCAGGAGCCACACGATGGCAGGTGCCCGTGCCGAACGAAACGAGTACCTCCTCTTGCACGAGTTCCACAAGCGCAAGTTTATCTGCCCCGACAAGGCGCCCTATGCCAAGAAGCCCATGCCCCCACCCTCCAATGCCGACGACGACGATGATGAGGCCGACGACGGCAAGACCAAAGGGACGGCGGCAAACAAGACCGGTGCCGCAGGAGCAGGCAAGCGCAAGCCGCAGTACGCCGGTGGTCTCGTGCTCGATCCCAAGCGCGGCTTTTACGAAAAGTTTGTCATCATGCTCGACTTCAACTCGCTGTACCCGTCCATCATCCAAGAGTACAACATTTGCTTCACGACCGTCAACCGCACCTCGATCGTAAGCTACTTTCAAAAAAATAAAAAAAAAATTTTAAGAACCTTCATGTTTTTTTCCTGCAGGACGAAACAAAGGACAACGCGGATGTGGACGTACCAATGCCAGATATTCCGGACAAGGGTCTTGAGGTACCCCCTGTATTATTGAAATGTAATTCTTTTAAAAAGAACGGTAACAGATGGGTGTGCTACCGCGACTCTTGCAAACGCTTGTGCAGCGACGTCGCCAAGTGAAAAACCTGATGAAGGACAAGACGATTGACGCCAACGAATACTCGCAGCTCAACATCCGCCAGCAGGCGCTCAAGCTCACGGCCAACTCGATGTACGGCTGTCTCGGTTTCTCGCACTCGCGTTTCTACGCCAAGCCCCTCGCCATGCTGATCACCAGCATCGGACGAGATACCCTCCAGAAGACCGTCACCCTTGCCGAGCAAAAGTGTGGCCTCGAGGTAAAGAATCGTGTGTCGACTTGATCTCTGATATATAAAAAAAACTATGGCTAGGTCATCTATGGTGATACCGATTCGATCTTCATCAACACAAACAGCGACGACCTCCAACAGGCCAAGGCGCTCGGTGGCAAGCTGAAGAAGGAGGTGAACCAGCTGTACAAGCTCCTCGAGATCGAACTCGACGGCGTGTTCCAAAAACTCCTCTTGCTCAAGAAGAAAAAGTACGTGGCGCTTCTCGTCGACGAGTCCACGGAAGGTATTCAAACCAAAGAAGGAAAAAAAAAAACATAAGACTAATATTTGGTTCTGCAAGGCGTGCTCAAAACTACGCGAGAAATCAAGGGTGTGGACATGGTTCGTCGCGACTGGTGCGATCTCGCCAAGGACCTCTCCAGCGCAACGTTGGATGTCATCCTCTCGGACAACAAGACGCAGGAGGAAGTGGTCGAGGGCATCCACGATCTTTTGAGAAGCGTAGCAAAGGACGTCCGTGACGGCTCTGTCCAGCTGCAAAAGTTTGCGATCCACAAGGTACCAATCTATTAAAATATTCTGCTATTTGCTCAGGCGATTCCTTTCTTCTCCCCTTCGTTTGCGCAGAGTCTCACAAAGGCACCCGAGGACTATGCCGACGCAAAGAGCCAGCCCCATGTCCAGGTGGCCCTACGCCTCAAGTCCAAGGGCTATGCCACCCACCAGCACGACACGATCCAGTACATCATCTGTCAAGGCGACACGCCCGCGCCCGCATCCCGAGCCTACCACCCCGACGAGATCCTCAACTCGCAAGGGACGCTTTTGGTGGACGTCGAGTGGTACATCCGACAGCAGCTGCATGCGCCCATCACGCGTCTCTGTGAGCCCATCCAGGGCACGGATGCCGGCCAGATCGCCTCGTGCCTCGGCCTTGATCCCGGCAAGTATGCCCACTCGGGTCCCGGAAGCGTCGACGTTGAGCTCAAGACCCTCGACTCGCAACTGACCGACGAAGAGCGCTATGCCGACGCGATCGCATTCAAGCCCGTGTGCCACTCGTGTGGGCAAGCCAACTCGATGGAGCCAGTATTGCGGAAGAGGTGAACGATAATTTTATTAGTTATTTGTTTATTTATTTTTCCGTGAACGCAAATAGCACCGGGACAGATATTGTCCACTGCTTTGAGTGCCCCGAGCCCAACTGCGGCAAATTGCTCAATCCGTACTCGATCGCCTCGCAACTCAACAATGCCATCCGCAACGACATCCAGCGCTACTACGATGGGTGGGTCGTGTGCGATGACCCTGCGTGCCGCAATCGGACGCGTCAGATTGGTGTGTATGGTCGCCGGTGCCTGGTGCCTGGCTGCCGCGGCGTGATGCATCCCGAGGTAATTATTAATACTTTTTTATTTATTTATTTATTTTATTTTATTTATTTTTCTGTTGCTGCGTGCGTGCAGTTCTCCGATTCAAATCTCTACACGCAGCTCACCTACTACTCGTATCTCTTTGACGTGGACCACCATCTGAAGAAGATGGTCACAAACATCAATGACGTGACCCAAATCGACCGAGCACGCAAACTATTGAGCCAGCTCATGCCCGCGTTTGAAATTCAAAGGGCTGTCTCCAACAAGTACCTGAAGATGTCGGCACGCCGCTTTGTCGATCTGTCCTCGCTCTTTTCGTTCACCAAGACTGCCTAGAGGTTTTTGTTTCTCTTAAAGAAGTTTGTATAGCTTGTCGTTTTGGTTTCTTTTCCAGCTCCTCCCGGATAGTTTTGAGATACAAGAGGAGAGCATGTATGATACGCTTGTTCCCCTAATAGCCTCGCACTGCAGCCTCTATCTAGGACGACGCGGACTTGCCGTATTTTTGGTTTACCTTTTCCAGCTAATTTTTTTTTTTTTTTGTGTGTGTGTGTGTGTGTTGTGTGTGTTAGTTGACCTGCAAGTACAGTTGACTAGTAGTACCACTTTGGTGGCGAGGCTCATTATGCTGGTGTCACCTTGCAGCTGGGTGTAGGGTGGCTCGATGGTCGCGTCGCCTCCAAACAGCACGATTTTCTGTCCCTTCCACTCGACCGGCAGGCTAGTTTTCTTTAAGTACTTGCAACGGTGTACAAAACGGACATACATCTTCTTGAGCTCGTTGTACAGCTCCTGCGCCTCGGCGGGAACAGAGGCGTTAAAGTCGTTGAAGAGCTTGGCCTGCTCGTGCTCAAACTTGTGCAGCCACTTGACATCAATTTGCCCGATCGGCTCCGGCTTGTCGGTCCCTTGCGGTCCCTGCTCTACGCTTGCGACCTGCCCCGTTGCAACGGCGTTCAAACCAACAACAAGCCACAATAGCGTACATGCTTGAGGTTGACGATGCTAACAGACGTGCCAGACGCCAGAACGGCCACGCCTGACTGCTGGCTGTCCACGACGACCACGTTGCCCTCGATCTTGCCTCCCTTCTTGCTGTTGACCACGCGCGATGCGCCCACGGTGAGCTCGAGGGTCATTTGGTGTTGGTTTTGTGCTGGTGGAAAGTGTTTACGCAATACGTAAGAAACTTTATGCATTTCGTCCGACCAACTGTCGCAGCCAAAAAAAAACAGTCCAGACAACGCCAATGTCCAAGAAGAGCGGCGCATCCGCAAGCAGGAGCAGCAGCAGCAGCGCCAAGGCAATAGCAAAACAGCTGTCCGAGGAAAAGTACGAGGAGGTGAGCGAGGCGTTCAACCTGTTTGACACGGAGGGCAGTGGGCAGATCCATGCCAGTGACGTCGAGATTGCGCTGCGTGCGCTCGGCGTCGTGCTCACGGACGACGTGCTCGAGCTCGTGCGCGATGCGATGCTGAGCGCAAGTGGAACAGGAGGCGGTGGCAGCAAATCGCTGACGTTTGCCGCATCGACCAATTCCTCGTCCTCGGCTGCCGCCTCCAAATCAATAGTCACATTCGATGCCTTTCTGGGGCAGACCGCGCGCTTGCTGGTAAACGAAACCGGCCTTTCGTCGTCTGCTTTTGTTCATTCCGAGGGAAAATAAAAAAGGACGACAAAAAATACGAGCTCGAGATGCGCAAGGCGTTCAGGCTACTTGACACGGACGGCAAGGGCGCAATCTCCCTCAAGAATCTCGAGCGCGTCGCCCGCGAGCTCGGCGAGGACTATTCTCAAGAAGATCTCCAGGTACATGTATTTGTTTTATTTATTTATTTATTTTTTTTCTTATTCTCTTGTTTCACACAGGCGATGATGGAGGAGGCGGACCGGGACAAGGACGGTCTGGTGAACGAGGACGAATTTATGCATGTGATGAAGAAAGCCCAGCTGTACTGACCTATAGAAAATTTTCATTGACCGAGTTTTCCTTTCTTTTTTTTTTTTTTTTCCCTTAATTCATTCGGCATTCCTCGTCCTCGAGGATGCTGCAGTTTCAATCGGCCCAATCGGCCGTTTGCTGTTTGCCACAAAAAAAAAACAGCCCCACGCCTGAAACATTAGTTACTGCCGCCCAGTAGAAAAAACTGACCAATCAGAGTCTTTCACGAGGAAACACGAGAAAACCCAAAAAAGAAGAGGCATTTTTCTTTTTTCAAAGTCAACAGGAAATGGTACGCAGAAAAAAAAAAAACAGCAAGACAACTTCCCCACTGCCCTTCCGCCGCGTCCCGCGAGACCGCGCGCTCTCCTTGCTGTCCTGCTTGTCTGTCTTTCTGGTGGGTGCAAAGCAGAGAGAGAGGTGGAAGAAA
>Ga0302227_10003095_pt1 | contig 11084 bp, 16 predicted proteins | sample II_Palsa_N1_1_FD_193525 | JGI IMG/M metagenome (GOLD analysis project Ga0302227, IMG submission 193525) | Peat permafrost microbial communities from Stordalen Mire near Abisko, Sweden - II_Palsa_N1_1 | ecosystem: Environmental > Terrestrial > Soil > Palsa > Peat permafrost | place: Sweden...
TCCTGGCGCCTCTGGTACGTCGGCCCTCGACCTCCCCCTCCCCCCCCCCCAAAAGCAGCAGGAGAGGAACTGACGTGGTTTTTGTCTTTTTTTGCTTAGACGAGTATCGAGGCCGAGCGTCAGCGGCTCGTGTTTTCCGGGCATGTCCTCAAGGACACGAGCACTCTGCGGTCCTATGGTGCGTTTTTTTTTGTTTGTTTGTTGGTACTTACGTAGGCCACACCGGGTCTGAAAATCGAAAAACCAACACGCAGACGTCAAGGCCAACAACACCATCCATGTCGTCAAAGGCGCGGCCAACAACGCGCAGCAGCAGTCGGCCACTGGCAGCAACGTGCCCACACCCACGAGGATCGCGTCCCCCGCCACAGCGGCCAGTGTGACACCAGCACCGACTGCGGCACGACAGGCGAGTCCATTTGGCGGCCTGGGCGGCGGCCTGGGCGGGATGCAGCAGCAGATGATGCAGAACCCCGACATGATGCGCCAGATGCTTAACTCGCCCATGATGCAGGCCATGCTGGACAACCCCGAGTTTCTCCGCACGATGATGCTTTCCAACCCGGAAATGCAGGCCGTGGTCGAGCAGAACCCCGAGCTGCGCCAAATCTTCAACGACCCTGCGTTCCTGCGCCAGTCGCTCCAGATGGCGGCAAACCCAGAGCTCTTACGCGAGATGCAGCGCAACGCAGACCGTGCCATGCAAAACATCGAGATGATGCCCGGCGGCTTTGATGCCCTCCGACGCATGCACACCAACATCCAAGAGCCCCTGATGAACGCAGCAATGGCTGCCCGCGGGAACCAGACGCCCACACCGACCGTCCTTTCCGCACCGCGTACGTCTGCCTGGTTTTATAAATAAATAAAAAATGCTGAGGGCGACGTAATACAGAGTCTCAACCAAACAGCGCCCCGATGGCCAACCCGTGGGCTTCGCCGGCCGCATCAGCTTCTACGGCGGCGTCACCGTTCCAAATGCCAAATTTGTTTGGCGCCGGCGATGGAGGCTTCCCAGGCATGGGCGGCGCGGGCACGAATCTCGGCGGCGGCGCCTTCCCCGGAATGCCAAACCCCGAGGTTATGAACTCGATGATGCAAGACCCCAGCATGCAGGCCGTCATGAACTCGATGATGAGCAACCCCGACTTTATGGAGATGGTATTCCTGTTGTCTTTTTTTTTTATGCGTGTATTCAATGAACGCTTCCCATCACTCTGTGAAGGCCTTCAATATGAACCCGCAGACGCGGCACCTGCTCGACTCAAACCCAATGATGCGCCAGATGATCCGGAACCCGGCCTTCCTTCAGTCCATGAATTCCATGATGCCCCAACTACGTGGCGCTCTGCCCCCTGCTCCGAGCACAGCAGTGCCCGTGCCCGTCAACCCGTTTGGTGCCTTTGGCGGAGGTGGCGGCGCCGCAGGGTTCCCAGGGCTGTTCTCGATGTTTACCCCTCCGCCTGTGGCCGCTGCTGCTCCGGCTGCCTCTCAATCAACCGCGGCCACAACAGTTACCTTAACACAGGCAGAGTATGAGACCAGGTTTGCGCCAGAGCTCGAGGCGATGCGCGACATGGGCTTTGTAGACACGCCGGCCAACATAACGGCTCTGCTCGCAGCAGGAGGAAACGTCAACTCTGCTATCGACTACCTCTTGCGCCAATAAAAAGGATCATTGTGCATGGAAACCGACAAATTTATATTTACAAATTTATATTTACAACTGGGTACAACGGGCTTGAAAACTTTACGATTCCGCCGCATCGTCGGACGATGACCCACCGACAAGCCCGAGGGCGAGTTTCCTCACAACCTCGCCTTGCTGGGCCAGTTGCTCCTTGACCTGGGCGGCCTGATCGCCCTTCGCGCTGAGGCTCCTGATGACGAGCTGTTGCATGGACGTGAGGGCTTGCATTTGGTCGCTGGGGTATGCGTTCTTGGCGGCGAGTTGGGCCACAATGGCCGGCACGAGACGGCCAGGCGCGAGCAACATTCCTTTCGTCGCGTGCTGGAACAGGACGAGGACAGCGAGATGGAGGATGAGCGAGGGCTCCAGAGACGTTTTGAGTTGAGCGACAAGAGACTGCCGCTGCTTGAAAACGACCTGGCGATCATGCTTCTTGTCAGCTTTTTTCCAGTGCAGGCCTAGCTGCGGTGCCACGGAATCAAGGGAGCCGACGAATTCGTCGGCCGACTTGGCGTTGACAAGGGCTGTCGTGATGATGCGCATGGCCTTGCGGTCATTTGGAGGGAATTTCTGATCGATAAACTCGTCCCGTTTGGACGCCACCAATTCAAGCTCCTTGGCCGCATCCTCGTCAGTAGCCGACGCCACCGGAACGAGGTTGTGCTGCCTCGCCAGATCGAGCACGAGAACGTCAACCACGGTCGACCCAAGGGTTTTTATTAGGTGCTTATCGAGAAGGCTGGCGGTCTGTGGATCTAGTTTTTTTAATTCCTATTTAAGCAGAGAGAAAAAAAATTTTTTTTCCCCCTTATACCGTCAAAGTAGGAAATCGACTTTTTGAAGAGCAGGATGTTCAGGCGCAGCTCGTCCACCTGATCGCGAGTGGCTTCCTGCGCCTTCTTGCGTGTATTGGCGGAGACAGCAGCAGGGGCGCGGAATACTTGAATGTATTCGTCCAACTGCTGGACCAGTTTGGGTCGCAGGTGGCGGACGAGCTCGCCGACAAAGTCGTCGTCTGCATCGGCAATGTGACTGTGAACGGCCTCCTTGAGCTTTATCAAGGGCAGGTTGGATGAAGCCGGCCCCGAAGAGGACTTTGGTAACGCAGCCTTGGCGCCTTTTTTCCTCCCTTTGCGGTCCAAACTCCAATCGTCGTCATCGTCTGCACGACAGTTTTTTTTATCGCATTAGCTCCCACTTTAATTGGGAAAAAAATACCTTGAGAATCTGGTGGCGGCGCAGACTCGGCAGCAGTGCGAAGGACGGGTTGCAGCGCGGCAAGGCATGACTGCACGAGGTCGGTCGTGGCAAAGTAGTGGTTGGCGAACCGGACAACCTTGTCGTTGAGGGACGCGCACCTAGCGAGGATTTGATCGACGTCCTCGGTGGCCAGCGACGAAGGGACAAAGTCATCGGCATGGACCCAACCGACAGACGAGAGCGCCTCGTCAATGCCCGCGTCGGCCATCCCCACGATCGACGGAGAAATAAACGACTTGACCAGGGCAATGTGTCCTTCGCCGGGGAAAAGTTTGCGCATGATGGCCTTGGCGTCGTCGACCTCGAGCCTCTTGAGCGTGTCGAGCTCGATGTAGCCATTCTGCAGGAAAAAGGCTGACACCGATGCCGCCTGTGTCCGCTGAAATATGTCGGGCACAAACACGGCATGATCGCGCACGCCACTCAGTTTCCCGGCCACTTCGCCCTGGGCGATCAGTTCGTCCACGATTCCGGCCACGAGGCGTTCCTGAAGCGCATGTGTCTGCGCGAGCGTTTTAAACGATGTCGGCCGCGTGGCAGCATTAAGTGCGCCGCGCACGATGGCTTTCAGGCGACGCAGGTATGCATCCGTATAGACTGTTCCGGTGACTGGGTCTCGCTGGCCTCCGATGACGCCCCCGTCAACGGCCTTGTCAATCAGTTGGCTCAAGAACTCGGTCGACAAGCCGAATCGCTGGCATAGGTCCGCAACGTACAACTGGCCGGCCTCTTGAAGCGCCTCGTGGATCTCCTCGACGACGTCGGCAAAGTACTCACTACATTCCGACAAATCAGGCTATTTCTTTTTTCGTTAACACTTGTTACGGGCTCATGAGCTCGCCGTTGATCAGCGTGAGTGGCTCGGCATCGTTCCGGTGCTGCAGCGTGAGCCTGCTCGCGGATGCCTCGATGTAGGCATAGTCCATGTTGAGTGACCGCTGCAGCTCGAGCAGTTCGACACGCCCGCCTCTGGCCTTCATCTCCTGAGCCACCTCAATGTCCAGCTGCTGCGGCGTGACGTACTCCTGCACGCATTGGTCAGACATCTAGCTGCAATGCAGGCTTCACTGCTGGTTGCACCTTGCCATCGAGCGTGTACAGCACCACCAGCTTGCGCGCCTCTACCAATCGGCGCACAAGCTCCACACAGTTCTGCTCCGATAGACGGTACGTCACATCCGTCTGTTGCGCCTGCTGCAGCCGCTTGCGCAGTTGCGCGACAAACTCCGCCTAAGCCAGTCCGTCAGGATCACCCAGTACTCTGCCCAGACATACCGTGGCCATTTTTACAAGTGGCATGCCCGACTGAACCATCCTTTTGCGTTTTTTATTCTCGTTGCACCGTCTTTTTGGTTTTTTTTGCCGCGGTTTGTAAATCTCCTCGGTACGCGGTGTGTTGCTTGTGGGGGAGGTTTCTTGTATTTTAGGTTTTTTTTTTAATCGTGGGTCTGTGCCAAACTGTGTGTGTGTGTCACTGATTTACCCCTCACCGCTAGACCTCAGGCCCCCAACGAGCATGTCTAAGCAGGCGTGCCCGCTGTGCGATAGGCTGTACCTCGTGGGACGCGAGCTAGAGGAACACGCCTCTGGCTGTTCGGGCCTGCCCGAAATCAGCTCACCAGCCTCGTTGTCAGGTTCCAACAACAACGTGCGCTCGCCGTCATTCTCGACGCAGGACGCGGGCTCCATGGCATGTCCCATGTGCGGCAAGATGTATCCCGTTGTCGAGATCGAAGCTCATGTCAACTATTGCATGGTATCGCCTTGTTCATTTTCCGTGCACGTCTTTTTTTTTTAACAAGGCCTGGCTTGAACTACAACCAAAGGAGCATCCCTCTGACGAGAAGAAGCCTCTCGACATACCGGTTGCCAAGCCAGTGGTGCCAGCCTCCAAGCCAACGGCTGCGACAGCTGCTATCGTTCCTCCTCCCGGCTACGCAAACTCTCTGCAGGCGCAACGTCCATCGTCACACAACTTTGAAGCCCCGCCACCGAGCTACACGGCGTCCTTTTTTCATCAGCCCCCACCGCCGCAGCAACAGCAACAACCACTGCAGCATCAGCAACAGCGCTACCCGCTCGCCCCTCAGGCACCACTGCAGCAGCAACAGCAGCAACAGCAACAGCACATGCCTGCTTATTTTCCCGCCATGTTGCAGCCCACACAGGCGAACATCATCAGCACCGCCCCGACAGCGGCGCCTGTGGCCGCCGCTCCTGTCGCTGCGCCCATCCCGGTTGCAAAGCCAGCGACGAACCCGTTTACGGACCCGTTCTCGTATGCGCCCTCTGGAAGTGCATACGCTAGCTTTTATGCGTCGAGCCCCAGCCAGCCGCAGGCAAATGCCTCTTCTGCGGCGACCATGCAGTTGCCTGCCCACATGCACGCCAACATCCCGCCCTACACCCCCTCGCAGCCGCAGCCGCAGCAGCCGCAGCAGCCATCGGCGGCCCCGACAGCGCATTCGACTGCCCAATCGATCCCTGCCATGCCAGTCCAACAGCCACAGGGCACCAACGCGCCAGCGTCGTCGGGTCAACTGCCGGCACACATTTACGCCAACATTCCGCCGTACACGCCCTCGCAACCGCTGCAGCCGTCGGCGACCGCAGCCCTACCAGCGACTGGATCGGCCACGCCTGCCACATTGGCGGCCGTCGCTGCTCCTAACATCGGTGAGATTGTATCGAATCCTTACTTGGCTCGGCAAGCCTCGCAGAGCGCCGTTGAGACGTCTCAAAAGCCTATGATGTTCACCGAGCGAACTGGTCACCCTCCGCCAGTTCCACCGGTCAAATCGGTTGCAAGCGTGCCCTCACTCACACCGCCGCCCACACCTACGCCATCATCCTCGTCCGCATTTGCAGCCAAGCCAGTCGTGCCCCCCAAGCCGGAGACCGTCGTTCCCCTAACCAAGCCTGCTCCCCCGCCTGCAAAGCCGTATACGCCTGCTGGTTTCGTGTCTGTTTCCTCGACATCCGGCGTTCCCGTCCCGATAAACAGACCGACTGCTGCCGCTCCTGCCCCCGCACTCCCACAAACCATCGACGCGGAAAATCCTGCGCCAGCAAAAGCGGAGCCAGCGCCGCCGGCTCTGTCGAAGATCCATCAACTGATAGCCCGCGCGACTATCAGTCCAACGTTAAAGGACGCTGGTTTCAAGGTACCGACTATGTAAAAAAAGGATATCTCTAAAAAGGATCACCGTTTTTGCCAGAAAGTGTTGGTGGCCATGAAAGAGATGCTCGTGCAGGCTTCGCGTTACTATCTCAGCCAGGAGTATGACGAAAGTTTCATCCTCTATTACAAGTTCACGAGGTATACAAAAAAAATAATGTTTCTTCTCTTGATCATGCCTCGTCATAGTGTCATTTCCACGATCGTCCCCAAACTCGAGGGATTTCAAAAGGACGACACCCTTTATGTTGCTCTCAACCAGCTCGCCAAAGGAAGTGTCCTTCAGCGTCTGGAAAAACTCAAGGACCAAATCAAGGGCAAACCGTTTACCGCAGAGTCGTTTGCAACCTTTCAGAGAGGTTTGATATTCATCTTACTATTTTTTCAGTCGTTGAATGAATAAAACAGAGGGAGACGAACTGGAAGCCGCAAGCAAGCCTGCACCGCCGCCATCGAAGCCTGCTCCTCCCATTCAGCAGAAGCCGAAACCTGTCGTTGAGCCCAAGCCGGTGACGTCTGCCCCGAAACCAGCTGTTGCTGCCAAGCCCGTCGTGTCGGCGACTTCCGACCTCGTTCCCCCGAAACCGGCCATCACAGCCAAGCCAAAACTTGCGGACCCCCCATTACCACAAGTACAAGTCAGCAATGGTGGCAGCGAGGCTGCTCCTGCGTCGTCGGTCCCTGCCAAGCTGTCGATCAATACTGGAACACCTGCCGTCGCCGCATCATCCTCCAAATTGGCAGTGACCCCTGTAACTCCCTCGTGGCAAAGATCAGTCAGCCCCACCGGCCTCGTGAACGCGAAGCCCACTTCGTTGACAACGGCACCGACCAAGACGCCTTTGGTACCGCCAAAAGCAGCAGATCCCGAACCAGAACCCGAGCCCGTTCCTGTCGAAACGAACAACGGATGGGACGAATGGGACAACTTTGATCAAACTTCAGATGCCCGACCAGCAAATGTCGAGGATGCCAATGTATTTTTTTTTTTATCGCATTTTTCCTGCTTTAACAGTTAAAAAAACTTGGAAAACAGACGGTCCTCTACAAGGCTAAATCGATTGGCGCGTACGATGCTCGAACAGACGGAGAACTCTCTCTTGCAGTCGACGATGTCGTGGAGGTTCTCGAGAGTGACAGCAACAACGACGACTGGCTGTACGCACGCTGCAATGGCGTCCTCGGCTTTGCGCCCGCAAACTACCTGGTGAAAATCGAATTGGAACAACCATTACCGTCAGAGTACAGTGTGCCGGCTACACCCATCTCTCCAAGTGTTGTGCCGCCAAAGGCAACTCAAACTCTCCCCGCAGGTGACCATGCACGCGTGCAGGTATGTGCGAAAAGTTTTTTATTTTTATTTTTCTGAATGGGTTTGCGCAGATCAAGTTCAAGACCAAAGCCATCCAGGACTTTACGACCACAGCTGCTGGCCATCTCTCGTTCAAGACGGGGGATGAGCTCGAGGTTTTGTCTGAACTCGGCGACAACTACTTGGCTCGGCTGGGTGCCAACAAGGGCATGGTTGAAAGCAGGATGACCGAAAAGGTTTTCGCATAAAAATAACAAAGCATTAAAAATACTATTCGATGCAGGGAGCAAGGAAGTTGGAAAAGAGAAAATCGATCTTTGGTATGTTTGGACGCGAGGCCTCGTCCAACCTTCTGGCTGCCCCTTCTGCCAAAGAGCTGCCACAACTTCCGCCCAGTGATGCCGACTCTGTCAAGTCTGCAGACTCGGATCAGTCGCCCATGGTGTCCCGCAAAGTCATCTTCAACTATGATGGCGAAAGTGACGGCGATCTCGCCATTACTGCTGGCGAAGTCCTGTATGTCGCCATTGCCGATGCCACCGTCACCGACAATCTCATTGTTGCGACAAACTCTGCTGGCAAGGTTGGAAAGGTCCCTGGAAACTATCTGGTACAACTTGTTTTTGATTTTTTTCGCTCATTTCAATTAAAAAAAAACTCTTTTTCTCTCCCCATATTCAATCAGGAGGAAGGCGAGGTCCCTGCCGCCCCCCTGCCTTCCCATGCCTCGCCGACTGTAGCGTCACCAAGCAACAACGCAGGCATGGGCAAGAAGCAGGCAGATGTGCCAGCAGCAACGTCACCAATCAACGGCGGCAAAAACTTGTTCAAGCAGACAATGTCCAAGATCGGAGGTCTCAAGTTGGTTGCGCCGTCCGTGCCGACTGCGACGGCGGCTCCTTCTGCCGCTGTGCGACCTCCACATTTGCGAGATGTGTACATTGCCAAGAACGAGTTCCTCGCGCTCAAGGCCGGTGATCTCACCGTGTCGGTGAACGACCAGGTTGACATGATCGAAAACGACGATGGCTTTGGTTGGTGCAAGGTCACACGCATCGCAGATGGTGCGACAGGTCAAGTTCCCTGCGACTGTCTCGAAAAGAGCGAGTCTACCCACGACGCAGGACCTCAAATGGTCGGTGGACCCAAACTTGATTCTTCGGCTGCTGATGCGCTCACGGTATTTTTTATTTTTATTTTTTTTATCTGTTTGGTGCTGATACACTTTTGTTAAGAAATTCATGGATAATTGGGAGCGACTGGCTGGTCCAACCGAGGTTCAGCGACGAGCGTCTGAAAAAAAGCGTCAAGTCAAGATCTATGAAATCCTCGACACCTGGTCAAACTTTGTGGAACAAATGAGGGAGCTTTGTGAAGTATGCATACGTATTTTCCTCTTATTTCTAATGATGATAACTTTTCTCATCAGGAAATCGTCGAACCCTTGAAAAACTCTGACATATTCTCACCGGTAACGACATTAAGCAAGAGTGTCTGCTTCGAAATTGACCCCTTCTTTTTTGATGTTGACAGGAAGAGCTCAAAGACGTCCAGACAAACGTGTTTGACGTCCGCAGAGTGACCGATGACTTTTATGGCAAGCTCTACCAGCGCATCGTTGACGAGAGCAACTACTCGGTCGATACAATCGGCGATGTTCTCGTGGCCGGACTCGAAGAGTTCAAAGTGTTTACGATTTATTGTTTGCATTTGTCTCGCGCCGTGGATGTTTTGTCCTCGAGGAGCAAGAACGACGAGGCCTTTACCGAGTTTGTCGAAGAGGTAGAAATTATCCGGTTCAAGAATGTGATTTAACCAACGTTTCTTATTCAATAGACTCTCAAGAAAAATTCAATGTCCCTGACCAGCCTCTTCACACAACCGTTCAATCGTTTGACCAAGCTGCGTTTGCAAATTTACGACCTCGCCAAAGTCACTCCGACCACCACGCGCGACTATGAAGACTGTTTGCTGGTATTTGTTTTCTTCCCTTTCAAAAAACAAAAACAAAAAACAACCAAGAAACAGCTGACGTTTTTTTGCGGATTTCAGGCACAAGCGCAGGTGCAAGATGTGTGCGACGATGTCAACACCTTGAAACATCTCCACGACGACGTCTTCACCAATGTACGATTTTTGTTGATGTACGACATGGAAAAACTAATTCTTTCTGCGCAGACTCCGTTCGACAAGAAGCTACACTTTGATCCCCTGTTCATGGCCCCATCCAGGCGAACGCTGCTCCATTACGACGGCCTGGACCAGTACGAGTGAAAAATGAAGGAGATGACAATAGTTACAATATTTTTCTTTACCAGGGGATCGCACCACTTCATGGGCCTCTTTTTCGATGATTGTGTCCTCTTTGTGAACGAGCGCAAAGAGGCCATAGCACGTGCAAAATCGATCGCTGGCGATAAGAAGAAGGGAAAGGAGGCTCGCTTCAAGATCAAACTCACTCCGCTGTTCCTCGACATGATCCACCTGAATGAGGTGCACTCGGGCCTTGACGTCGAGCTCATTGACAAGTTGAACAGTACGATACTTACTTACAAGGCGGTGAATGTACGTTTCCCTCCCCCCTTTCTTGAAAAAAACAAAAAACATACTCACCGCTATTATCAGGCCCGGAGGAGAACGCGCGTGTTCCTGACGATCCACGGAGCCAAGCATGCGTTTGAGAGCAAGAAGGTTCTGTCTGTCAAGAACATTTGCCATCCTCCACCAAAAACAAGTGCTACGTCAGACTGCATCGTCTGTGCCATGCCCGAAAAACCCGCCGACCGGATGTACATCCAGGGCACAGACCAGGGCCTGTACTTGCGGCGACTGAACGAGCCAGAGTGGCATCCTGTGCTCGGTGTACGCAGAAAGGTCGCCCAAGTGGAAGTATGCAGCACATTGCTCGTTGCGATCGCGTACGACTCCAAGGAGGGCGGCAATGCGATCGTCTCCCTTCCCATGAAAAGCCTGGGCTCTGACATGATTGCGAACGAAGTCAAGGCCACCGTCTGGGAGGGCAGCAAGAACGCCGTCATGTTCCAAAACTCGCTGACGACCGAGGCGCTCTACAAGTCGATCGCTCTCATCAACGGCTATATCTGGAGCTACAGCAACGTCGGCAACAGTGCTCCCACCACGGCGCCCTCGCGCATCGTCAGTGCACCCGGTGGCACTTATGTCAACATGGTAAATGATGAGGTGAGAAAAATATTTTTTTTGTTTAACGAATTGGTTGCATAGGCGGACAGCTCGTCGATCGTCGTCGCTCTCCAGGACAATTTTGCTGTCTTGAGCGGGACGGTCCTCAAGGCCATGGCTCCGAATGTTCTTTCAAACCTCCCGCCAAAGTCGACACCCATCACTACCCTCCGACTGGAGACAGACGTCCTGCTGTGCTGCTGCGAGAATTTTGCCTTCCTAAGCAGCTGTTCTGGACTCTCCTACACTGCCACCCCGGTCGTCTGGACTGCGCCTGCCTCGAGTTTCAGTACTTTAAAAATGGAATGTTGAGAGATCTTGATCTGATTGCTGTATGCTTCTTTTTTAGCCATCTTTGGCGACTATTTGCTTGTCGCCACTGCTCTGTACATCGAGGTTCGCCACCTCCGCGTGCTTCCTGTGATCGTCCAGCTCATCCCTGC
>Ga0302227_10003098_pt1 | contig 11077 bp, 12 predicted proteins | sample II_Palsa_N1_1_FD_193525 | JGI IMG/M metagenome (GOLD analysis project Ga0302227, IMG submission 193525) | Peat permafrost microbial communities from Stordalen Mire near Abisko, Sweden - II_Palsa_N1_1 | ecosystem: Environmental > Terrestrial > Soil > Palsa > Peat permafrost | place: Sweden...
TGGTGTGATAATTAAATTAAAAATAAATACAGCCTCAACAGCTCGTGGGTCCTCACTGCTGCTCACTGCTCGACTGGTGTCAACGCCCGCAACGTCGAGGTTCACCTCCACCGCCACCAGATTACCCTTTCCGACAGCCAGGAGGATGGCATCGTTGCCGCCGTTGACGAGATCCTCATCCACCCCGACTACCGGTACCACCTCTCTAAATTCGGAAAATTGTCGACACTAAAAAACCTTGAATTAGTTCGCTTACCATTGACCACGATGTTGCTCTGTGGCACCTGAGCGAGCCCGTCACCTCCCTCGCCACCATCCAGATCGACACCACTGGCCAGTTCACAGTTCCCGGCGATGACACCATTGTATGCAAAAAAAAATAAATATCTCTCTTTAAAAAATATATTTTTTTCTTTTATTCCAAAGGTTACCGGCTGGGGCTACCTCCAGGAGAACGGCCGCCTCGCTACCACCCTCCAGGAGGTCACTGTCCCCATCGCCACCGATGCTGCCTGCGAGGAGAGCTACCCCCGCCAGATCACCGAGAACATGGTTTGCGCTGGCCTTCCTGAGGGTGGCAAGGACTCGTGCCAGGGCGACAGCGGAGGCCCTCTCTTCTCGCTTGCCTCTGGTACTGCGTGCAATCCTCTAAATTTCTCGACATCTGATAAAATTTTAAAAAAAATCCTACAGGCGTCCCCGTTCAGGTCGGCATCGTCTCGTGGGGTACTGGCTGCGCCCGTCCCGACTACTACGGTGTCTACACCAGGGTCCACGCCTCGTCGATCACCGACTTTATCCTCGAGACTGTCAACTAAGAAAGAAAAAAAAAGAGTTGCCACGTTCTTTCTTGTCTTATGTGTTTTGTTTCTTAGCAGTGTGATTCCACTCGTTCCTCCAATCATAGAACCGCCAGGCCAGCCATGCAGGCTTTGCTCTGCTTTGCCGATCGAACGAAAATTTTTTTGACATGAACCATCGATGACGTCAATTTACTTTCCGAAACAGTTAAGACTTTGCCAGCGACGCGTTCCGTTTTTCCCCCTCCTGCTCACCAATACACAAGTCCGCGTTGCGTTGGAGTGTGTGCTGTGAGTGATGCTGTTACCATAGTGTTTTTATTTTGAGAAAGCGTGAAAAAAAAAAAAAGAAATCACTTCTGTGGATTTCAGCAGCGCGAAAACCTCCCGAAGCCGTTGCAGAGGCCCACAGCAGCTCAGGGCACAGACGACGCCATTACGGTGCTCTTTGCACCTTTTGCTCTTTCTGTGCTCTGCGACTTTGTGCCCGACTTTGGGATTTGACAGTCACACTTTTCGTGCGAGTGTTGTTTACGTTTACGTTTACGTTTTTTGGCGCTAACGCTGCTTTTCTTCCTTTCCAAACTCAAACCCACTCTGGTACGGTTGCAGACGGATAAAGCATTGCCCCAAAGCACGTCAAGAGGCCAACCAAACATGCTTGCTCGGTAATCTGCAGTCTGTCAAAACAGCCTTTAAGCTCGCGTGTTGCTTGTAGTGGGGTGTTTGGAATGTCGACCGATATCCTCAGGCCGTACCTGAACAGTCCTCAGCAACAGCAGCAGCAGCAGCAGCAGCAGCAACAGCAGCAGCAGCAAGAGGGTGAGCAACAACCGATGCCGGCAAGGCCAGAGCCTATGGACGTTAGCATTGACCTGGACGTCCCATCTGGACGTCATCTCCATCAACAACACCAATACGGAAGTGTAAAGCTCGTAGCGGCGGCGACAACATCGACATATAGCAGCGGTGCCCCGGTGCAACCATCGGTAAAGAGATATACGCTCAGGCGCGGAGGTCCGAACAGCAGCAATACTTCGTCCAATTCTGCATCTGCCACACCTTCGCCCTGCCCTACTCCTCCCACCCACTACCAACAGCAGCAACAGCATCATCAGCACCAATATGGGTCGTACGATCTATTGATAAAACAAATTAAGATCAGTTTTGCTAATGAACGTATTTTTAGAAAGCGCATATCGATGGCGCAGAAATTTTCGGGCTCTCTTTATGCGACCGCGCCCTATTCTCATGTTGTTCCCGATGCCCTCACGACTGCCCTGAGAAAGACGCCTCCGTCGCCAATCGGTAACAAGACAGATGGGAAAATAAACAAAAAAAAGAATTAATTCATTTTCGAAAAAAAAAAGGCGATTTGCAAACTCTCCTTTCCGCCCCGCAGCCTCAGCAGCAATCGCCCGTGTCGCCGCGCCACCCGACACAGTTGCATGCCCGTCCGTCTGCGGCGATCGGCGGAGACGCTTTCTCGACAGCATTGTTTGCGTCCATCCTTTCGCACAGCAATCAGGGCCATTTTCATCGGGAAAGCACGCCATCTTCGTTGGACTTTTTCGCAGATGCCACCTTGGTATCCCCGCCATCGGGTGTGATTAGCTTTGGTAGTTCTGCTACATCCTCCCGTGTGCCCAGCCCGATCCCGTACCATCCGCACACACTCACGGCGGCCGCAGCAGCGCGCATGTCAAGACAGCAGGGTGGGCGTGATGGGACCATCACTCCCAACAACACTTCGGATGAGGACTCTGATGACAGCGACGACGGCGATCACCACGGAAGGAACGGCCGCCGGTTGTCACCTTCACAGCGAACACTCTCGCCGCGGGCCCGACGCGTCAACTTGTACGTGCATGTTTCTATGGTTGCTTGGCCCCATGGGTTTACCGAAAAACACAGAGAGTGGGTCCTCGTGACGGAGCAGGATACGCTCACCTCTTTGGAGCGCACACAAAAGGCGATGGTCGCACAAAATCCCGTCGGAAGGTGGATGGGCACAGTCGAGCCGCTCCTGATCAAGCACGACCAGTTCTGCGAGGACATGCATCAGCTGGTTGAGGTCTACATGAAGCAGATACGCTCAACTGGCGGGGCAGACACACGCCAGATTAATCTCCTCTTTGGCTCGGTCGCCAGCGTTCACGATGGTGCGCAGTACCTCCGCCGCGTCTTTCGCGAATCCCTTGATTCAAAGATGGATTCGACCAAGCTCATGGACAATGCCGTAAAAGCTGTATGCTGTCTCATTTTCATGGGTCGTGCTCTTATTTCTCATCCCTAGCTGCTCGCTTTCACGGCCGTCCTGGAGAGCCATGTGCGATCGGTTCCAAGCAATGTCCAACATTTGCACGACACACGCAGCTGGGACGAGACGTTTGAAGAGATGGTGTCTGTACGTTTTATTATTATTATTATTAAATTTTTTTTTTTTTGGTTGTTTTCTGATTGTTGTGGTAGAATTTGGAAAAGACGCACAAGCCGCTGTTGACCTTGGTGCGACGACCGATTGAATACACGGTACAACTTGAGGCCCTGCTTCGCTCGTTCTCCTCTGTGCCATCCGATCTCCAGCAGCAGGCGCTCGTGAAAGAAGCTGCTGAGGGACTCATCCTGTGGACCCCTCGTCTCGACGAGATTGCTTCGAGCTCTATCAACTAACTTTGCTATTTGTACTCACTACGTAAAAAAACAAATCCTGTGGTAGCGATTACACACTTGGATCTCTATGTCGACGCGACGGGTTTGCGCTGCTTGAATCGTCTCCGGAGCTCCTCAAAGTTGACACTGGCTTCACCACCACCATTGGTCACCGCCGGCGCCGAGTCATCGGGCGCGGGCCTCTTGGACCCCTTCTTCTTCGTGTCCTTTTGTTCGACCTCGGCCGACGCCCTCTTTCGCTCCTCAATGCTCTGGATCATCTTGGCCTTGTCCACGTTTGCCAAGTAGAACTCGTTCTCACGCTTGGATCGCGCCAACTCGGCTCGCAGCTTCTGTTCGCGCGACGCCTTCTCCAGGGCGATGCGCTCGGTCAAGTGGTGCCACTTGAACTTTGGCAGGTACTTGATCGTCCAGATGTCGTCGTGATAGAAGCTCGTCGTCTTTCCTCCTAACGAGGCGGGTTTGAGTGGATGCTTTCTTTGCCTGTCCGTACCAATGATCCTGTTGTTGAGCAGCGTCGCCACACGCTTGGCCTCGTTCTTGTTGATGAACTCGACCCACCCCTCCACAAACTTTTCCTTGCGATTGCCGCCAAAACGCATGCGCTTCTCGCGCGCAGAAGAACTCTCGGGCGCCAGGTACACGCGCCCAATCTCGCCGTGCTCTGACAGCAGGTGGCGCAGCTTGTGCGGCTGCATGAACGGCGGGATCCGCGAGAGGTACACAACCCCGGTCAACTCCACCTTTTGCTGGAACTTTTCGAGCTCCTCGGGCGACAACGTAGCCTTGACCTTTTTGCCACGCTTGCCCCTGTTTGAGTCGGTTGAGTGGGCACTCGGCACCAGTCAAGTACCTGTTCTGCACGTCGCCTTGTTCGACGTCCTGGTCCTCGTCGTCGTCCTGGTCCTCGTCGTCGTCCTCGTCCTCGTCGTCCTCTTGCTCCTCGTCGTCCTCGTCGTCGTCGTCGTCGTCCGCCCCTTCATCGCCCTGCTCGTCCTCGTCCTCGTCCTCGTCCTCGTCCTCGTCCTCGTCCTCGTCGTCCCATTGGTCCTCCTCGTCGTCAACAACTACCTTGGCAGGTGGAGCCACATGGCGTCTCGACATTTGTTGTGATAAAATTTTTGCCAGGAACAAGCTCCGCACACGGCGGGGGGGATGAATGTTACTAAAGATTACTTAAGGAGATGGATGGCCATGCGGTTTAGAAAAGAAAGAGATTAAAAGTTGACCCAAACGGTGAAGCCACCAGCTTCACCGTTGATGAAGGGAATGCCAATGACAACGTCGTCGTTGCTGCCGCCGTTGATGTTCTTGATGCTCACAACAGAGAGGCCCATGCCAGAGAAGCAAAAGTCTTCATTACCTGGAATTATAAAAAAAATTAATTTATAAATAATAACAAAAAAAAATAAAACGAACAAACAAAAAAATCATTTACCGAGGTATGCACCACTGTCGTTAGGGATGCTGAGCGCGTCAGAGATCTCGACTTCAAACAGGCCGTTGTGACCGTACATAACCAAAACCGAGCCCTGTTCTTGGCACCCAGTGGAGCCTCCACTGATCGTGGCAAGGGGCAAACCCATCATGTAGTCTTGGATGCCTGGACACACAAAACTCAATTTAGTAGATACATTGCCCAAATACGTACCGTCAGAGTTGAGATCACCAGCGCCCCAGACAGAGATGCCCAGACCAGAGCCAAACGCTGAACTAAAGATGCGGAATCCGTTAAGGCCATTGAAGGATGACGGCTGGGTCGGCACAAGGTTCGAGTTGCTAGTCGAGACACCAAAGAGCACATAAACAGCTCCAGTGTTGGGAGTGGCAAGCAGAGAGTCTGAAGGGGCACCACTAGAAGTTTTTTTTTTTTCAGAATTAGAAAAATCTTGTCCGAACGATGGAATATACATCATCAAATCGTCACGGCCGTCATTGTTGATATCTCCTCCATTGGCCAAGGAAACTCCAGTGGCGTCGTTTGAGCGTCCAGTAAACACAAAGTACGACGACGAGGGCGACTGCGAGCTGTCCAGAGTAACTGAAGGGGTCCATTGCGTTTGCTTGCCATAGTAGACGTAAACCACGCCGGCGTTGTTGACAGCCCCAGGCGACCTTTAAGCAGAAATGCGTGTTTAAACAGACTCACTCTGGAAAAAACATACCCAATAACAATATCGTCATAGCCGTCATTGTTAAAGTCGATCGGAATGGGTACGAGAGAATAGCCAAACTGTGAGTACGTCGTACCGTCCGTAAACTTGATCAAACTGCAATCCGCAGGGCTGTTCAAGTCGATGGAGGACGGCCAGTTTTCAATGCCCCACAAAAGGAAGACAGTGTTCAGGCCAAGTCCAGGGCAACCTTAAAAAAAAAAAAGTTGAAATGAAATGAAATCGGTTTATCGTGTACCGAGCAAGATATCCTTGATGCCGTCGCCATCAAAATCACCAGAGCTCACGGATGACCCACAGAAACCACCATCGTCGGGGCCATAAATCGAAATACCTTCCGCCGAAGTCAGAGCGGCCATGCTCAGAGGGGTCGTTTGGCTCTCGACAGCTCCAAAGATAATGTAAACGGCACCATTGTTGCTGTTGTACGAGGGTGCTCCAACAATCACTTCCTAAGTGAGGTTGAGCAAAAATGGACAAACAATAGTTTGATTTTAACGCACTTGCAATCCGTCGCTGTTGATGTCGACGTCGCCTGCTAGACCAGCACCACCAAAGTTGTCGGATGCATCCGCTCCAACGAAAACGAGACCAGCAAAGGTGCTGCCGATCCCGTTCATTTCGAACGACGAGGAAGCAGACAAGTGCTCTTGACCCATTACGAGGTAAACGGTGTTTCCTAGAGTGCCGACTACAATGTCATCATATCCATCTAAAAAGTGGAAAAACAAATCAGAAAGTGCAAACAAATTCCACTCCCACTTACCGCCGTTGAAGTCGGTAGTGACAAGGGTCCAGCCTACATTCTCGTTCTCCAGGACACCAAGGAAAGAAACAACGAATTCGCTCGTCGAGTTTCGGGGAATCGTCGGCAGCGGTGCAGCTATTTAGAGTAATCAGACAAAGAAGAGCCACATGAATTACCATAGGATGGCACTGGTGTACTAGTGGCAGTCGCCGAGGCCGACGGCGAAGGCACAGGCGTGGAGGCATTCGTGTACGTGAACTCGTAGATGGTGTCCTCGATGGGGAAATACGGGGGATACGAATCGGAGATGAGCGAACCCTGCCCACCGATCAAATAGATCTTGTTCTCAAACGTGGTGGCAGCAAAGCGGAACAGCGGCACGGGCATCCAGGTCTCGTTGCGCCACGTGTTGCTCGCGGGATCGTACGAAAGGACCTCGCTGATGAGTGTAATTTGGAGATCGCCGCAGGTGACGGGGTCGCTCGACGTCTGCCCACCAATCATGAAGATGCGGCCATCCAGGATCACGCCCGTGCGCTTCTCTGCCGAAAAGTCGTACGACTCGGCAAGGACAGACCACGAGCTCGAGCTGGGGTTGAACACCTCCAGTTTGTCAAGGGGCACACAAAAGTTGGGCGACTGGAAGCCACCATAGGCATAGCCGAGGCCGTTGATCGCCACAGCCGAAAAATCGCCACGGCCGTACACCATCTGGGCCGAGTCCAGCACCCACGTGTCGGTGGCAGGGTAGTACTGGTAGGTCACGTTGGTGGAGATCGAGTAGTCGGGCGAGTACCCTCCCATGACGTAGATGATGTCGCCGATGACAAAGCACGAGTTGTCGCTGCCGAGGTCGCTGGGGTAGACGGATGCCGTGGTCGTCCAGGTGTTGTTGGTGGTGTTGTAGACGTCAATCTGGGTGATGATGACATCGTCGGGGAGCGTGCGCCCGTTGAAGACAAAGATCGAGTCCTGCCAAACGCAGGTCGTGTGGCGGTAGCGGGGAGTGGGCATCGACTGGCCAATGTCCATCTCGTAGGTCACAGGGTCAAAGATGCGCACGGCGTCCGTGTAGGCCGAGCAGGAGCAGGCGTCGGCGGCAACGTCGCAAATTTGCTCGCTCGTGCAGCCACCCGTGATGTAGATCTTGCCGTTGACGGTGTCGGCCGACTCGTCGCTGCGGGGCCAGGGCAGGTTAGGGAGCTGGATCCACGCCGACGTGTTATCGACCGTTCGACGAGTGACTTGGCGCTTGAGTCGCTCTTCAGCTTGCTGCTGGTCGTGGGATTGCTGCTGGGATGCACGCTTGGAAGTCGTCGAGTCGTCAGCAAAGCGGGGGTGGCACTGGTAGACGGCGGCGTTCCCGCTGGCGTTCTTCTCAGACGTGACTACAGCGGCCGGGACGATAATGATGACGAGCAGGACGAGAACGAGCAAGACCGCACCGATAAGGAGCTTGGTGCGACGAGAGGCCCCGCCGCCCAGCAAAGTGAAGCGGCCAAAACGGTTGTTTGGTAGGTGACGGACCGAGCTTGCGTCGTGGTCACCCGCGTTGCCTCCGGCGTCCGTGTTGCTGCCGTCGTCGAGCGTCTGCATGGGAATGGCCGCCTGCTGCGGCAGCCGTTCCTTTTCGTCCGCAGACCACGACATCTCTCAGAAAAAAAGTGCAGGGGCCATGTGCGCGATTGGGATCTCAGGTCCTGTGTTCGTGCCTTTTCACGTTCTTCGCAGATTGCTTTTTTTTTGTTTCAGTTTCACAGGGCGTTCTCGTTCTCGTCGGGACGCCCCGAGCAAACAAGTTGAAGGTACATACAAATGATTGGGTGAAGAGGGCAGTGAATTTTTCCCAGCTTTATTTTTTGCAAAAAAAAGAAAAGAAAGAAAGAACGAAAGAAAAAACCTGGCTATGGTTTCATTGGGAAGCGCTGTGGGAAGAGACCGAGTTGGGCGACTTGAGGAAAATGGACTTGTTAACCTGGTCGATGATGAGGACCTAGAGGACGAACTTTGAATGGCGCAGGGACACATATGAATATTGCTATACCTTGAAGCGGATCGCACGGCGATCGTTGGGCACTTCGCCTTCTCTGTCGGGGGCAATTTGAACCAGGTCGGCACCCAAAGAGACACCGAGACACACCTTTATTTCGCTATTTAAGAAAGAAGAAAAAAAAAATTACCTCGTCGCTGACAAAAAGTTCTCTGGGCTCAGAGGGCTGCTTGCTAGGGCTTAATCGCGTGTTGTTTACAAATGTGCCGGACGAAGAGCCCATGTCGGTGATGTAGAAACGGCCGTCTTTCTGTATTGCCCGTTAAAAAAAATGGTTATTTCTTTCACCTGAGACCTGAGTAAAGTGCGCGTGGACTCTTGAAATAACCTTGGAATCGAAAGAGATGGAGTTATTCAGGGGATGTGACGACTCGCGGCAAACAATGAGAGGCTCGTCCAAGAAGAACTGAAAGGTTCTTTGGTTAGTTTTTCTTGAAAGGTACGATGCAATACGAAAAAAGTACCGATGTTTCCGTCGACTCAAGGTAGATGCCGATCTGCGGCCTTCCGTTAAACTCAGGGTCCTCCTTAATGTGCGTATGCTCCAGCAGGGCGGCGGTCTCCTGTGGGTCAACCTAGCTGTTCAGTAAAAAAAAAGGAGGAAAACCAGTGGTCATACTTTTACAGAGTCGGTTGTAGGTGCCGTTTGCAGACTGGCCGTCTCTGTTACTGTCTTGATCGTGTCGCCCTCTTTCTGTTCGTGCTCCTGACCCTTTGGAGCGACGACAGCAGACGACTTGCGCGAGTAGCGCTTGCTCGTACCAGTGTCGCCGGCTGGGAGGGCCGACTGTCGTCGCGAGTAGCGCTTGCTAGTCCCATTGTCAAAGGCAGACTTTTTCACGGTGTCATCGTTGTAGCCTCCATCGTCGTCGTCGTCGTCGTTGTCGTCCCCATCTTCACCGTCCTCGTCATCTTCGTCGTCCTCCTCATCCTATTCCATGCGGTTAGTTGGCCGAAGGAGGGGTCGCTCATTTCGCCTACATCGTCGAGGCCGAGCCCACTTTCTGCAATGATTTCCATAATTTCTTCCACGAGCGGCTTCAAGCTCCCTGCCTTCTTAATGAAGGGGTGCTGTAGCAGCGTCGCGGCGTCAGGACGCTGGCTGGTATCCTTTAGGAGGCATTGCTTCATAAAGTCGACAAATTCCGAAGAGCATTTGGGCGCTACAGAGGTGTCGGGGGTTAGGAGTGCAATAAAAGAGCGCCACGTACCGTTCTCTGCTGATGGTGGCGGCTTGTTTGGAATCATGATCATGGCAAGCATAGGGCGCACCGAGTGGTACGGCGGCTTTCCATCGATCATTTCAATACAGGTCACGCCAAGCGACCAGATGTCTGCTTTTCCGTCGTATCCAGTCTCCAAGACAACCTCGGGCGCCATCCAATACGGCGTTCCCGTGAGCGTGTTGCGCTTGAACGTGTTGTCGCTCATCTGAGCAGCAACGCCAAAGTCTGCAAAAGCAGCCGCCGGTTTTAGGCAAGAAAAAGCACCACAATTACCAGCAAGCTTCGCGGTTCCGTCCTCTGACAGGAGCACGTTGCCAGCCTTGACATCGCGGTGGATCATCTTGTTCTGGTGGAGGTACTCGAGGCCCTTGAGCGTGTCCCTGTCGAGGAGGGGTCAGTCTACACCGGCTGTACACTCGACCTCCTTACCTGCAGATCGACGCAATGTACTTTTCTTCCAGCGGGTGGTTGCACAGACGAATGTAGTCGGCCACAGAGCCAGCGGCACAGTACTCGAGAACGATCTGGTGTGTGTGTGTGTGTGTGTGTGTGTGTGCCAAAACGGTTAGTATCGGAGGGGGGTTCGTTGGGGCTGTTTTTACCCAGAGATGTTCGTCGTGCACAAACGTGTCGTATGCCTTGATCACAAAGTCTGAGTTGATCGTGCGCATGATGTCCACCTCCTTCATGACCGACTGGACGCCCTCGCCCTTCTCAATGGGCACGAGCCTGTGATAGTTTTTTTTTTTTCCAAGGAAGGAGAAGAGCGAGGTTAGTGACCACGCGCCCAGGGGGGAGCCTGAGAGAGAACGTACTTGATGGCAACCAGCTGGCCCGTGGCCTTGTTGGTGGCCTTGACGACGGAGCCGTAGGAGCCCTCGCCGAGCTTTTCCAGCAGCGTGTAGGCCTCTGGGTTCATGCGCGTGCTGGGCGTGGTCGCACTGAAAAATGAGCACTTTCCGCAAGCCAAACAAAGAAACCCAAATGAGCGCAGGTGGCTCGGCCGTCAAGGTGGCCGTGCGCTGCCGGCCGTTAAACGACAGGCAAGCCAGCACAGCCAACAGCCCATTGTGTGTGCTTGTGCTGACCAAACGCCTTGGCACGTACATCTAGGGAGATCCAGGCCAACACCAAGATTATCGTCAAGATGCAGGGCAACCAGGTCGTCCTCACCGACACCGAGAAGCAGGTCGCGGCAGGCCAGCCCGAGGCCGTGCGCCCGTTCACATTCGATTATGCGTTCTGGTCCACCGACCGCAACGACGCGCACTATGCCGGCCAGGACAAGGTGTTTGCCGAGCTGGGCGAGACCGTGCTCAACCACGCGTTTGACGGTTACAACACAGCCCTGCTCGGTACAGTGGGGGGGGGGGGGGGGGGGGGGGGGGGGGGGGGGGGGGGGGGGG
>Ga0302227_10003099_pt1 | contig 11076 bp, 4 predicted proteins | sample II_Palsa_N1_1_FD_193525 | JGI IMG/M metagenome (GOLD analysis project Ga0302227, IMG submission 193525) | Peat permafrost microbial communities from Stordalen Mire near Abisko, Sweden - II_Palsa_N1_1 | ecosystem: Environmental > Terrestrial > Soil > Palsa > Peat permafrost | place: Sweden...
ATTAAATTATTCTATTAGAATTAAATTATTCTATCTTTTTCTTTTTTTTTACCTAAGGATTCTTTCGATTGTCACAAAAAATCAATAATAATTTTTGAATTTTATTAAATTATTAATAAGGGATTTATTCCCAAATATTACTTTAATAATTCAAATTTATACATCCGTTTTATAAATAAAGAGGAATTTTATACACTTTACAATGTATTTAGCAATTATTTTAATACCTTTATTAGGTTCAATCTTTGCAGGATTATTTGGAAGAAAATTAGGTGCTAAAGGTAGCCAATTCATTACTACTTTTGGGTTGATTGTAACTGCATTTTTATCTTTTACAGCATTCTATGAAGTAGGATTATGTGCTAGTCCAGTTAGCGTAGATTTATTTAGCTGGATTGATTCTGAATATTTTTTAGTTTCATGGGGGTTTACATTCGATAGTTTAACTGTATCTATGTTAATTCCTATTGTATTTATATCTTCATTAGTACATATGTACTCTATTTCATATATGGGGGCTGATCCTCATACACAAAGATTTTTCAGTTATTTATCAGCCTTTACTTTTTGTATGTTATTATTAGTATGTGGAGATAATTTATTAGTATTATTTGTAGGTTGGGAAGGTGTTGGAGTATGTTCTTATTTACTAATTAGTTTTTGGTTTACAAGAATAGCTGCTACTAAATCAGCAATACAAGCTATAGTTACTAATAAAGTAGGTGATTGGGGAATGTCTATTGCTCTTTTTGCAATTATTTTTGTATTTGGAAATTTAGATTATTCTAATATATTTTCTTTAGCTCCATATATTAATACTGATATTTTAACATTTATTAGTTTATGTATATTAATAGGTGTTATGGCTAAATCAGCTCAATTAGGTCTACATGCTTGGTTACCTACAGCCATGGAGGGTCCTACACCAGTTTCAGCTTTAATTCATAGTGCTACTATGGTAACAGCTGGAATTTTCTTAATGATAAGAACTTCACCATTATTAGAATATAGTAGTACAGCATTAATAGTAATCACATGTTTAGGTTCATTATCAGCATTTGTTTTTGCTTCTATAGGATTAGTACAAAATGATCTTAAACGAATAATTGCTTATTCAACAGCTAGTCAATTAGGATATTTAGGTGCTGTTTGTGGATTGAGTCAATATAACATGGCTTTTTACCACATCATTAACCATGCCTTTTTCAAAGCATTGCTATTCTTAGCAGCAGGTTCAGTAATTCATGCAATGGCAGATGAACAGGATGTGAGAAAAATGGGAGGTTTAGCTAAACTGCTTCCATTTACTTTTGTAGTAATGTTTATTGCTGCTTTAAGTAATATTGCCTTCCCATTCCTTTCAGGTTTTTATTCTAAAGAAATAATAATTTTATCAGGTTTTGGTCAGTATACATTCCATGGATCTTTTGCCTATTGGATGACTACTTTTGCTGCATTTTTCACTTCTATTTATACTACAAGATTGTTATACTTAACCTTCTTCTCTATACCAAATGGTACTAGAAATAATTATGAAAATACTCATGAAGCTCCTTTCTTTATGGCAATTCCATTAGGGATACTAGCTGTACTGTCTGTAGTTTTTGGTTATTTTTCAAAAGATTTATTTATCGGAATGGGTTCTGATTTCTTCCAAAATGCAGTATTTATCCATCCTAATCATATCTTATTGATAGACGCTGAATTTGCAATACCTCTATTCATTAAACTATTGCCTTCTATCTTAACAATTTTAGGTTTCATTGGTACATTATTATTCTATGAGTTTGTACCAAACATCCTTATTGAATTTAAATTATCTAAACTAGGTAGAACAATCTATACATTCTTAAATCAAAAATACTTCTTTGATTTAGTTTACTCTCGTATAGTTGCTTTAATCTTAAATTTAGGTTACCAAACTCATAAATTAGTAGATAGAGGAGTATTAGAATTAGTTGGACCTACTGGTCTTACTAACCTATTCTCTAATACTAGTAAAAATATCGCATCGTTAGATTCAGGTTATATCCCTAACTTAGCGCTTTATATAATCTTATCTGTTTTAACATTAACAGGTGCGATCTTATATTTAGACGATGCTAGATTATTACTAATATTTATTTCTACATTATTTGCACTTAACTCTCGTCATTTTATAACTAAGACAAACACCCCCCTTTTTTAAGGTCTTTTAATAATTTATTTATAAATAATAAAACGAGAATTATAAATTTAATAATTTGATGTTTTAATATAATCTCATAATAATTTTTAAAAGTTCGATTCTTCTCTCTTCATTTATTATAAAACATAAAAAAGCAGTTATAGGTAAATGGTATACCAGTGCTCTTCCAAAGCGATATTCCTTTTTCGATTAAAGGTAACTGCATAAACCTGGTTAACTTATAAGGTTCGTCTTCCCTTAGCCCAGGATAGATATGATGATAAGTAAGGTCTCTAAAAATATATAATTTCTAAAAGGAAAAGAAACTCAAACAGAGATAAATAATTAATAAAAAATAAACAATGACACGATTACAACTTTTCTTTTCAACTATCGAAATCTTTACAGATTATTTATACTTAGCAAAGATTCAAGGTATAATTAGAAAAGAATTAAAAGAAAAATCTGGTATTTACGGATTTTTTTATAAGACTAATTCTAAGTTATATGTTGGTTCTTCAAAAACATTAAATATGTATTTTAATGAACATAAAAAAGCACTACAATCTAATGTTTTACTTCAAAGAGCTATAAATAAATATAATTTACAAGATTTAATTTTTATAATTTTTGAATACTATAAGCCAGAAGAGCTATTATCTAAAGAACAATTATATGTGAATATTTTTGAGCTTGAATTTAACATTCTTAAAGTAGCTGGAAGTAGTCTAAAATTAATATGTTTAAAGAAAAATAAAACTAAAATTAGTGAAGCCTTAATTCGTAGAATTCATTCAGCAGAATCTCGAGCTTTAATAAGTAAAGCAAAACTTGGAGAGCTACATCTAATATATGGTCGTATGCATTTAAAAAATACTAAGTTAAGAATGAGTCTTGCTATAGGTATATCTATTTTTATATTTGGAAATTTAGATTATTCTAATATATTTTCTTTAGCTCCATATATTAATACCGATATTTTAACATTTATTAGTTTATGTGTATTAATAGGTGTTATGGCTAAATCAGCTCAATTAGGTCTACATACTTGGTTACCTATAGCTATAGAGGGTCCTACACCAGTTTCAGCTTTAATTCATAGTACTACTATGGTAACAGCTGGAATTTTCTTAATGATAAGAACTTCATCAAAAAGCCAGTAAATTTTTTAATTGTTAGGATTATATTATTAAAAGATATTATATAAGTGGAAAATTATTTAAAAACAATGGATTTTAACTACAACTTTAAAAGATAGCTCTTCATAAAATTTTATCTTAAATTCTTATCATTTTACAACTAAGACAAACACCCCCTTTTTTTCTAGAAATATATGCTTTTTATTGTTCTTCCTCTTCGGGTGGAAAACTCTTAAAATAAATAATATATTGATAAAAAAAAAACAATTTAAAGGAAAGGTTTAAATAATAAACGTTTATTATTTTAAATAATAAGGGACTATAGCTTAATTGGTCGAGCACATAATTGTCGATTATGAGGATATCGGTTCGAATCCGTTTAATCCCGATAAAATAAAGTCGAGATAGAGGTATAATATATTGTTTTATTATGATAAAACAATATATTATTAATTTTATTCTTGGTTAACTTGCTGTCTTCTTGTGGGAGGATTAAATTTTAGTAATTTTTATTAAATAAAAAAAAAATGCCACAATTATTACCATTCTATTTCGTTAACATGGCGAGCTATTCGTTTTTATTATTTGTAGTGATTTTATACGTGTTATCAACATATATATTACCTACATATCCATTATTATTTTCTGTAAGAATGGCTTTAACAAACACCCCTTCCTGAGTAATCTTGAAAATTCTATATATATTATATGTTATTTTAAAAATTCTTAAAAAATAAATAAATTAAAAATAATAATTAATAGTCATTCTTACTCTACCAAATCTACTAATGATTTTAATGATTTAATAATCACTAATATTTCTAATAAATTAAATTCTAATATACAAGCCTCTATTAAAAATAAAATATTTTATTTAAAATTTAGCTTACCACTAATATATTTTATAAATTTTATTTAAATAGTGTTAAAGATAAATTAAATATTCTTAATGATTCTAAATTATAGATTTATTTATAATTAAATAATGTGAATAAGAAATATTATATTGGATTGGCTAAAAATTTATAAACCAAGAATAACATAGAAAAAATAAACATTAAATAATTTATTTTACTTATTTTTTATAAATTAAATAAAAAAAAATTTTTTAATAATAATAGAGAAGGATTGTGAATGGTTAACAACTTGACTGTAAATCAAGCAACCGAAAGGTTATAGGGGGTTCGATTCCCTCCTTTCTCATGAAGTAACTAGAAAATTAAAAAAAGTTCGATTCTTTCTTTTTAATTTAATTTTTTATTCTTCTTTTTTTTATAGATGTAATAAACTAGATGAAAATTTTATTAAAAAATATTCTAAAAAAAAATTAAAAAATATTCTAAAAAATTAAAAAAGATGAAGAAGGGTGTTAATATAATTATAATATCAACACAAAAATTAATGTAAGTTAATCGCGTCGTTTAAGTAAGATGCTGTTAACATAGTAAATACGTACGCTTGGATGAAAGCAATAGCGATTTCTAATCCAGTGAATGCGATTATAAATGTAAATGGTATTACAGAAATTAGTAATAAAACCGGACCTCCAATAACTGCTTTCCAAGTGAAAGTAGAGAAGATTTTTAATAAAACGTGACCACCAATCATATTGGCAGTTAATCGTAACCCTAAGCTTAAAGCTCTAGCCAGATATGAGATAGTTTCAATCAGTACTAAAACTGGTACTAATCCTAAAGGAGTTCCAGCTGGTACAAATAATCCAAAGAATTTTAATGCATGAGTTTGGAAACCTAAGATAGTAACACCGATTAAAATAGCAACACTAAATCCAATACCAAAAATAAAGTGGCTTGAAGGTGTGAATGAATACGGCACTAAACCAATTAAATTAGATAATAATACATATAAAAAAATTGTATATAAGAAAGGTAAGTAAGCTTCTCCTTTCCCACCAATAGTTGATTTAATCATGTTTAAGATACTTCCGAATAATGCTTCTTGTATTAAGGCCCATCTTGATGGAACAACTTTTGAATTATTTAATGATAAATAACTCATTCCTAATACTAAAAAAGTAACTATAATAAGATATAAACCAATATTAGTTAATGAGAATTTTGCACCTAATAATGGACCACCCATATAGAAGAATTCTTTAATTTCAAATTGCTCTAATGGATTGTGAATGAAAACAGTATTAATTAAAGTTGTCATGTTAATAAATTGAATGTACTTATTATTATATATGTATCCCGGACATAGCCACTTTTATATAATTTAAAATTCTTTTTTACAAAATAAGAGGTATTCGAGGTATCTGGGGGCGTGTTCAGACTTAAAAGCTATAATAAGTGAATAATTGTAATATGGATAATTGATTATCAAATTTCAGAATACTTATAAAATATCATCAAATATGATAAAGAATGAGAAAATTTATTTATGATAATTACATTTTTAGTAATGTTAAAGGAATATTTAAATTCATTAAAGTCTTACTGTTAAATGTAAGAGTAAAATATTGCTTGTTCTTTTTTCATATTCTATTCTAAATGGATTATGAGTTTGGATTGTGAATAAAACTCAAATCCTCACCCGACCGGCAGGACATTTAGGAAATAAAAGAATCGAACTTATTTCTTCTTATTGTAAGTAAGTTGCTCTGACCATTAAGCTAATCTCCTATTTATATAAATAAAAAAAAATATCAAAAAAATTGTAAAGGGGGGAGCTAATAGTAGGGGTAAATATCTTTTTAAATAATTCTGCCCTCGATAGACTGAACAATTCTGCAAACAGTCCTTTTACTTTACTAATTATCCTGAAAATTAAAAGTTCGATTCTTCTATGAGTGGTTCATTTTTAAAAAGTATGATTCTTTTATAAGTAATTCAATAAAGTAATCAATACTTTGTTTTTGATATTAGAATCTTTTATTTTTTTTTTGAGATATTGATTCTATTTACTTTCTGTTTTTTTGCGGGAAGATTAAATTTTAATCTTATTTTAATAAATAAAATGCTATAATTAATACTTTTTTATTTGGTGTCATTATTATCTTTAATTTTAGTTAAAATTTACCCTAATACAAATACATTTAAAATAGAAATCTTATCTTTAAATAGAAAAAAAACAGGAATAAATTTGTAGACTCATAGAGATTCTAATAAAAAATTTATTGGTTTTGCCGTGGATTTATTTAAACGTTTTTCATTTTATTATTCTAAAAATCATTTAGAACAGAATAAAACAATGTATATTAATAATCTTCTTCTTTTTCATGGTTATAGTGCATTTAGTTTAAATATTATTGAATATATTGACATATCAAATCTATCTAAGAAAGAAATATGAGATATAATACTTTCTAAAGAACAGTCTTATTTAAATTTAATAAATCCAAAATACAACATACTAAAATTTGCAGGTTCTTCCTTAGGGATTTTAACACACGACAATAATCTATTCTTAAAATTAGTGGAGAAAATCACCATCTTTTTGGAAAAATTCATTCTTCTAATATAATTCTTAAATTAAGTAGTCATAATAATCACATGTTTGGTAGAAGAGCTGAATTATACCCAATGCGTGGAAAAAGTCCTTCTGCTAAAACTCGTGAATTAAGTAGAATCGCACAAAAGACCTCTATTTTTGTATTTTCATTGGATGGTACACTTACAAGTAAATTTTTTTCAGCTAGAGAAGCCGGATTAATTTTTAATTGTTTACACATTATTATTGTAAGATATGTGAGAAATAAAAAAATGTTTTAAGATAAATGATTTTTATTATTATTTTTATTAAATTTTCTCTGTAAAGTAATATAATCGTATAAATATATTTCATTGTGTTTTTAGAAGAAAGTTTCTTTAAGTTCCCCTCCAAAGAGATGCACCCCAAAGAGGGGAAGTTTTTCAAATAAAGACCCTTCTATGTTAAGATATTTTATTAGTTACATTTTGCTGGAAAATTAAGATAACACATAATTATATAAAGTAATTTATTTTATATTCCTGGTTATTACAGGATTAGGTAATTTTTCTAAATAATTAAATATCCTCTATATTTTTATAGATTAAAGGTTTCAGATTATCGAATTTATATAAATAAATATTTTTTTAATATTTATAATTGTAGTGGCTATTTATAATTGTAGTGGCTATTACAAATTATTAATATAGATGCGGGCAAGTGGCTGAGTGGTTTAAAGCGTTTAACTTGAAATTAAATATGTGAAAGCATGCGGAGGTTCGAATCCTTTCTTGCCCGTAAATATAATTTATCCTTAAAATAAACTTAAAAAAATGGCTGAGTGGTTTAAAGTGTTTAATTTGAAATTAAATATATGAAAGCATACGGAGGTTTGAATTCTTTCTTACCCATAAATACATTTTATACTAAGATAAGTTAAAAAGTGGAATTATCTTAGAGTCTATTTTTTTCATCGATAATATAATTATTAAAAATATATTTAATTTTTTATTAATCATTTAATCAATAACAAATGAATTATATTTATTTCAGCTTTATTGTAACAACGTTTCTCTTGTTATATAAGAACTGAAAAAACGCTGGAGTAAGTGATAATATTACTGTTAATGTTCCATGCGTTTATAGATCAATTACCTCTAATTAATTAATTCCCTCCTCCTTTTTCCTATCAGTCATTTCTAATTATTTTGTAGACTAATAATATATTAATATAATAAAGATAATAAGAATAAATTTAATTATAATAAATTTTAATTTAAGTAATTATTAGTTAGTAAGTTCGATTCTTCTTAATTCAGTATTATTCGCCCCGATAGCTTAATTGGTTAAAGTAGAGGTTTGAAAAACCTTTGACGGTTGTTCGATTCAACCTCAGGGCATTTAAAAGAGTGGTAAAGTAAAGGTTTGAAAAACCTTTTACAGTTGTTTAATTCACCCTCGGAGCAAATATTATAATAAAGACTGGGCAAAGAAAAGAATATACCTTTCTATAAAGAAATACCACTATTATATCAAATAATAATAAGATAATTTAATTTAATATTTAATTAAATTCATTCATAATAATATTAAGTTTTTTAAAAATAAATTTAATTAATGTATTTTTAATTAATATTGTTAATTAATATAAGATATATTATACAAATATAAGAATGTAATAATGTATAGTAATATTCTAAAAACACAATTCTAAAAGTATTATTAATATAAAGTTATTATATTATTTTTTAAATAATAAAAACTTTTTACGATAATTTTTTATTTATTATTCTGTATTGAGATATAAGAACATAATTTTATTTAAAAAGTTAGAATTTCAAATAATTATACATCCCCCCATACAGGGAAGTCGTGGCCTCATTATATTAAGAATAATAAGCACTTGTAACTTAATTGGAAAAGTATAGATCTTCTAAGTCTAGTAATAATGGTTCAAATCCATTCGAGTGCTATATCTAATTTTTTCTACCTACGAGATATCTCGTTTCAAAATAAATTATATCTAAGTTTCTTTTCTTAAAAAAATAATTCTTAAAAGGATAAGGTTTGGGCGAAAACAAGGGTTCGAACCTTGGTATATAAAATCACAATTTATCGTTCTTCCAATTGAACTATAATCGCCTTATTTATTAATAAACTTAATAGCCATCCTTAATTGAAAAAGGAATAACGCTTTGGGCACTTGATTTATCTTTTTCTTATAATCACTACTATTGTATTACTTTTGAACAATTTAAAAATTTTATAATTTGTAAATTTAAATAAATAATTAATTCGGTTTCTTTCCCCTTTTATAATAGCTAGGGTAAATTATACTTTATAAAGCTTTGCTACATTCTTCACGCCTTACAAGAGATAGCCCAGGAATTAAATGATATTATTTATTAAATTTATCGGGGAGGAGGTTAATTAGTTAATAAATATTAAAAAGACCATTTAAATATTGAATTATTATTTTTAATTAAGCAGTTGCCGGTCAATAAAGAGTGAATGTAAACAGCACTTGTAACTTAACTGGAAAAGTATGAGTCTTCGAAACTTAGTAATAGTGGTTCAAATCCATTCAAGTGTTTTATATTTTTATTACTTCTCCATAGGAGAGGATAAATGTAAAATAATTTACATATATAATTTAACTATAATACTAAGTGGTTAATATAATTAGTATAGCTATACTTGAATATAAGCAGTTATAGGTAAATGGTATACCAGTGCTCTTCCAAAGCGATATTCCTTTTTCGATTAAAGGTAACTGCAATTAATTCCAAATAGTTTTATTTATAAAACAATGCAAAGTTTAGCTCGAGTGGACTTAACTTCAAGTCTCGGACACCGAATTTTATTTTTAAAGGAATAAAATTTATCAATCTAAATAGATAAATTTCATAATACATAGATAGGTAGGTCTAATTTATAAATTTATAAATTAATGGCAAATTAACCACCACTCAGGCGGAGTTTTCCAAATACATAGATTTATCTTCTTTTCAATTCTTGAGAAAGACCTGTTTGCATTATAATTATAATAATAATAATACTATTAAATGATAATAGTTAGATTATATAATTAATGTTGTTCAAGTCTTTTAAAAAGTCCAATTATAAAGATTATAGTTAATATAAATAAGCAGTTATAGGTAAATGGTATACCAGTGCTCTTCCAAAGCGATATTCCTTTTTCGATTAAAGGTAACTGCATAAACCTGGTTAGCTTTATAAGGTTCGTCCTCCCTTAGCCCAGGATAGATATAATGATAAGTAAAATCTCTATAAATATATAACTTTTAAAAAGGTAAAAGAGTTTAATCAGGGATAAAAAGTTAATAAATAGTAAAATGATACATAACTTTTTAAATATTTCTTTTAATTTCTATGATCTTTTAATTGAGCTCCCTAAAGGGACGATTTTTAACTGGCCTATCTTGTGGGTTTGTTTTTATTTTAAAACTTTGAAGGAATTAAATCTACCTTCGGTAAAAATTATTTCAAGAAAAAGCTAAAAAAATATTATTTATTAATATATTTAGTTCATCTATTCTCCTTTTTAACCGTGAACATATGATGTTCTAAAATTACGAATGGGTTGTTCTGTCTCCACAAGAGAAGGAGGACTTAACTATTTTATTCATTTATGATTAAGTTGCCTCTTACTAGCTAAAGGCTGAACAAATTTTTTAAAGCCGTTAAGAGGAATCAAACCTCTATGGAGTTATTAACAGTAACTTGCTTTATCATTAAGCTATAACAGCGGGTGGAAAGTGTTAACTGATTGTACAGTTAATAGACCTTGAAAAGTATGAGGACAGAGACATAATTATTAATTATAGCTTTTCGGGCTTAATCTTAAAGAAAACTAAGTTTATTAAAAATAAACTTTGAATTATTTATAAATTAATAAACTTTCCCGGAGAACCCTCCCAAAGGAGATGCATTCCATTTCGAGGGGAAAATAGATTATAATAGTAACTCCACCTTTTGTTTTTTTAAGATAGTAATGATTATTTGATTTTGTAGGTTAATTTTTGGGTTCTTATAAAAAATAGAAGGGTTCAGCTTCATATTAGGGAGGTATATTTAGTAATAGGAAGCTATAAAGAAGAAAAGCTCAATAAACAATGTATTTAAAAAATAATAGTAATGATATGTAAAATAATTTTCAAGATAATAAAGAGATTAATTGAGGATGACTAGCCAATGATTAAAAAGGAGGTATAAATACCAAATATCCTAGCTAATAATTTCAAGCTTAGCTAAATCTAGGATTATCCTATGGGAAACCAAAAATTTTTAAATAAATAAACAACCTTATGAACTGAA
>Ga0302227_10003103_pt1 | contig 11065 bp, 1 predicted proteins | sample II_Palsa_N1_1_FD_193525 | JGI IMG/M metagenome (GOLD analysis project Ga0302227, IMG submission 193525) | Peat permafrost microbial communities from Stordalen Mire near Abisko, Sweden - II_Palsa_N1_1 | ecosystem: Environmental > Terrestrial > Soil > Palsa > Peat permafrost | place: Sweden...
TTCTGCCGTAGATCTTTCTATGTTCTTCTATTCGGCGAGACGCTTTGTATGAAATTCGAATCTCAAAAAATCGCGAGCGTAGCAAATGGAGAAACCGGGGCTGATAAACTCCCGGAGCCGTTTCAGACCTGGAACGCCACTCGCTCCGAATACCCAAGGAACAAGACCGTCGCTCAGCTCTTTGAACAGATCGTCTCAGTGCAACCTGACAGTGTCGCGGTGGTATTTGGGAAGCAGCGGCTCACCTATCATGAACTGAACGTCCGGGCAAACCGCTTGGCACATCAGCTCCGTCGCATGGGCGTTCGCGAAGAAATCATGGTTGGGTGCTGCATTGATCGCTCTCTCGAACTCATCGTTGCTCTGGTCGCCATACTGAAGGCCGGTGGTGCGTATGTCCCGCTCGATCCTTCATATCCCAAAGAGCGCTTTGATCTGATGCTCGAAGACACGAATCTCAAGGTAATACTCACGCAGAAGTCCTTCACATCGACAGTTTTTAAAGGAATCGGCACTTCTTTACTGTGTATTGACGGTCTCGATGACGCGTCATCTTCCGGTGATGACTCGAATCCGGTATCTATCGGCGGCCCGGAAAGCCTCGCTTACGTTATGTACACATCCGGGTCGACGGGCAGGCCGAAGGGCGTGATGATCGAAAACCGCGCTATTATTCGCCTCGTCCGGAACACGAACTACTGCAGGTTCGGCCCCGAGGAAGTTTTCATTCTGTTCGCTCCAGTTGCTTTCGACGCTTCCACGTTTGAAATTTGGGGCCCCTTATTGAACGGTGGGCGTTTGGTTGTGATGCCGCCGCGTGCCACTTCGCTCGACGAGCTGGGCCGCGTACTACGCGAAAACGGTGTCACGACTTTGTTTCTCACCACTGCGTTTTTCAATCTTATGGTGGATCAACGCCTCGAAGACCTTATACCTGTTCGTCAACTTTTCACTGGTGGTGAGTTTGTTTCCCCTCGCCATTTTCGATTGGTGCACGAACAACTGCCAAATTGCGCCCTCTATCACGTGTACGGACCGACTGAAAACACTACGTTCAGTACGTTCTACCAAGTACCCAAGGATCATGCGTCATTCATTTCGATTCCAATCGGCCGTCCAATCTCGAATGCGCGTGTCTACATTCTGGACGAAATGCTGCGCATCGTGCCGGTCGGAAAAGCCGGCGAAATCTACACTGCCGGCGATGGTGTCGCACGCGGGTATTTAAACAACGCGAGTGAGACCACAGAAAAATTCCTGCCGGATCCTTTCGCAGCCAATCCTAACGAACGAATGTATCGCACGGGAGATCTCGCTCGTTGGACCGAAGACGGCAATGTAGAGTTTCTCGGCCGAATCGATAACCAAGTAAAAATTCTGGGCCACCGCATCGAGCCAGGCGAAATCGAAACCGTTTTGACCATGCACCCGGGCGTGAAGCATGTCTCCGTCGTGGCTCAAACCGATGAAAACGGCACGAAGCGCCTGATTGCTTACTATGCTTGTTCGTCTGAGGGTGGACCAGCTCCGCGCGAACTTCGCCAATTTCTCCAGGGAAAGTTACCTCAGTACATGGTGCCTTCGCTTTTCGTTGCGTTAGAGTCCTTGCCTCTTTCAACCAACGGAAAAGTGGACCGCTCCGCTCTGCCGGCCCCGGTATTTGGTGCTGCGGATAGCTCCTCCGCCGAGGCCCCGGCGAATGAGATTGATCAGACGGTGTTGGATCTGTGGCGCAGGGTGCTGCGTGTGGAGCGTGTCGGGCTTGACGATAATTTCTTCGACATCGGCGGCGATTCATTACTGCTGGTTGCGGTTCACTCAAATCTGCAGAAGCTGCTGAACATTGAAATTCCGGTGACTGACTTGTTCGAATACACCACGGTTCGAACACTGGGCAAGCACCTGCGCGACGACACCACGGCGGAACACTCTTTTTCAGGCGTGCGCCAGCAGGCGCAGAAGCAGCGCGAGGCTTTTGCTCGAAAGCGCGAACGTCACGATGGCGGTGCCTCGTGAGCTCGCGCGATAATCAAAGCCCTCTCCTGGAGGGCGTCGCAATCATCGGTATGGCCGGCCGCTTTCCCGGTGCGCAAAGCGTCGCCGAGTTCTGGCGAAACCAGCTCAACGGCGTCGAAGCAATTTCTCATTTTCGAGTGGAGGAGCTGGAAGTTCCAAACGCAGCCGAATTGTCGAGAGATCCGAATTACGTTCGTGCCCGGTCGGTTCTCGAAGATGTCGGTCTCTTCGACGCGGAATTCTTCGGCATCCTTCCCCGTGACGCGGAATTGATGGACCCGCAACAACGCCTCTTCCTTGAATCCTGTTGGCAAGCTTTCGAAGATGCCGGTTACGACCCTTCGATATACCCGGGTCCCATCGGCGTCTTCGCAGGCAGCAGCCAGAGCACGTATTTCCTTACCCGCCTCTGCACCAACCCAGGCTTCATTGCTAAGTATTCCGGCGGCTACCAAGTGGGAAGCTATCCGGAGATGATGGGGAACAATCCCGATTTCCTCTGCACGCGCGTTTCCTACAAACTGAATCTCCGCGGCCCCAGTTTCACCATGGTGTCGGGCTGCTCCACCTCGCTGATGGCCGTCACGCAAGCTTGCCAGTCGCTGCTCACTTACCAGAGCGATATGGCGCTAGCCGGAGGCAGCTCGATCACGTTCCCCCAAAAGCGCGGCTCGTATTATCAGGACGGCGGCATGGTTTCGCCGGACGGCCACTGCCGCACATTCAGCGCAGACGCGCAAGGAACCGTTTTCGGAAGTGGAGTTGCCGTCGTGCTGCTGAAGCGGCTGGAAGATGCGGTTCGCGATGGCGATCAAATCTATGCCGTCATTCGCGGTTTTGCTGCGAACAACGACGGTTCGGCGAAAGTTGGTTACACGGCGCCCAGTGTGGAAGGACAGGCGCGCGTCATTGCGCTGGCCCACGAAGCGGCCGGGGTGAACCCCGAAACCATCGGTTACATTGAGGCGCACGGCACCGGCACGCCGCTTGGCGATCCCATCGAACTGGCTGCGCTCACGCAGGCGTTTCATGCGCACACGAAAAACCAAGAGTTCTGCGCCGTCGGCACCGCGAAGACAAATGTTGGGCACCTGGACATTGCTGCCGGCGTAACCGGTTTGATCCACGCAGCCCACATCGTGCGCCATGGAATCTTTCCGCCAACCCTTCACTTCAATGGACCGAATCCACAATTCGATCTGGAACACAGTCCTTTCTACGTCAATTCAAAGCGCAAGGAATGGAAATCGCAGAGCACGCCTCGGCGGGCCGGCGTCAGTGCATTCGGCGTCGGAGGAACCAACGCTCACGTCGTTATCGAACAAGCGCCCGAACGCCGTTCGCCTGCTTCCGCGCGTTCTGTGCAACTTCTTACCCTTTCGGCGCGTTCAGAAGCTTCACTGGATCGTGCCACTGAGAATCTTGCTGAATATTTTAAGACTCACTCGGACGTGAACTTCGCAGATGCCGCTTGGACGCTCCAAGCCGGCCGCCGCGCCTTTCCTTGCCGACGCACTGTAGTGGCACGCGATGTTACCGAGGCGATCGCTGCGCTAACGCAGAAGGACCGCAAGCGCATGCAAACGCGGCTTCGCCCCAGCGAAAAGCCCGAGGTTTATTTTCTGTTTCCCGGTCAAGGCTCGCAGCACCCGAACATGGCGCGCGAAATTTATGATACCGAGCCGGTTTTCCGCGAAGCCGTCGATCGCTGCTCGAAGATTCTTCTGCCGCATCTCGGCGCTGACCTGCGCACGTTGCTCTATCCGCCCGATGGAGCCACTGAGGAAGCCAAGCGCCGCGTGACCGAAACCATCGTCGCGCAGCCTGCTATTTTCACCATCGAGTACGCGCTGACCCAGCTCTGGATGAGCTGGGGAATTCGGCCGCAAGCCATGCTGGGACACAGCATCGGTGAATTTGTCGCGGCTTGTCTCGCCGGTATTTTCTCGCTGGAAGATGCGCTGAGCTTGGTAGCCGCGCGTGGCCGGATGATGCAGGAAGTGCCTGCGGGAGGAATGCTCTCCGTGCGCATGCCTGAGTCGGAAGTGCGCGCGCGGTTAACTGGCGAGCTTGCACTCGCCGCAGTGAATGCCCCAAGCCTTTGCGTCGTTGCCGGGCCATTCGACGCGTTGGAGAAATTCGAGCAAGAATTGGGCCGCCAGGGAATTGCCTGCCGGCGCCTCGTGACTTCGCACGCCTTTCATTCGGCCATGATGGATCCGCTCATCGAGCCGTTTACCGCGCGTGTTGCGCAAGTGCGTCTGCATGCGCCGAAGATTCCCTACGTTTCCGGCGTCACTGGCAAGTGGATCACACCGCAGGAAGCGACGGACCCGTCCTACTGGGCTCGCCATTTCCGGCAAGCGGTGCAGTTTTCTGCCGGTGTGTCGGAGCTGCGCAAGAATCCGAACGCGGTCCTGCTGGAAGTTGGCCCCGGGAATGTGCTGAGCACGCTCGCACGTCAGCACGCAGGACCCTCGGCCAAACCAAGCGGCGAGCAAGTGATTGTCTCTTCCCTTTCCGATGGCTATTCGGGTGAAGGTGACGCTCCGAATCTGATGAACGCACTCGGCTCGCTGTGGCTGGCTGGAGTGCGCCCGGATTGGCGGGCCGTGCACGCAGGAGAACAGCGGCAGCGCATCTCCTTACCGACTTATCCATTCGAACGAAAACTCTTCTGGCTGGATGCGCCAGCGGCTAATGCGTCTCTCCAGCAGGAACACACTGCAGCGCAAACGGATCAACCAAGTTTCGTCGGAATTCCTGCGACGGAGGAAAAAGCACCAGTGAACGCCAACACACAACCCCAGGCGGCTGCCGCAAATGCTCCAAGCCGCACTAACAGAATTCGCGCAATTCTTGCCGAACTCTTCGAAGAGCTCTCCGGCGTACAGATTTCGCAAGCCGATGCTTCAACTACGTTCCTCGAGATGGGTTTTGATTCGCTTTTCCTCACGCAGGTTACGCAAGGGCTGCAAAACAAATTTAACTTGAAGATTACGTTCCGGCAGCTACTCGGCGATCAATCCACATTGGACGCGTTGACGGCATATGTGGACGAAAAGCTCCCAGCCGATGCGTTTGCCGAGCCCGTACCGGCTGCCGTTCCTTCTGCTCCGGTCGCAACATCATCTACAGCCACAGGAGCAGGATTGACCTCGAGAAGTGCGAATGTTGATTCCGTGTTTCCGGCCGGTTCTCCCGCAGAGCGCTTGGTGCGCGAGCAGCTCGAAGCCATGAACCAGCTATTTGCCAAACAGCTCGATGCTTTGCGCGGTTCTTCGCAAGTTCCCTCGGCTGCAATTTCGGCCTTGTCCAAACCGTCTGCCAGCCCATCCTCATCGCAGACCGCAGGATTGGTGTCGAACGCACTGCCTCCCGTGCCGGTGGAAAGTCCAAAAGAGGAATTTAAGCCCTTCGGTCCGTACAAGCCACCACAAAAGGGAGTTTCGGGCGAGCTCACGCAGCGGCAGAAAGAAAGTCTCCAGTCACTTGTCGAGCGATACTCGAAGCGGACCGCCAAGTCCAAGAGTTTCACCGAAGAACATCGCCAGCCGCTCGCTGATCCGAGAGTGGTTGCAGGCTTCCGCTCGCAGTGGAAAGAAATCGTCTATCCCATCGTCACGGATCGGTCGGAAGGCCCTCACCTGTGGGATTTGGACGGCAACGAATACGTGGATGTGCTGAACGGCTTCGGTCCGATTTTCCTCGGACACCGTCCAGCCTTTGTTACCGCCGCGATTGAAGCCCAACTAAAGAAAGGCTTCGAAATCGGCCCTCAGACCCCGCTCGCCGGCGAAGTCGCCAAAATGTTTTGCGACATGACCGGCAATGAGCGCATGACTTTTTGCAACACCGGTTCGGAAGCGGTGATGGCCGCCTTGCGCGTCGCGCGCACGGTGACCGGACGGAAAAAAGTAGCCCTATTCGCGAATGCCTATCACGGCATGTTTGACGAAGTGCTGGTAAAAGGATTTAAGCGCGGCGGTGTACCGCATTCCTCGCCAGTAGCGCCGGGCATACCTCAAGAGAAAGTCGACAACATTCTCGTGCTTGATTACGGCACACCCGAAGCTCTGGAATTAATTCGCCAAAACGCCAAAGACCTCGCGGCGGTTCTTGTGGAACCGGTTCAGAGTCGCCATCCCGAGATGGTTCTCCCCGAATACTTGAAGGAAATTCGCAAAATTACTGAGCAGTCTGGCACCGCCCTGATTTTCGATGAAGTCGTCACCGGTTTCCGGACGCATCCTGGCGGATGTCAGGCGCTCTTCGGAATTCGGGCCGACCTGGCCACCTACGGAAAGGTTGTCGCAGGCGGAATGCCCATCGGTATTCTTGCCGGCAAAGCGCAGTTTATGGACGCGCTCGACGGCGGGGCCTGGCATTTCGGCGATGATTCCTTCCCCGAAGTCGGCGTCACATTCTTTGCCGGCACTTTCGTGCGTCATCCGCTGGCGCTCGCAGCGGTAAAGGCCGTGCTGCAACATCTCAAAGCGGAAGGGCCCGAGCTGCAGGAACGGGTCAGCAACCGGATGCAGTATATGGTTGGCGTCATCAACGAGTTTTTCGAACAAAAAGGCATTCCTACACGTCTGGCAAATTTTAAAAGCGTTTGCTACTTCAGCTTCCCCGGCGAAGAACGCTTTGCCAGCCTCTTCTACTACTATTTGCGCTTGAAGGGAATTCATCTGCTCGAAGGGTTCCCGGTTTTCCTGACTACCACGCACACCGACGAAGACATCGAGAAAGTGATTCGCGCGTTCAAAGAAAGCGCTGTCGAAATGCAGGAGGGCGGTTTCTTTTCCCCGCCGTCGGCAACGCCGCGACCGGACACTCACGAAGTTGCATCGGGCGGAGTGCTCACCGCAACAGGAATGCCGTCCGCTGTCGTTTCCGACGCACCCCTTACCGAATCGCAGCGTGAAGTCTGGCTTTCAGATCAGCTTGGTAAGCAAGCTTCCTGCGCCTACAACGAATCCTTCACACTCCGCATGCAAGGCTCTCTCGATGAGTCGGCTTTGCGGGTATCGTTGCAAGAACTGATAAACCGGCACGACGCATTGCGCGCGATCGTAGCCGCGGATGGGTCATCGTTGCATTTTGCACCCCAGCTTCCGCTGGATATTCCGGTCACGGATCTTTCTGCCCTGGCTCCGCCCGAACGCGAAGCTCGCCTGGAAGCCGCGACTGCGGAAGAAGCCAACACGCCGTTTGATTTATCTCGTGGCCCGCTGGTTCGTATGCGTTTGTTCCATTTGGATCCGCAAGTTCACGCGCTAATCGTCACTAGTCACCACATAGTCTGTGACGGCTGGTCCACAAACGTCCTGCTAGATGACTTGAGCAAACTTTATTCCGCCCGGCTTAAAGGCGCCAACGCCGCGCTCCCCGCTGCGGTTCAGTTCAGCGAATATGCCCGAACACAATCAAGCGCTCCAGTGTCTGCTGAATTAGCTTTGGTCGAATCGTATTGGCTCAAGCAATTCGAGCAGCTTCCCCCGGTTCTCAATCTTCCGACTGACAGGCCGCGTCCGGCAGTGAAGTCGTTTGAAGGTTCTACGGTTCGCGCGTTCATCGACGCCGCGACATACAAGCAGATCAAGAAGGCCGGAGCGCAACAGGGCTGCACGCTGTTCGTCACGTTGCTCACGGGTTTTGCCACGTTGCTCCACCGCCTGACTGCGCAGGACGATATCGTGATCGGAATCCCCACCGCGGGACAGTCGCTTCTCGATGATGGAAATCTTGTCGGCCACTGTGTCAACTTCCTGCCTGTTCGAGCGCGTATGCCGGAGAAGCAAAAAGCATCGGAGTTACTGCAACAATTGAAACGCACTTTGCTCGACGCTTACGAAAACCAGACCTATACCTACGGCACGCTCGTGCGCAAACTGAAGCTCCGGCGCGATCCCAGCCGCCTGCCGCTCGTCGAAGTTCAGTTCAATCTCGAAAAAGTAGGAACGGGCCTGGACTTTCTTGGATTGAAAGTCGAAGTGGACTCAAATCCGAAAGCCGCCGTGAATTTCGATCTCTTCCTGAACATCGTCGAATCTGAGCACGGTCTTTCAATGGATTGCGACTACAACTCAGAACTCTTCGATCGGGAAACCGTCGGCCGCTGGATGCGCCACTTCGAAACTCTCTTGCAAGGCATCGCCACGGACTCAAATCAAATTGTAGATCTGCTTCCAATCCTGACCGATGGTGAGCGATCCCAGATACTGGTCGGGTGGAACGCCACCGCAGCAGAATATCCGCGGTCAAAATGCGTTCACCAGCTCATTGAGGAACAGTCGCTGCGTTCACCCGAGGCTGTAGCTGTAGCATGCGAAGGTCAGACTCTTACGTATTCGGAACTCGATCGTCGCGCGAATCAGCTCGCGCGGTATTTGATCAAGCTCGGCGTCAAGCCTGGTGCGCTCATTGGAATTTCCGTAGATCGCGCGCTTGAAATGATGGTCGGCTTACTGGGGATTTGGAAAGCAGGCGCTGCTTATCTGCCTCTTGACCCGTCTTACCCGGCAGAACGCCTCTCGTTCATCCTTGGTGAAGCCGCTGTGCCGCTGCTGTTGACTCAAGCCAAGCAAATGTCCGGTCTGCCCGAGGCGCGCGTAGTCTGCCTCGATCGCGATTGGTCCCTTATCGAGCGCGAGCAATCCACCAATCCTAATGTCGCTGTCAGTCCCGAAGCGCTTGCTTACACTATCTACACTTCCGGCTCGACCGGTAAACCCAAGGGTGTCGAGGTCACGCATCAAAATGTAGTTAATCTACTAAGCTCCATGGCCAAGAAGCCTGGCCTCGCCGCGCGCGATCGCCTCCTTGCCGTCACCACGCTTTCCTTCGACATCGCCGGCCTCGAACTTTTCCTGCCGCTCGTTGTCGGCGCGCAAGTAGTTCTCGCGGGGAAAGAGACCACCGTTGATGGAGGTTTGCTGCTCAAACTCGCTTCCAGTTCCGGGGCTACCGTGATGCAGGCCACTCCGGCCACTTGGCGCCTGATGCTCGAAGCAGGATGGAACGGCACGCCAATTCTGAAGATCCTTTGCGGCGGCGAAGCTCTCCCGCGCGAACTCGCGAACCAGCTCGTCGCGTGCGGAGAGGTTTGGAACATGTATGGTCCCACGGAAACCACGATTTGGTCCGCGACGTCCCGAGTCGAATCCGGCGCAGGTCCCGTCACAATCGGGCCCCCGATCCAAAACACTCAATTTTATGTTTTAGATAAACAGAACCAGCCGCTGGGCATCGGCGTTCCGGGCGAACTTCACATCGGCGGCGACGGCGTAGCGCGCGGCTATTTCAAGCGTCCGGAGCTGACTGCCGAACGTTTTGTGCCCGATCCATTCAGTGCAACGGCGAATCAGAGGCTCTACAAAACCGGCGATCTCGTGCGTTACCGAACAAATGGTCACCTTGAATTTCTCGGCCGCCTTGACAATCAAGTCAAAGTCCGTGGCTTCCGCATCGAACTGGGAGAAATCGAATCCGCGCTCGCAAAAGTTCCGGGAATTCGCGAATCGGTCGTCCTGGCGCGCGAAGATGCGCCCGGTGTGAAACAGCTTGTTGCTTATGTCGTTGCGGACGAATCGCGAAAACCACTCCCTGCAGACGTGCGCAGCTTTATCGGGCGTTCGCTGCCGGATTACATGATTCCGTCTGTGTTCGTTTTCCTGCCGGAAATGCCGCGCACGCCGAATGGAAAAATCGACCGCCAAGCCCTTCCCGCTCCGGATTCGGAGAACGTCGGCTCGCGAGAGGCTTTCGTCGCGCCTCGAAATCCTCAGGAAGAGAAATTGGCGGCGATTTGTGCCGAGGTGCTGCATCTGGATCGCGTAAGCGTACTCGATAGTCTGTTCGACCTGGGCGCCGATTCTATTCACTTGTTTCAGATCATAGCCCGAGCCGGACGTGCGGGCATCGTGATGTCTCCGCAGCACGTCCTGCGCTTGCAGACCGTCGCCGCCATTGCTGCTGAGATCGATGCCACCGGCGTATCCGTACCCGGCGATTCAGAAATCAAGCGTGCTCCGCGCGAACAATATCGCATGCACCCTGCCACCACTCGTTCGATATAGCCATGGAAACAAGAAACAACCCGTCTACGGTTTCTACACCTGTCCTTGAACGCCTGGGGACTCTCGGCGAAGAGCAGTACTGTTTTCCCACGACGATTGCGCAACAGACCTTTTGGTTTCTGGATCAGCTCGAACGCGGCAACCCAGCTTGGAACATTGCGGTTCGCTTCCGCCTTCGTGGTCGCCTGGATATTCCAACGCTGGAACGGGCGCTCAACGAAATCGTCGGCCGTCACGAAATTCTGCGCACCACCTTTTCGCTGATCGACGGGCAGCCTAGGCAAATCGTTCATGCCACCGCCGCGATTCCTTTGCCTGTGGACGATCTAAGCCGTCTGTCGCAAACCGAAAGAGATGTGGAAGAGGAACACCTGTCGATTCAAGAAGGAGAGCGCAGATTCGATCTGAAGAACGGACCGTTGATTCGCGCTCGCCTTTTGAAGCTTGCCGAGCAAGAGCACATGTTGCTCGTCACCATGCACCACATCGTTTCCGACGGCTGGTCTATTGGAATTTTCAGCGATGAAGTCGGCGCCCACTATGCCGCATTCGCGGAGAAGCGCGCCGCGGCGACGCCCGAACTGCCCTTTCAGTTTGCAGATTACACAATCTGGCAGAATGACCGCACGCAAAAGTCCGCGCTCGATCAGCATCGCGCCTATTGGAAGAATAAACTCGCAGCTTTGCCGCCGCTGGAAATTCCGCTGGACCATCCGCGTCCTGCGCTAAAGACCCACAACGGTTACATCCTTTCCACCGTGCTTCCAGTTCCCTTGACGGACGCGCTCGTGGAATTCTCCAGCAAGCATGGATGCACCTTCTACACCACGGCGCTAGCGGTGTTGAAGATGCTGGTTCAGCATTACACTCTGCAAAATGACATTTACGTCGGAACCCTGCTCGCCGGCCGCGACCGCGTCGAACTGGAACCGCTCATTGGTTTGTTCATCTCCACCGTTGTCCTGCGC
>Ga0302227_10003107_pt1 | contig 11061 bp, 12 predicted proteins | sample II_Palsa_N1_1_FD_193525 | JGI IMG/M metagenome (GOLD analysis project Ga0302227, IMG submission 193525) | Peat permafrost microbial communities from Stordalen Mire near Abisko, Sweden - II_Palsa_N1_1 | ecosystem: Environmental > Terrestrial > Soil > Palsa > Peat permafrost | place: Sweden...
TTTCCGACTAAAAACCTACTTCTCTATCACTTTCGCTACCAAAAAATAATCATCGGTATGTTTTGGCGCGTTTTTTAGCGCTTCTTCGGTGGTAATATCTTGTTTCACTACATCTTCGCGCAGGTTATTTACTTCGCCGGTCATATAAACCAAAGGCTCAACGCCGCTGGTATCCATCTCGTTTAGTTTGGCCATAAAATCCAGTATCTTGCTCATATCCTTTATCATTGCCTCTTTTTCATCCTCTGCAAGCTCCAAACGTGCCAAATGGGCCACCTTTTCTACCGTTTCTTTATCTATGATCATGTTCTTCTAATTTCTTCTTAATAATAGCATGTACCTGCCGGCGCAATTTATCGGCATCGTCAATTGTTAAATGCGCGGTTTCAATGGGCTTGTGTACAAACAGGTGGCAAACACCCGGTTTAGTGCCATGTACCAGGCCATCATCCCACAAAACCTGCCATATATCTAACGAAGTTATGGGAATTATCGGAATTTTCATTTCAATAGCCAGTTTAAAGGGGCCATTTTTAAATTCCTGTAACTGCGGCGGGTAATTACCAGATATGGTACCTTCCGGGAAGATCGCCATGTTCATGCCGTTCTCCAAGCGCTCCGCGGCATTTTTAAAGGCCCGGAACGCCGACATTCTGCTCTCCCGGTTTACCGGAATATCAACCGTGCGAAAAAACAGGCCGGTAACAAAGCCATCCAGCAATTGCACCTTACCCATAAACGAATAATTGGTTTTTTTGAGCAGTATGCTTACCGCCGTAATATCAAGGTTTGAGGTATGATTGGGGCAAACCACATAAGTTTTACACCAGTCTACCGGTTCTTCAAATTCAAAATGGTACGTTATGCCGGCAAATAAAGAGCTTAGGTAACCCCAAAGGCTCCGCATTTTATTCATGCTGGCATACCGCTGTTGCTTGCGCGAAAAGTAAAAGAGCAGCGGCCAAAATAAAATGTAAATAAAACCGACGTTAAACCTGTACAAATAAGTGATCAGTTTTTTCAATGGGGGTGCATTTCCATCAAAAATAGCCAAATACTTATGCTTTTAGCACATCATTATACATTTTCAACCTTTTGGCGTATAATGTTTTTCAACCTGTCGCGCAATTTATCAGCATCGGTAACTTTGAGGCGGCTGGTTACTATGGGTTTATGTACAAATATTTTACAAACGCCGGGTTTCGATCCGTATTTAAAACCGGTATCCCATAATATTTTCCAGGTATTGAGCGATGAAACCGGCAGTATAGGTATCTTTTTATCGATAGCTAACCGAAACGGGCCGTTCTTAAAGTCCTGCAGGTGCGGCGGATATTCATCGGCTATGCCGCCTTCGGGAAACATCACCATGCTAACGCCGCTGTCTAGTTTTTCTTCGGCAGCCTTATACGCCCGGAATGCCGACATTTTACTATCGCGGTTAACCGGGATATCAACCGTGCGGAAATAAATGCCGGTAACCATGCCATCGGCCAGCTCCTGTTTGCCCATGAAGCAAAAATTAGTATTTTTCATCAACAGGCATATCATCGAGGTATCCAGGTTGGATGAGTGGTAAGGGCAAATGATGTAAGTCTTGCTCCAGTCAATAGGTTCCTCAAACTCAAAATGATAGGTTATCCCTACAAAAAAAGAGCTTAAAAACGCCCACAACCGCCTTAAACGGATCATCAGGCCATACCTTTCGGGTTTTAAGGAGGCATAGTACAAGGGCGGCCAAAGCAGGAAAAAGAAGAAGCACATGCTGAGTGCAACCAAATAGCTGTGCAACTTTCTTAACATCAGTTCCATCCAAAAAAAGGTAAATAAAGGTCTATAACGCAGCATTTTATATGCCTGATAACCTCACTTACGTAATTGAAGGGAAAAGGATTTCAGCAGATCAAACTAATTGTGCGGCCATACCGCCCTCGCCTATTTTTTGGCTGATGATATTGTAAACTTCATCGCGCAGCGCATCGGCATCAACGGGTAAAAGGCTGGTGGTATCAATAGGTTTATGCACGTAAAAATTGCATATACCCGGTTTTGTGCCATATTTTGTACCATCGTCCCATAATTTTTCCCAGGTATTTGATGATGATACCGGTATAATAGGGATCTTCAGTTCTATAGCCAGCTTAAATGGGCCGTTTTTAAACTCATGTAGTGTTGGTGGGTAATCATCGCCTATTTTGCCTTCGGGGAAGATGATCATGGTAGTGCCGCTCTGCAAAACTTCAGATGCTTTTTTAAATGCACGGTACGATGACATTTTGCTTTCGCGGTTTACGGGGATATCAACCGTTTTGAAGAATAAGCCCGTAACAAGTCCGTCTTTTAGCGCTTCCTTGCCCATAAAGCAATAGTCATTTTTCACCAGCAGGCATATAGCCGCTATATCCAGGTTAGAGGTATGGTTAGGGCAAATGATATAGGGTTTGCTCCAGTCGATAGGCTCTTCATATTCAAATTTAAAAAAGAAACCCACCAGCGCCGAACTTACATAGCCCCATACCCGCCGCAACTTGTTCATGTTTTTATAGCCCGAGGGCTTGCGCGAAAAAAGATAAAATACCGGCCACGCCAAAAAATACGTAAGGGCCACGCTAATCACATACAAATAGATATGCACTTTTTTGAATAACAACTTCATCTCCACCAAAAATATAAAAAATCCTTACTTTCGCCCCATGGAAACTGTTGTTAGTGGTATAAGGAGTACCGGGAACCTGCATTTAGGAAATTATTACGGCGCTATTCAAAATTTTATAAAAATGCAGCATGAATATAATTGCTACTTTTTTATTGCCGATCTTCATTCGTTAACCACCCACCCTACCCCTGCCCATTTGCATAACAATGTGAAGCAGGTATTGGTAGAGTACCTTGCCGCGGGTATCGACCCGGATAAGGCAACGATATATGTACAATCGGACGTGCCGGAAATATCGGAACTATATTTATACCTTAACATGAACGCCTATCTGGGCGAACTGGAACGCAGCACATCCTTTAAGGATAAAGTACGCGCCCAGCCCGATAATGTGAACGCCGGCCTGCTTACCTATCCTGTTTTAATGGCTGCCGACATCATTATTCACAAAGCCACTAAAGTGCCCGTTGGTAAAGACCAGGAGCAGCATTTAGAGATGGCACGCACCTTCGGCAATCGTTTTAACCGCTTATATAACCATGATTACTTCCCCGAGCCGTATGCCTTTAATTACAGCAATAACCTGGTAAAAATACCCGGACTGGATGGCAAAGGCAAAATGGGCAAATCGGAAGGTGAAGGTAACGCGGTATTTCTGTCGGATTCGCCCGAGGTGATCCGTAAAAAGGTGATGCGGGCGGTTACCGATAGCGGCCCAACTGCCGAAAACCAGGAAAAACCGGTTGAGATACAAAACCTGTTCGATTTGATGAAGGTATTATCAACGCCCGATACTTACGAGCATTTTGATAACCTGTACAATACCTGCCAGGTACGCTACGGCGACCTGAAAAAACAACTGGCCGAGGATATGATCATTGCCACCGCGCCCATCCGCGAGCGCATTAACGATATAGCCAACGATGCGGTTTACTTAAAACAGGTGGCACGCCACGGCGCTATAAAGGCCCGCGAAAGCGCTCAAAAAACTATAAAGGAAGTACGCCAGATTATTGGTTTCAAAAGTTTTTAGTTTAGTTCATTGTTGATAGTTCATACTTCATAGTGTATATTAGTCCGAAGTTTATTTTTGTGTATCAATAGTGGATGGGTAACCGTATAACTATTATCTATTAACCTTTAACCATGAACTAAATGCACATTGCTATTGTTGGAAACATAGGAGCCGGAAAAACTACCCTTGCCGAATTGCTGGCCAAAAGCTACGGCTGGGACCCGCTGTTTGAAGCCGTTGATAATAACCCTTACCTGGAGGATTTTTATAACGACATGAAACGCTGGAGCTTTAACTTACAGATCTATTTTCTGAATAGCCGTTACCGCCAGCTGATGGACATCCAGAAAAGCGGCCGCGACATTGTGCAGGACAGGACTATTTATGAGGACGCCTATATTTTTGCCGAGAATTTGCATGATATGGGCCTGATGACCACCCGCGATTATGAAAACTACCGGTCGATATTTGATAACATGACCGCCTACATTAAACCACCCGATCTGCTGGTTTACCTGAAGGCATCGGTACCTACTTTGGTAAACAACATACAGCGCCGGGGCAGGGAATATGAAATTGGCATCAGGCTGGATTATTTATCCAAACTGAACGAAAAATACCAGAAATGGATAAAGGATTATAAACTGGGTAAGCTGCTCATCATCGATAAGGATGTGATCGACTTTGCCAATAATACCGAGGATATGGCCACGGTAGTACAAATGATTGAACGGGAGATAAACGGGCTGTTTTGATTTACGAATTACGATGTACGATTTACGAATGGATGTAGATCAGGCATCAAAAAAAAAATCGTAAATCGTAAATCTAAAATCGTAAATAAAGAATGAATATACTCGGCATTATACCGGCGCGCTACGCTTCCACCCGTTTTCCCGGCAAACCGCTGGTTGATATTGCCGGTAAAAGCATGATACAGCGCGTTTATGAGCAGGCTAAAAAATGCGTTTCATTAACCGAGGTTATTGTAGCAACCGACGATTACCGCATATTTGAGCACGTAATTGCTTTTGGCGGTGTCGCGGTGATGACATCGCCCGATCATCAAAGCGGAACCGACCGTTGTGCCGAGGTAGCGTTGCAGCATCCGCAATATGATGTGATTATTAATATACAGGGTGATGAACCTTATATCGACCCCGAGCAGATCACCAAAGTTGCCGCTTGCTTTACTGATGCGGATGTGCAGCTATCAACCCTGATAAAAAAAATCCTTACCATTGAAGAACTGAATAATACTAATTCGCCCAAGGTTATTATCAACAAACATTCCGAAGCTATATATTTTTCACGCTCCCCTTTGCCGCATATCCGCGGCCAGGAACCTGAAAACTGGCTCAAACACTTTACTTATTTTAAACACATAGGTATTTATGGTTATCGTGCCGATGTATTGCAGCAGGTAACAAAATTGCCTATATCCTTATTGGAAAAAGCCGAAAGTTTGGAACAATTACGCTGGATAGAGAACGGTTACCGCATTAAGGCAGCCGAAACCGAACTGGAAACCCACGCCATTGACATACCTGCCGATATGGCCAAAATATTAAAATTTAACTAATAATTTCAACACTTTTACTCATTAGTTATTATTTACTCCGTATAAAATTTGTTTTAGTATTTTACTAAAACTCTTGCTTTATCTTGTTAATTTTAATGAATTTATACGCCAATCTGTATTTAATTTAACCGCTTTGTTATGAGAATTAATCAGCACCAATACCTCAATAAGGCATGGAAGGATTATTCCTTAAACCCTGAATTTAATAGCGAAAAATGCCAGCTGGTATTGGCGTTCGGCTCGCCAAAACTGATTGTAGACCCGACCATATACAGCGAACTAAAAACGCGCTACCCAGCGGCGAATATCATTTTTTCGTCCACCTCGGGCGAGATAATTGATGATAATGTATATGACGAAACCATAGCGGTAACAGCCGTTGAGCTGGACGCCGCCACTGTAAACTGCGCCAGCACCCACATACAAAACCACGGAAACAGCTTTGAAAGCGGCGCTTATTTAATGCAGCAGCTTTGTAAAGAAGGGCTGAAGTGTGTTTTCATTATATCCGATGGTACCTTTATTAACGGCAGCGAACTGGTAGCCGGGTTTAACGAAAACAACCCCAGGCATGTACCCGTAACCGGTGGCATGGCCGGCGATGCCGACAGGTTTAACAGCACTTTTACCGGCATTAACGCCATACCCACACAGGGCAATGTAATTGCCATAGGCTTTTATGGCGAAGGCTTATCGGTATACCACGGCTCATGTGGTGGCTGGGATGAGTTTGGGCCGGAGCGCGTCATCACAAAATCCGATAAAAATGTATTGTACGAAATAGACGGCAAAAACGCGCTCGACCTGTACAAACAATACCTGGGCGACTATGTGAAAGAACTGCCGGGTTCGGCATTGCTGTTCCCCTTATCCATCAAAATAAACGGTTCAGATAAAAACCTGGTACGTACTATATTAAGCATTGACGAAAGCGAAAAGACCATGACCTTTGCCGGCAACCTGCCCGAAGGCAGCAAGGTAAGGCTGATGAAGGCAAACTTTGATAAGCTGATAAATGCCTCATCAACAGCGGCGGAAGATGCCAGCGCACATAAAAAGGTGCAGCTGGCATTATTGGTTAGCTGTGTTGGCCGCAAACTGGTTTTAAACGACCGAACAGATGAAGAACTGATAGCCGCGAAAGCGATTTTTGGCAATAAAACCAGCATAACGGGTTTTTACTCGTACGGCGAACTATCGCCGCTTGGCGGGGGCACCAACTGTGAGCTGCATAACCAAACCATGACCATCACCACATTTTCCGAAAATTAATATCATCCAATAAACAATCAATGGACTATCATTACCTTTTAAATAAGCAGGTTAAAAAGTTGCTGCCAGAAAGCTACCTGGGGGATGATACCATTGTTCAGTTTTTAAATTCCATCAATAACAGTTTTAATAATTTCGACAGGGCACAAAAATTAGCCGATCATGCCTTTAACATCAGCGAAAAAGAATACCAGCAGGTAACCGGCGACCTGCGCGAACAGAATGAGATCAAACAAAGGTCAATTCTGCAGTTAAAAGAAGCCATCAAATCGCTCGATCCGAGCACAGAGCTTAAAATATCCAATTCGGATGATGACCTGATCCATATCATCAGCTTTTTGCAGGAACGTATTGAAAAAGCCAAACTGCTGGAAACAGAGCTTATCCACTCTAAGGATGTGGCCGAAAAAGCGGCTATGGCCAAATCACAGTTCCTGTCGGTAATGAGTCATGAGATCCGCACACCTATGAACGCGGTGATAGGCTTTACACATTTGCTCATTCACCAGGACCCGAAACCCGAGCAAATGGAGTTTTTGAACTTCCTGAAGTTCTCGGCAGAAAATTTACTGGTGTTGATTAATGATATATTGGATTTCAGCAAAATTGAGGCCGGCAAAATAGAGTTTGAAACGGTTGATTTCAGCGTTAAGGATCTGATAGCGAACATTCGCCTGGCGCTGCTGCAAAAAGCCAACGAAAAGAACCTTAAAATAAAGCTGATGCTCGATCAGGACCTGCCAAACGCCATTTTGGGCGACCCGGTTCGCTTAGGGCAGATACTAACCAATCTGATAAGTAACGCCGTGAAATTTACCCCGGCAGGCAAGGTTACCATTACAGCAACACTAACTAAGGCCGACAGGGAAACTTCGACCATTGATTTTGAGGTGGCAGATACCGGCATAGGCATTATGCCCGATAAGCTGGACTATATTTTTGATAGCTTTAGCCAGGCCAGCTCCGATACTACCCGCAAATATGGCGGCAGCGGCCTGGGCCTAACCATAACCAAACGCCTGTTGCAACTGTTTGGCAGCGATATACAGGTAGAAAGCGAATACGGCAAGGGATCAGTCTTTCATTTTTCGCTGACATTTAAAAACAGCAGCAAACGGATTAAGAACCACGTAAACAATGAAGATTTTTATAGTCTGCAGAGTTTAAAAGGCACCAAATTGCTGATAGCCGAGGACAACCAGATAAACGTAATACTGGCCAAAGAATTTATGAAGCAATGGGATGTGGAATGTGATGTAGCCGAAAACGGCGAGATAGCATTGATGCTGGTACAAACCAATAATTACGACATGGTGCTGATGGACCTGCAAATGCCCGAAATGGACGGTTACCAAACCACCACCGCCATCAGAAATTTAGAAGGCGCCAAATACCGCGACCTGCCAATTATTGCCCTAACGGCATCGGCCATGTTGGATATACAGGACAAAGCCTTTACCGTAGGTATGAATGATTACGTAAGCAAGCCCTTTAACCCTAATGAGCTACACCGTAAAATAGCGGCGTACAGTAATAAAAATTAAATTTTCCGTTTCAAAACGCTCATTTAACCTCACTTTCATCATAATTTTAAAACAAAAAGCCTGTTTTGATGCTTTTTTATTAAAAAAATATACATGCAGCTTATTTATGTTTGTTTTTTTTGAATAAAGTATATCTTTGCAGCAGCTTATCTATAGTTATACTATACAAAATGGAAAGTTTTAAATTGCATCATCTTCATCTCCACCATCGCCTCCATGTGGCGATCAGATAATGTATGTTTCCAAGCGAAACTGAACCTCCGTTTAATTTATAGTTTTATACCATCAATTTGAAAACACTTAAAATAGCGATCCAAAAATCGGGTCGGCTCAACGAAAAATCCGTTGAATTACTAAAAAACTGCGGCCTGAACTTTGAAAATTATAAAAGTTCGCTCATATCGCCGGTTTCCAATTTCCCCTTGGAAATACTTTTCCTTCGCGATGACGACATCCCCGAGTATGTTCAGGACGGCATTGCCGACCTGGGTATAGTGGGCGAAAACGTGATAGAAGAAACCGAAGTGGAGGTTAATTACCTGCAACGCCTGGGCTTTGGCAAATGCTCGCTCAAAATAGCGGTGCCCAACAACAATTCCATTCAGCAACTGGTACAGCTTAACGGCAAATCGATAGCTACCACCTACCCTGTCATCTTAGGAAAATTCCTGAAACAGGAAGGCATAACTGCTGATATCCGCACCATTTCCGGCTCGGTAGAGATATCTCCCGGCTTAGGTTTGGCTGATGCTATTTGCGACCTGGTATCAACCGGCGGCACCTTAAAAAGCAATGGCTTAATTCCCTTTGCCGATGTAATGAGCAGCGAAGCGATATTGATCTGCAACAAAAGCAATGGCAATTCGGACCTGATACAGGAACTGGTACAGCGCATACAATCTGTTCTGCGGGCCAAAGAAACCAAGTACGTAGTGCTCAATGTACACAAGGATAACCTGAAAACGGTTATTGCTTTGCTGCCGGGCGTTAAAAGCCCCTCGGTTGTGCCCTTAGCCGAAGAAAATTGGGTAGCGGTACATACCGTTATACCCGAACGTGATTTTTGGGATAGGATAAGCCAGCTAAAACAAGCCGGCGCGCAGGGCATTGTAGTAATGCCGATAGAGAAGATAATATTATAGGCCCCCCGCCCCCCCTAAAGGGGGAGTGATAAACTTACAGATGCCATGAGCAGCGAAAATAATTTAGGACATTCAAAAACTCCCCCTTCAGGGGGCGGGGGGGGTAGGCTTTATAACTATTCATCATTAAGTGCTGCCGAAGTTTCGGCCCTGGTTCAGCGTAATGTTGACCCGGCTAATGAGGTGCGCGATGTGGTGGAGGAGATATTAGCCAACGTTAAACAGCACGGCGATAAGGCTTTATATGATTATGCCTTTAAGTTTGAGCATGTGGCTTTGGAGTCGCTTTATCTGGCCAAGGATGAACTTACTCAAATAGCTGCGGCTGTATCGCCCGGGCAAAAGGCGGCTTTGGATATTGCTTATACCAATATTTACAATTTTCATAAAACGCAGCTAAAAACCGAGGAGAAGGTAGAAACCATGCCCGGCGTTACCTGCTGGCGCGAGTTAAGGGCGATTGAGAAGGTGGGCCTGTACATTCCCGGCGGTACGGCGGTTTTACCGAGTACTTTATTGATGCTGGGTATACCCGCACGCATAGCGGGCTGTAGCGAGATAGTAGTTTGCACGCCGCCGCAAAAAGATGGCAAGGTTAACCCCTTTATTGCCTATGTGGCGCTGTTGTTAGGAATTAACAGGATTTATTTAACCGGCGGCGCTCAGGCCATTGCCGCTATGGCTTACGGTACCGAAACCATAACTAAAACCGATAAGATCTTCGGGCCGGGAAACCAGTTTGTAACCAAAGCCAAAACCATTATACAATCCACCACCACTACGGCTATTGATATGCCCGCAGGGCCATCGGAAGTATTGGTGATAGCAGATGAAACCGCAAACCCGGTTTTTATAGCTGCCGATCTGCTGGCGCAGGCCGAGCACGGGGTGGATAGCCAGGCTATTTTGGTTACCACATCAGCTTATATTGCCGAAGAAACTAAAAAAGAGATCAACAGGCAATTGCCAGTTTTACCGCGTGGCGCAATAGCGCTTGTGGCAATTCAAAATTCGTACATTATAAAAACGGATACTTTGGATGAAGCGATGGCTTTCAGCAATGAATACGCGCCGGAACACCTGATACTGGCGACTGCAAGTTGGCAGCAGCTAACCGCGAAGATCATCAACGCGGGTTCGGTTTTCCTGGGAAATTTGACGCCGGAAAGCGCGGGCGATTATGCATCGGGCACTAACCATACGCTCCCAACAAGTTCGTATGCCAAAGCTTATTCGGGTGTATCGGTAGATTCTTTTGTTAAAAAGATCACCTTTCAGCACATAACGCCGGAAGGCATTAAAAACATTGGGCCAACGGTAGAGGTATTGGCGGAATTGGAAGGGTTAACGGCGCATAAGAACGCGGTAACGGTAAGAATGAAAATTTAAAACCTGTCATTGCGAGGAGGAACGACGAAGCAAACTCGTAGAAAGCATAACGGACTGACAGGGCTCCGGGATTGCCGCGCTATCGCTCGCAATGACAAAAAAAGATAATAAAATCGTCATTGCGAGGTACGAAGCAATCTCTAAGTTATACAGAGAGGCTCCGCGCAATCGGAGGTTGCTTCGTACCTCGCAATGACGACAAGAATAAGAAGAAAGATATGTTTAGTATAAATAATATCATCAGGAAAAACATTAAGGCACTCGTCCCCTATTCATCCGCACGCGATGAATACAAGGGCGAGGCCAGCGTTTACCTGGATGCCAATGAGAATGCTTACGGATCGCCCCTGGAGCAGCAGTATAACCGCTATCCCGATCCATTGCAGCATAAGGTAAAAATTCGCCTTAGCCAGATAAAAGGCGTACCTGTGCGCAATATATTTTTAGGCAATGGCAGTGAT
>Ga0302227_10003111_pt1 | contig 11053 bp, 10 predicted proteins | sample II_Palsa_N1_1_FD_193525 | JGI IMG/M metagenome (GOLD analysis project Ga0302227, IMG submission 193525) | Peat permafrost microbial communities from Stordalen Mire near Abisko, Sweden - II_Palsa_N1_1 | ecosystem: Environmental > Terrestrial > Soil > Palsa > Peat permafrost | place: Sweden...
AGGGACAGTATGAACAACAATGCAATGCGCTGGCTGCTTCGCGGCTTGGCGTGCCTGTTATTTACGAGATAGACGACCAGTTTATTTACCACGTTAACAACTGGTTAGGCAGCGAGAATAAAATTGCTGTGAATTTTCCTGATGAGACTGCTAAAATTGTCGACGATTTGGTAAATCGTTATGCCAGGAAAAGTGGTGAGTCGTGAGTGGTGAGCGGTGAGTGGTGAGTTGGGTGAGTGGAGCGCACTGAAATCGTAAATCGTATCCCGATAGCTATCGGGACGTAAATCGTAAATCGCAAAACCCGCTTTTTCTCTTAATTTCGCCGGTCAGAAACGTTTTCATGATCAATTTTTTCAAAACACTCAACCCGTTCAATATGATATGGCTTGTAGTGGTTTTGTTTGCGCTGCGTGCCGGTTATTTTTTTAACCTTCCCGGGAAAATCGATGCAACCTTTTTTGCCCCTCTTGGGAAATTATTGCTTACAAAAAGCCTTTATTTTGACCTTTCTCCTGCGGCCAATGTACTAATTGCCGCTGTATTCACTTTTGTACAGGCATTGCTGTTAAACCGCCTTGTAAATCACTATAACTTATTGGGAAAGCCGACATTTTTGCCGGCGTTGATGTATATTACCGTTTCAGGGCTATTTACACCGTTCTTAGTTTTAAGCGCGCCGCTGATCTGCAATTTCCTGGTATTGTGGATGCTTTTTAAACTGCTTGGGTTTTATAAAAGCAAGGATTCCAAAGCTGCGGCTTTTGACCTGGGCATGATCGTAGCCCTGGGATCGCTGATCTACCTGCCATTTATTTATCTTTTTTTGCTGATCTGGATCGCCCTGATCATTTTTAAACCATTCAACTGGCGCGAATGGACAACCTGTATTCTTGGGTATGCCGTTGTGTTTTTGTTCCTGGCTGTTTACTATTATCTTAACGACAGCATAGGGCTATTTGGAGCTATCTGGCTGCCGCTTGCCACCAGCTTTCCCGGGATAGTTTCGATCAATTATCTCAATTATATCGTCCTTGTACCTGTGTTCCTCATTCTTGTGCTTTGTTTTTTCAGGCTGCGCCAGAATTTTTATAAAAGTTATGTCCAGGTTCGCAAGTCGTTCCAACTCCTGCTAATAACCTTATTGGTTGCCGGTCTTTTTTTTTATACCAGGGCTGGTTTCCAATTCAGCCACTTTTTATTGTGTGCAATTCCGGTTGCGGTTTTTTTTTCCTATTACTTTTTGTACGCGGCGCGCCGCTGGTTTTATGAGCTGCTCTACCTTTTGCTGGTTTTAATGGTGGTTTATTTCCAGTTTAACACTTTTTAACTTTTAGTTTCGTTCATTTTACCGGTGTTATGTTAGTTTTGTAACATGAAACACTTGTTTGTTTCTTAACTATTGAGGCTGCGCGTATCCGCCTGTCGCGATTGCGTTTAAGACAAAAGATCTGATGAAATTTGGAGTAGTTATATTTCCGGGATCCAATTGCGATGAGGATATCATTTACGTATTGGAAAAGATAATGGGCCAGCAGGTTGTGCGTTTGTGGCACAAGGACCACGACCTTCAGGATGCCGATTTTATTGTTTTGCCAGGGGGGTTCTCGTTTGGTGATTACCTTCGGTCAGGGGCGATTGCCCGTTTTTCGCCGATTATGCAGGAAGTCATCAGGTTTGCTGCAAATGGCGGTTATGTATTGGGTATATGCAATGGTTTCCAGATATTGACGGAAGCCGGCCTGCTGGAAGGCGCATTGCTGCATAATACCAATCGTAAATTTATTTGCCGGAACATTTATATGAAGCCGCAAACGTCAAATTCACTGATCACCGCGCAGATCGATCCCCAAAGGGCATTAAAAATACCCATCGCTCATGGCGAGGGTAATTATTTTGCCGATGAAGCGGTACTTAAGTCGCTTAATGACAATGATCAGATATTATTCAGGTATTGTGATGAGGCCGGTAACATCACAAGTGATGCCAACCCCAATGGCTCGTTGGAAAATATCGCCGGTATTTGCAATAAGGAAAGGAACGTTTTCGGTTTTATGCCCCACCCGGAGCGCGCTTCAGATGCACTTGTTGCCAATGAGGACGGGCTTGCCATTTTTGAATCGATACTTTCGATGGTTAAAGCTTAACCTTGATGACTGGAAAGCTGCCTGCCCATAATCATACATGAACCTCGTTATCGACATTGGGAACACCTACACAAAACTTGCGGTTTTTAAGGAAGGAACGGTAGTTTTTAAAAACAGGTACCAGGCTGTTGACATGCCTTTGGTGGATAAATTATTATCGGAATATGCGATCAGGCGAGTTATTATTTCGTCGGTAAAAACCGAAAAAGAAGAATGGGCTTTAGAATTGGCGGGGAAGGTTTCTCTGAAATATTTTAACCTGAACATGGCCGCGGGTATAACTAATCATTACCTGACGCCGGCAACGCTGGGAACAGACCGTTTGGCTGCGGTGCTGGGCGCAAAATATTTGTTCCCGGGACAAGCCAGTTTAGTGATAAGCGGCGGCACCTGTATAACCTATGACTGGGTTGATGCGGAGGGCAATTATTTTGGAGGCAGTATATCGCCGGGATTAAAAATGCGTTATAAGGCTTTGCACGCCTTTACGGCCGGCTTGCCCCTGGTTACTGCCGATGAGGGTTTCGAAGGCAGCTACGGCAGCAATACGCTGAACGCCATACAATCGGGGGTACAGAACGGGATCAAATACGAGCTGGAGGGTTTTATTAAAAGTTATAATAAAGTCCCCGGCACAGAACTAAATATCATACTAACAGGGGGCGACGGTATTTTTTTTGATACGCTGCTAAAAAATAGCATCTTTGCGCCCTGTATAAAAATTGAGCCTGATTTGGTTCTGGAAGGATTAAATGCAGCAATACACGACAATAATGATTAAACATTTAAGGGTTCTTATAACAATTCTGCTCGCTGCCATTGCTTTCGGGGCAAACGCACAATCAACTGCAACCACCAGCTCGCCGTATTCAAGGTACGGAATAGGCCTCATAGATCCGCAGGTACTCCCTCAAACCATAGGCATGGGCGGCATTGCGACGGCCATCAACAGTATCGACCTTTACAACAACATCAACCCGCTCAATCCCGCATCCTACGCCAAAATAAATTTCACCACTATCGATGCCGGTATTTACACCAATGTTACACAAGTGAACCAAACCGGACAAACCGGTTCAACTAATTCAAACACCAGGTTCAGCCATGTAGCCTTTGCCTTACCCATCAGCAAAGGGTCGGCACTTAGTTTCGGGTTGCTCCCCTACAGCGAAATGGGCTACAATTATAGGGTCAGCAAACCCAACTTTGGCACAACTTCAAAGGCAGATACGAATGCCGTAAATTATGTTTATAATGGTGATGGCGGTTTATCAAAAGCCTATCTCGGCTATGGGTTTACCATTGCCAAACATTTGTATATCGGCGCCAATGTTTCGTACATATTTGGTAAGCTGGAGCAATACAGCTCCACGGAAGTACCCACGCTATTTGGAATGTTAAATCCGCAAATAGAGGAAACCAACAGCATCGGCGGGCTAAATTACGACTATGGCGCACAGTACTCATTTGACTTCGGCGAGTACAGCACCAAGCACCTGGTGCTTGGTTATTCGGCGTCGGCAAGCTCAAAAATAAACTCGACGAGCACCTATATCGTGAGCGAATACACGTTTGACTCCAGCGGCAACCCTAACGTTGCAACAGACACGCCATACTACAATCAAAATGCGCAAGCTAAACTTCAACTGCCGCAGATCAACCATTTCGGTATCTCGTTCCAGAATGACGGGCATTTTCTTGTGGGCGCCGATTACACAACCGGACACTGGTCTTCACTGTCCATCGACGGTGTTAACCAGGGGCTTCAAAACAGCAAGACCTTTAATATTGGCGGTGAGCTTACCCCTGATATTACGGCGCTTCACAGTTATTTCGCCAGGATTGATTATCGCATAGGCTTTATGTACGATCAATCGAACCTGTATTTGAACGGTACCAGTATAAACAGTTATGCCCTTACGTTCGGGGCAGGATTTCCGCTGGCGCCGAACAATGTTGGGAACACCTTTTATAAGATAAATTTTGCCGCCGAATTAGGTCAGCAGGGTACAGTGGCCAATGGCCTGGTGCGGGAAAATTATGTCAACTTCCATTTGAGTTTCATCCTCAACGACCGTTGGTTCCAGCGGTTTAAATTTGAATAACCTAACATATGCATAGTCGGGCAAAAACGTTTTTCAACCTATGTTTGCCGGCCTTGTGTCTTTGCATGCTGTTAAGCGCATGCGAAAACTCCCTGAACGATATTCAGAAAATCGCCTCAAAAGAGGAAGACAAGCCTATCTCCACCTCTACTGGTGTTGATGTTATCTATAGCGATTCGGCAAAGGTAAAAGCCCACATGACCACTCCTTATATGATCGACTATGATGACGGGAAAAACCCCTATCGCGAAATGACCAAAGGCGTCAAGATAATTTTTTATGAAGACGACCTTTCCGTTAAAGGGACGGTAACCTCAAAATATGCAATTGAACACGAAAAAGAAAATGTGATAGATTTCCGGAATAATGTAGTTGTCACCAATGCACAGGGCGATACTTTCAAATCCGATGAGTTGATCTATGATGAAGGCAAGAAAACCTTCCACACCGACAAGGCGGTGGAGATCAACATGGGGAGCGGCGGCGTTATGTATGGGGTGGGCGCACATAGTAATGCCAGCTTGTATCCATGGTACATCGAAAAATCCACAGGTACTTTCCCGGTGGATGAAAAACAAGATCCGGTTAAATAGTGCAGATTAAGAACCAGGAACCAGGATAAGCAGGTAAATTCAGGCCAATTGCAGTTAAACGAGACCCAGACGGTACAATTCTGTTACTTTTCGACATTTGTCTATCTCATCCGTATTTTTCTTGACTCTTGGTTCTTATTATCCCCTCAAAATCAATGAATCGGCGGCTGATTTTAGTCGAATTTTTGTGTTATAGAATTTTACTAAAAGTTGTATCTTGCGCCCTCTTTTAAAGAGGATAAAAAATATAAAGGTATATGGGAATAATGGGTTTTTTACGGGACCGGATGGGCAAAATTCTGGCAATTTGCATCGGGTTTTCGTTGTTTGCATTTATTATCGGGGAGGTTGTACGGTCGGGGGGATCTTTTTTTAGGGAAGACCGGAGCACAATAGGCGAGGTTGGGGGCGAAAAGCTTGCATATGAGGATTTCAACAAAAAGGTTGAGCAAAACAGCGCCCAATTCCAGCAACAGTCGCGCCAGGCAGTGTTGTCACCGCAAATTCTTGGTTATGTGCAGGAAACTACCTGGAACCAGATGATAGCACAAACCATCATGCAAAAAGAAGTCGACAAGCTTGGCTTGCAGGTAGGGCAGGATGAAACCAATTCAATGGTGAGCGGAAACAATCCTAACCAACAGATTGTGCAGGCATTTGGCAACCCTAAAACGGGGCAGCTGGACAGGGCCCGGTTGAATAATTTCTTACAGCAATTGCCTACCTTAAAGCCGGAAATAAAACAGCAATGGACCGATTTTGTGACCCAGCTGATCGACGCGAAGCTAAACGAGAAATATATTTCCCTGGTAACCAACGGTCTGTATGTAAACTCGGTAGATGCCAAAGACGACTACCTGGCAAAAAATAAATTGGCTAATTTTAAATACGTGGAACTTAATTATGCTTCGTTGCCTGACAATAAGGTTACCGTTACCGACGACGATTACAAGGCGTATTACGACGAGCATAAGGCAGAATTTAAAAACCCCAGCGAATTGCGAAGTTTTGATTTTGTAAGTTTTAATGCGGCGCCGTCGAAAGAAGACTCGGCAGCGGTAAAGGCACAGGCTCAAAAACTGGCCATTGATTTCAAAACATCTACCAACGATTCGCTTTTTGTACAAATAAATGCAGAAACGAAAACGCCGGTTATTTATCAGCATAAAGGCAAGCTTGGTGATCCCAAGCTGGATTCAGCAATGTTCAATTCGCCAAATGGAACGGTTTATGGACCATATTTATCAAACGGTAGCTACAAAGTAGCCAAGCTTGAGGATGCACACGTGGAACCTGACTCGGTAAAAGCAGCCCACATATTGATAGATCAACGTATAATCGGCAATGCAAAGGCCCTGGCTAAAGCAGATTCGCTGAAAAAACTGATCGAAGGGGGTAAATCCTTCGCAGATCTGGCTAAGCAAAATTCCATCGATACGGGTTCTGCCATAAAAGGCGGCGAATTAGGCACTTTTGCTCGCGGTGCAATGGTCGCGCCTTTTGAAAATGCTGTTTTCGGCGGTAAAAAAGGAGATCTGATCATTGTAACTACTCAGTTTGGTGTTCACCTTATCCAAATTGATGATACAAAGGGTTCGTCCAAGGTTGCTAAAGTAGCTGTTGTTGACGTTCCGTTGAAGGCAAGCAGTACCACCCAGACGGCGGTTTACAGTAAGGCGCAAGGGTTTTTAGCTTCGCTGACGAAAGATAATTTTGACGACCAGGTGAAAAAGGCTGGTCTAAAGAAAATGCAGGCTACGGATGTAAATGGGATTGCTTCTGCATTTCCCGGCATTTCAAGTGGAAGAGATATGGTGAGATGGGCTTATGGCGCCGACGTTGGCGACATTACTGACAAGGTGTATATTGAGGGCGACCAATACGTGGTGGCGCAATTAACGCAGATAAAGCCTAAAGGTACCCTTTCGCTTGAGGCTGTAAAAAAACAGATCCAGCCGATGGTCCTTAGCAAAGTGAAAGGCAAAATACTGAGCGACAAATTACAGGCCGCGTTAAACGGATCGTCGACAATTGACCAGGTTGCCCAAAAATCGGGCGCAAAGGTTTTGCCGATTCAGAATTTGGTTTTTGCAAACCCGGTAATTCCAGGGTCAGCAGCGGAATATAAATTGGTCGGTACCATATTTGGCTCTCAGCCAAATAAGCTTTCCAAGCCGGTTGCAGGCACCCAGGGCGTTTATGTGTTCTCGCTGGATAGTTTTACTAACCCGCCGGCTTTGGATAATGCCATAAGAGAAAAACAGCAATTGGGCCAGGCCTTGATGCAGCGTGCCGACGGCCAAATATTTGATGCGCTGAAAGATAAGGCCAATGTAAAAGATTACCGCTCGAAGTTTTTATAAAGTATTTTAAAGTAATTTTGTATCCGGGTGACGCGTTATAGCTTCACCCGGATTTTTTGTTTATAGGTTGCGGTCTCGGGTATGCTTTTAGCTTTCTGCTTTTAGCTTTTAGCTTTTCGCTTTTGAAAAAATGGAAATACAAGAAAATATAATAAACAAGGTTGCCCTCAGCGGCCTGGTAACATTAGATCCGGCTATGTTTTATCCGGCGGGCGAACGGATTGTTTATGACCTGAAAGATAATCTTTTCCAGGGATTGATCCTTCGCGAAAAAGATTTCAGGGAGTTTGTGAAGGAACACGACTGGCAGCAATATACCGGCAAATATGTTGCGGTTACCTGTACTGCAGACGCTATTGTGCCTGCATGGGCATATGTACTACTGGCTAATAAGCTGGCGCCTTTTGCCAAAGAAGTTGTTTTCGGCGATGCAGAAGTGCTGGAAACTGTACTGTTCCTGAAGAACATTGATAAAATGGATCCGGATGACTACGCGGGCCAAAGGGTAGTTTTGAAGGGCTGCGGCGAAATACCCGTGCCGGTTTCAGCATATGTGGAGCTTGCAAAAAAATTGACGCCCGTGGTCAAAAGCCTGATGTTTGGCGAACCCTGTTCCACCGTACCGATCTATAAAAAAAAGGAATAGTTTTAAGTCGAAAGTCTATAGTCCAAAGTCTTAAGTCAGTTTTTTACATATTGAGTCAACATTGCAGGCAAAGGAGTAATCGACGAATCATAATCGGCGCGACATTAATTTAAATACTTCTGCCGTGGTGATGAATCTTTTATGTTAGCTTTTTTTACTTTGAGCTTGCTAATAAGTCAATAATAATAAATAGCCCGGTAAATAAGTGGGATATTTGCCTGCCTTGAGGCGTGTAAAAAATGAGAAAGAAGTTATTCATAACGTTTTTTATGATTGCCCTGGCAGGTAGCGCATTATGCCAGGAAATGGCCAACGTGGTTTCGCCGGTTTTTAAGGTCGGTGAGCAGTTAAACTATCGGTTGAAATATGGTTTTTTTACCGCTGCAGAGGCTAACCTGCGGGTTGAGCCGAGTGATAAAAAATTTGACGGAAAACCGGTTTATCATATTGTTGCCGATGGAAAAACGGCTGGAGCATTTGATGTGTTATATAAGGTACGCAACCGGTACGAAACCTATGTTGATGAAAAAACGCTGCAGCCTTATTTTTATACAGAAAACAGGCACGAATCAAATTATAAACATACCGATGATGTTACTTTTAACCATGACAACGATAAAATAACCGCCGGCAAGGGTGTTTTTCCATTTAAGGGGAAAGTATTCGATTTTTTGTCGGCCTATTATTTTTCACGTACCATCGATATTTCAAAAATCAAAACAGGTGATACTTTCGATCTTAAATATTTCCTGGAGGACGGCGTCCATACTCTAAGCATAACCTACGTGGGCAAAGAAAAAATCGAGAGTGACCTTGGGACGTTCAATTGCTTGAAATTTAACCCAACGATCATACCTGGCCGCGTGTTCAGGAAAGACAGCAAGTTATACCTGTGGATCACTGACGACGAAAACAGAATCCCGCTAAAGGCGCATGTTGAACTTGTTATCGGAAGTGTAACCATGGATATCACCAGCGCAAAAGATTTGAAATACCCGTTGAACCCCTTAAGCAAATAAACCACCATGATAGAAGTTGGACATGTGTTAATTCACGAGGACGTGGTTAAAGAAAATTTTGTTTGCAACCTCAATAAGTGCAAAGGGGCTTGCTGCCTGGAAGGAGATTCAGGGGCGCCGCTTGAAGCGCAGGAACTGGAGATACTCGATGAGATATACCCGAAGGTAAAACCGTTTATGACTGCGAAAGGCATTGCCACTATTGAAAAAAACGGAACGCATGTAACCGACTTCGAAGGCGACTACACCACCCCCTGCGTGGACATCAATAAGGAATGCGCTTATGTGATTTGGGAAAATGGTATCACGAAGTGTGCTATTGAAAAGGCGTATGAAAGCGGCGCCATCAACTGGCAAAAGCCGATTTCGTGCCATTTATATCCTATCCGCATAACCAAATACCCCGAGTTTGATGTGCTGAATTACGACCGTTGGAGCATTTGCAGCCCGGCTTGCGCATTTGGCAACGAGCTTAAAGTGCATGTACACGAGTTTTTGAAAGCCCCCCTTATCCGTAAATACGGAAAAGACTGGTACCGGGAGCTTGAAGAACAAGTAGATGAGATGTGAGATATGAGATGGTTCATAGTTCATGGCTCATAGTTCATAGCCGGAGTTGGAATAAGTAGTAGTTCCGTCGAGGCTTTAGCGCAGGAGGATCAGCTTTCACCACTTACTATTCACCACTGCTATTGCTACTGCCACTCACGACTCACTGCTCACCACTCACCACTCACCCCTTACCTTTCACCTTTTATATGAACAATTACAATTAAATTGGATAATATTGCAGGCTGATAGCGTATTGTGTATTGTCATCGATGAAAGTAGCTTTAATTACAGGTATTACCGGCCAGGACGGCGCTTATTTAGCGGAATTTCTATTAAAAAAAGGGTACGAAGTGCACGGGGTAAAAAGGAGATCCTCCTTGTTTAATACCGAGCGCATCGATCATCTTTACCACGACCCGCACGAGCCAAATGTAAAGTTCAAATTGCATTACGGCGACCTGACAGATTCCACCAACCTGATCAGGCTGGTGCAGGAGATACAGCCGGATGAGATATATAACCTGGCTGCCCAAAGCCATGTAAAAGTTAGTTTTGATACGCCCGAGTACACCGCAAATGCCGACGGGATAGGTACCCTCCGCATATTGGAAGCGGTACGCCTGTTGGGACTTGAAAAAAAGAGCCGCATATACCAGGCATCTACTTCGGAGATGTATGGTTTGGTACAAGCTGTTCCCCAAAATGAAAATACGCCGTTTTATCCCCGTTCGCCCTATGCGGTTGCCAAGCTGTATGCTTACTGGATTATTGTAAACTACCGCGAGGCCTATAACATGTACGCTTGCAACGGCATTTTGTTTAACCACGAAAGTCCAATCCGTGGCGAAACTTTTGTTACAAGGAAGATCACACGTGCAGCATCAAAAATCGCCATGGGCCTGCAGGATTGCCTGTTTATGGGAAACCTCTCGGCCCAACGCGACTGGGGGCATGCAAAGGATTATATTGAAGCGATGTGGCTGATGCTGCAGCAGGAAAAGGCGGAAGACTTTGTGATTGCAACCGGCGTTACCACAACCGTGCGCGATTTTATTAAGATGGCCTTTGAAGAATTGGGTATTGAAATCGAGTTTAGCGGGAAAGACGAGAGTGAGCGCGGGGTGATAATCGATGTTGACGAAGAAAAAGCCGTAGCACTTGGCTTAAACCGGGATGCCCTAAAGTTTGGGCAAACCGTGGTGAAGGTTGATCAGAAATATTTCAGGCCAACGGAAGTTGATCTTTTAATTGGCGATGCCACCAAAGCACGGCAAAAATTAGGCTGGAAACCCAGTTACGATTTACAGGCGCTGGTGACCGATATGGTGCAGTCCGATCTTCACCAGGTAAAAAAAGATGATTATTTAAAAAGAGGCGGATTTAAAACTTTGAATTATTTCGAGTAGTCCGAAAGTCCGGAAGATAGTTCGAAGTTGATTAGTGATTGGGGAATGTCCGAAAGTCCGAAAGATAATCCGAAGTCGCGAGTACTAAGTAAGCCCGACATCCGCGAATTAATTAGATAGAATGGACTGGAAATTATTTATTGCAGGTATTGGATTTTTCACAGCGGCATATTTGATGTACAGGTGGGTTAAGGGAAAAAGGCCGATTTCTGACACCAATTG
>Ga0302227_10003112_pt1 | contig 11052 bp, 10 predicted proteins | sample II_Palsa_N1_1_FD_193525 | JGI IMG/M metagenome (GOLD analysis project Ga0302227, IMG submission 193525) | Peat permafrost microbial communities from Stordalen Mire near Abisko, Sweden - II_Palsa_N1_1 | ecosystem: Environmental > Terrestrial > Soil > Palsa > Peat permafrost | place: Sweden...
CATTTCTGCAGGTACCAGACTCAGATCACGTGGTGATGTCCCAATCACAAAGTCAACAAGCTACCGTTTTGAGAGGACTAAAATTCCATTTTGCTTCTCTTCGTTCAAGGTTCACACATCCGCAGAGCCATTCACTTGTCGCGATAAGCTCCTATTCTTGCATTTGAGGAAACCCCAGGGCGTGTAACTGCCTTCCCAACTTAATGAGTGCCTCCAGTTCTACCCCCTCCTCACACTCGTCCCTCAAAGGGTCATAAACCCTCTCCTTCAAGAAATCTTTGCCATCTGGACCAATAGTCACTGATACATTGTCAGACCATGATGCACTATCTTTCCATGGGTCCCTCGTCCACTTCAGTATGTCCTCATCATATACAGCGCAGTCCTTATTCCATTGGCACCTACTCGCAATCATGAAGTCCTGCGCGACCCTCTTGAGCTTCGCGAATTCCAATTTTCTACGTTCCGTGGGTTTGTCTTGGTTCAGCATCGCTTCGATGACTCCCCTTTTATAGATGTCCTTGAGTGTTTCGTTGCTGGTCGGTAGGAGAGGAGAAGGGAGTTCGATGTGCCCAGGCAGATGCGACTTGACCACCACGTCGAAATCGTTTTGGACCTTTGGCCCCCATTTCTTCTTTTCTTTCGGATCCCATGTATAGTCGCGCCAGTCATTTACATGGACTGTTTCTTCCCAAGTCTTCCGACGAATGAGGGAGTACTTGTGGGCAATCTCCGCGGGGTTGCCCGTATTCGTTTGATTTGAGATTGAACCTGTCGAATCTGATGAGTCTGTACGGTGCTGGCAATTATTGCAAGGAAGTGCAATGACACCCGTTGAGACCGTAAGTGCCATGGCTAACCACTTTGCAAAGTACATTATAAGAATGAAAGGACGAATTTTGATTTTTGCATAGGATTAAAGAGAGAAGTACTTGAATCGAAAAGGATAATGCAAATCAGAAGCTTTTTCTGAACTGCATTATTTGGTATAGTGGCCTCTATTGGGTCGGTCCGGACAAGCCCTAGGTTTGGCGTCCATCAAAAAGACTTTCGGGTACGCTACACTTAGCACCCGAGCCTATGTTGGCCAGCTCACCCAATAACTAACCTTTCTCATGCCTGAAATCGAAGTTAGACAATTATTGACAAAGATCTGATATATATCTTGCATTCGAGGACAGAAGTACAGTACATATTGATTCTTAGAAGTTAGTGAGAAGTGAAAAGGTGATTTAAATATTTCTTTAGTAATGCATAAACCGTCCTGAGAGGTGGTAAGAAGACTTGTTCAATATCCATCTCATGTTGCAGCCTAGAGCTTGAGTTTTGCTGATATTTGATTTGAGTTCTCACTTCCGGGCACAGGACAGATTTGGAGACGCCATTCTGAGCCCTCTCTTTGGATTCAATTCTATCATTGAGAATTCTTCCTTAAGATGATTTCAAATCTAATTATCTCATACTTAACCTTCACTTCTGCAGAATGAATTCTAGTTGGAAGGAATACCACGTGACCATCTAAAAATAGCTTGATCCTCATTCAAAAATCAGCACCAACAGATATCACACTCTGAAGAAAAAGATCCCAAATCCTGACTCCCAAAATTTTACAACATGAGAGCCCCTCTGTAGTCTCTTAAACCCCAAGATTCATTCCCTCCAAGCCCCTTCACCCTCTCAAAATGGCGCCTCAAACCGGTTTCACAAACACCCCCACCAATCTCCCCTCAATCCTCTGCCTACACGGCGGAGGCACAAACTCCACAATCTTCCAAGTGCAAACCATCCGCTTACAACGGGCCCTCTCCTCCCACTTCAACTTCGTCTTCCTAGACGGACCATTCCCAAGCCCACCCGGGCCCGGCGTCCTCCCATTTTTCGAAGACTGTGGGCCCTTCCTCCGATGGAACCGATCGCCTTCCGACCCCAACCTACCCGAGGAAACCAAGGAACTGATTGCCAATGCGTGTAAAGAGACGGACTTCGTCGGTGTCCTAGGCTTCTCGGCGGGAGCGAAACTCGCCGCGGGGTTACTGCTCGAGCAGCAGGTTCGAAAGAGACGGGGCTTCCGATTCGGGGTCCTGTTGATGGGGGTTTCGCCGCCGTTGGTGTCGGGGCTGACGGATGAGGAGAAGGCGACGAGGATTAGGGTTCCGAGTGTTGTGGTGCTGGGGAAGGCGGATCCGTGGAGGGAGGAGGGGAGGCGGTTGTACGATGAGTTTTGGGAGGTGGGGAAGGCGAGGCTGCTCGAGTTGGAGATTGGGCATCGGTTGCCGAATGTGGAGGCTGAGAATAGGATGATTGTGGAGGAGATTTTGAGGTTGTATAGAGAGACGAGGGAGGGACGTGAAGAATTACATGCAAGTTAAAGATAAGGAACTGTGGAGGAATATGCTGAGACAGGGTGAGAAGGAAGCACTTCAGTACCCTTTGAGTTCGACGATCATAGATAGATTTATGGAATTATGGCGTTTCTAGAGGTGATGCAAGTCACTAGACAACACGATTTTGGAAGAGATGGGAAGATACTGAGCATGCTCTCTAATCGTCCAGCTTTGCGAAGTGGGTTTATGTTTGTCATTGACCGCTTACTGGTGCTATAGAAAATCCCATATCTAAGGACTTATTTTCAATCCCCGTGCTTTTTCAGCAATTCTACAAGGAATATATTCAACGAATCAAACGCTTTTGATACGAAATGCAATCATCTGCTACCCTTCAACTCCGCCTCAACCTCATCTTCAACGATCTTTCTCACACCTTCCCAACCAGCTCCCTTGGGTACAAGCGTTACTCGTTTCTCCTTTTGCTCCAAGCCAACAAATTCCTTAGGAAGAACCGTATTGAAGCTAAAGCCTTCCTCGTTTTTCAGTGCCAGATCAACAGCGTTCGCGAACTTCGCTGGGTGTGCTGTGGCTAGAGAGATGTGATGGACGCCCGAATTTCGCTGAATGGATCGCAACGATGCAGCAACACCAATAGCAGAGTGAGGATCCAATATATAACCTCCCTTCGAAGCGTTACCATTTGTGGTGCCGTTTGTGGAAGGTGATGTATAAAACTGTTTGATCGTCTCAAGTGTTTGGATGTCACTGATCCTCTCACTTTCAAAGTCTTTCTTTGCAGACGCCAGAATGTCCGGGTGGACACCAAATCCGCCTTTGGATTTCAGTTCCCTTAGCCAGGCATCGACTTCTTGGCCTGCTTGCTTCTTGTTCCACTCATCGTCCATTCCTGCGCCAGCGGCATATTCATAAGCCAGGAACCACAAGAGTCTCTCAAAGTTGCTAGAGACCAGAATGTCCATTGCTGGGCTCAAGGTCTCCTTGACACCATCTTCATGAGCTTTTGCACCGTCAGCAGGGATTCCTCCCTCGGCGGCTGTCCCATGGACTGCCTTCTTCTCGTAATGCCCAGTCTTCCAGAAACGATCAAGGATGTCGTTCTCATTTGTTGCCACTACCAGCTTTTCCGAAGGAAGGCCCATTCTTTTTGCAAAGTATCCAGCTAAGATATCCCCAAAGTTCCCAGTAGGCACAACAAATCTCACTTTGTGGTCTGCCTTGTATGCTGGAGATCTGGTGAGCGTGAAATATGCATGGAAGTAATATGTTGTTTGTGCCAAAATTCGAGCCCAGTTTATTGAATTCACCGCGCCGAGCTTGTGGGTTTTATTGATCTTGGGATCTGCGAAGAGGGCTTTGACCATATCCTCGTCGAGTTTCAGCATGGCTTGATTAGGATATTGACATGACTCACCTGACAGTCGTCAAAAGTACCTTCGACAGCCAAGTTGTGGACATTAGCATCCAGAACCGTTGTCATCTGGGCCTCTTGAATAGGACTGACTCTGCCTTGTGGGTGTAAAATGAAGACCGAGATATCTTTCTTCCCACGCAGACCATAAATTGCAGCAGATCCTGTGTCGCCACTTGTTGCGCCGATTACAGTAAGATGATGCCTATCTCTCCCAACCTTACCCTTGTTGCGCCTGACTAGAAAATATTCGAAGAGATTCCCAAGAAATTGTAAAGCGACATCTTTGAATGCGAATGTAGGTCCGTGGAATAACTCGAGCAGGTAGAGGTTATCTTTTTCATTGAGAGTGACGAGTGGGGTGGTTTGTGGGGCGCGAAAGGTAGAATAGCTTCGATTGATGATCTCTTTTAGATCTGTGGGAGGGATTTCGGAGGGTGATATGTACAGGGAGAGGATTTCTAGGGCAAGGTCGGAGAAGGAGAGATTCTGCCACTTTGACTCCCAATCGCGGGGTAATGAGGGGACTTCTTCAGGAATAAAGAGCCCGCCATCAGAAGCAAGACCCTTCAACACAGCCTCTTCAAACGAAAGCTGGAGCCAATTAGCATTCTTATTCAATTATTTAAATGGGAACTCGTACGCCATAGGACCCCCCTCTCGTCGAAAGGTACCGCTGCGAGGGTGTGTGGGTTGTGTCTTTGGGTTCCTCAACTACCGCAGGTGCTGGTTTCCTCGTTGGCACAGCCAAACCAACAGGGTTCGCTGAATCTGACATATTGCTCGAAATGGTTCTGGATAGTGAGTCAATTATTCGCGAATTGTCCTGCACTTATGAGCTTCAAAAATTCATCCCCGGCATCGGGCGGTGAGCTCCCGTTCGGGCGACTTGCAGCGACCAATCAACGCGCGAGTCGGATCACGTGGGAAGGGTTCATGGGCCAACATGTGCCAACATGTGCCTAACATCAACAAGAGAAGATATTGCGTGATAAGGCCGCAGAGATAAGAGAGACTTCTTAGGCTCTTTCCCGGCAGAAGGCCATCTGAAATGAGGGAGAATATGTGCGAGGAGAACTTACTTCTTTAACAGGGAACTTAAAACAAATACAGCGAACTACCCCTCCAAGTTGCTTGGCAGTTGAATTTTCCAACTTTCTATCACATACAATGGCTCAGAATATATATGATAGTAAAGTATTCTTCAAGGAATACATTCAGCTGCCACGCCAGACCAAAGGCCTTGCTGGGGCGCCAGAATGGCCCACCTTGCGCGCCATGCTACCAGCAAGCCTCACTGGGGCAAAATTCCTCGACTTGGGTTGCGGTTTTGGATGGGCGAGCAGATGGGCGCGAAAGAGGGGTGCTGCGGAAGTCCTGGGCGTGGATCTTTCAGCGAACATGCTCGCAAAAGCAAGAGAATTCCCGGCAGATGAAGGCGTTGCTTATCTTCGGGCTGATCTCAACAGCCTCGAGCTGCCACCAAACACGTTCAACGTTGCCTTCAGCTCTCTCACTCTCCACTATCTGAAGGATCTTCCACATCTGGTAGCTCAAGTCTACCAAAGTCTTGTGGGAGGTGGAACATTCACGTTCTCTGTGGAGCATCCACTGTGGACTGCGCCTAGCAGTCCAGCCTTCATTGAAGATTCGCAAGGCCGTACTGTGTGGCCTCTGGACAGATACCTCGATGAAGGGGAAAGAACCACACACTGGTTAGCTGATGGTGTTGTGAAACAACATCGTACGCTCGCAACCTACATCCGCATTCTTCTAGAAGCAGGATTCACGCTTTCTGCGATCGATGAGTGGGCACCGAATGAAGAGGATTTAATTGCAAATCCTGGGTGGGAAAAGGCTCGAATCCGTCCGCCGTTCCTTCTGATGAAAGCTTCAAAACTTGTGTAGCAAAAGGCAAGCCCACGAAATTGGGAGGTGCACGTGTTGGCGTCTTTCCTGGCGGAATGAGCTGTCGTTTATAATTGGCTGAAGTTTGTGACAGGGGGAGAGTAAGCTTCAGCTGTGGCTACCAACATCCACGACAGACTCGCGTTCAGCTACATTTGCAATGCATTGCGTACCTTGCCTTTATTGAAAAGTGATTACTCTCGGACTGTGCTCGTAACATGGTCTGAAGCGTCTCCACTGCACGCCATTTCTTGTCATAGACGAAGCCGTGGAGCCAGCTGGTGTCACACTCTCAACATGGGCAGCTTTCTTTCAAATTATCGGGACTGGCTCAAAGTTGCAGACACAGCTTTACCTCAAAACTTGTTCGGTTATCTACTTCAATACTCTCTCGGCCCCTTCAGAGCAGACCCGTTTACAATTCTTCCATATGATGACCCCCAAGAAATCGCCAGATGTGGGAGCAATGGCGCGAAGAGCTTCCTGCCCGAGAAGCTACCTGAGAGAGAGGGTCCCCGACCTGAGATGATTCAATTCATGGCGCCTAATAGGCAGGTCTCTCAATTGACTGGAGATGATATGCATCAGGTATTTCCCAGTGGTCCCTACACCTCCTTATCTGACTTTTATCGAACAGCTACTCTTAACCGCAGTTGACGAGATAGCGGCCAAGCACTCGTCCCATGTTGTAGTGAGAACTTCCGTGCTAGAGAAGTCTGGTGAAGCTCTGTTGATAGCTGATCACATTACCACGCCTCACTCCATCGCTGGAAAGACGAAAAGAGAAATTGCACATGTTCATGCTGGTACTGGGAGTGGAGAATATTCCATGCACATGTGCCTAAGTCCAATGGATTGCAAGGAGGTTATCACGAAAAAATGGGGCGAGAGGATGACTTTGGCGGGAAGTTTCGTGCCGCATGAGTACTTGATCATTTATACTCCAAGGACGAAAGAAGAACTTGAGGTGGTGAAGTGCATTGTTAATGCCGCAATTTTGTTTATGACGGGAGCATCGGAGAACTGAATAAAGGAGGCCGATTTTGATGAAGTTTGAGGGGGATGAAAGAAAACCATTTTTGGTCTCGACCCACTTATGGCCTTTCACATACGAGGAACCCAGGATCTCTTCTTTAGCACGGTTATTCTCTATTGCTCATTGACTTTTTTATGGATTGAATATATGTTCAACTCGTTTTCTGGGCATTTGTAGGGGGACCACTCTGTTGCACTTGACCAGCTGCATCCATTAATTTAGGATAGATAGCCTTTCAAACACAGTTCTCAAATCAGATAGTAAAACAATGGGTAGAGACAAAGGACTTTTTGCGACTAAAAACCATGCGAGGCAGTCTCTGCCAACCACACTCGTGTTTCCTCTGACTCCCTGCCTATAAGTACAGTAAAAGACTAGCTAGTTAAGTAGATAAAGAAAAGTCTGATGGAACATTTGCTCAAGTGAAGGAACTCATATAATTCTATCTCCGTGTGCATGACGTCTGGTGTGAGCAGCAAAATTGAGCAAAAGCAGTACCAAAGATTGCACACTTGCATGCGGGCCCCAAACCAGCACTAAGAAAGAACAAACAACCGTCATTACCCCCAAACCACGGTTTAAAGTGACTAGAGTATCACTAAGAGTTGCCATTGGATTTTGTAGAATTATTTGCTTGCTCGGATTTGTGTATCGGCACAGTAGGGCATTGTGGGAGGGCTTTGCTGGTCCGTGCCCAGTCCGGGACTTAAAAATCGTCGCAGTCTGGCTTCATCCCTCCCTCTCCACAGATTTACAGACTGAGTGACAAGGCAAACAGATTTGCTCTCAGATAGACCTTGGTGCAGAAATTAGGTACATTGGGCGATAGACGTCAATATGGCTTCGCCGGACGACAGAGCAGGTAAGACCATAACCCCCAAGGCGTCATGTTGAAGGAATTACCATGAACAAATGCATTGACTGACTGGCGGTATTGCTTTTTCACAGCAAATCCTTCGATAAAACAAGAATCTTGTTACAGTAACGGGATGGGATCTGGCCCCACTCTTATGACCCCTCAATCACCGTCCCTAAAGCGTCGTCGTTCGAATGAGTCTCAAGATCTGGGAGAAAAGAGACAAAGGACGGACTCTTCAGCCGATAAGCCTGCTGGCAATCTACCTCCTGAGGACTTTGATACTATCCTTGCTCGGACTGCAGGTGCCGTCATGGAACATTATGCTCCATCTGCCGTCAGAATGCCATATAGTCCGGACGAAGCTGGACGTAATGTGGCTGCCCTTGAGAATACTGAGCCCAAAGTTCAAAGCAACGGGTTCATGTCGGATCCTCATCTCTACATGCGGATTTTGAGTCTTCCCATATTGGAGAGTCTGGTAGGGTCATTACCTTGAATAGCAAAATTTGCTGTCAGTAGCCTAAATTTTTTACTAATTTTTCTGCAGTCTACCCAGATCTTATCAACTCTTACTCAAGAAACTTGGTTGGTGACCGTAAGAACCGCCCAGAATCCGGATTCGGAGTTGGGTCAAGCCTATACTACCCTGAAGTCGCTGTTCGACCAGACCAAGAAGATATATTCTCAAAAAGACCCTTTTCTATCTGCAGATGGACTCAATATCGAAGAACCCGAGCACCGTGCCACCATTCGAATGACAAATCTGGCTACGTTTGCTTCTTCAGTCTTCAGCGGGGGTCTCGTAGGATTCTATGAGCTCAATGACCATTTCATCGACACCTTTACTCTCGATGGCGAATCTCTTTCCCAGGAAGCTGGTGATCTATTCCTGAGTCTCAAGACCCAGATGTTCTTATCTGCGGTTACTCAAGAAGAGCAAGAGAGAACGAAGGAAGATATTCTGGAGGATTTCTTTCCCTCAGGCCTCGACAAATATCTCATGAGCCGACATCCCGGGGTGGATCTAGCTGAGAGTGAAAAGCTCTTTCTTCTAGCATCCCTGGAGCGTCGAGACTACCTCATGAACGAGGCAAATGATGTAGATTCCATTCGTAAGTGTGAACCTCAAACTTGAAATCTATAATTGACACCATCCAGAGGAGATTTCAACGAAATTTTCATGGGAAGGTTTCTTGGAGAGTCTTAGCATCCATCTTAGCAAGGTCTATGGACCCATGATCACTCTGTATATGAAACGTCATTCTCTCACGGCTCCGACGTCTCCTATTCGAGGAACTTCCCAGAAAAGTACTCAGAGCTGTGGAACTCCAGCTCTGTCATTCGAAGAGATACTCGAGAAGGCTAAGCAAGCTGCAATTGATGGGGCAACCCAAAAAATACCCGCGAGGGATGACCCACAAAATCATAAAGGTATGGAGGTCGTACGTAATTGAAACTACGAACTAACTCAGGAACAGATCCATCCCCTACTCAACAATCCCAACTTGATGCGATCCAAATTAGTTCCGGAGGGAACAAGGCTGACGCTGTTCCCCATCATCCAAGCCAGTCAAAACCAACTCAAGTTTTGTACGAAGAAGCTCGTTTGGCTGCTACCAAACAGCAGGGTACGAACAGTGCTAAACGTCCTGGATTGCCCAGTCAAAGACGACCGTGGTCGAGCGAAGAGGAAGCTGCGTTGATGTTAGGTCTTGACATGGTCAAGGGCCCGCATTGGAGCCAGATCCTGGCTCTCTTTGGATCAGGGGGGTCTCACAGCGAGGCTCTCAAGGGGCGGAATCAAGTACAGCTGAAGGACAAGGCCAGAAATCTGAAGTTATTCTTCTTGAAGAATAATAACGAAGTTCCGTACTACTTAAGACAAGTTACCGGCGAACTCAAGACCCGAGCACCAAGCCAAGCAGCTCGTAAGGAAGCAGAAGCAAGACAAAAGCTCAATAGGAAAGAGGAGAAAAGCCGCGTCGATGGGATTCTGACCTTGGCCCAAGGACTGCAAGACCACAACTACGATAACTCATCACCAAATTCTGGATCAAGTTCTCGTGAGGAGAGTCCATTCCACGTGGTTGAGCCAGCAAGCCAAGACCACTCTCAGACCTCCCTGACCGCTCTACAACCCGAGGATGAACACCTGCGTCAATCTCTGATGGCCGCGTCTGGCACTCTTGTGGGCAGTAGATCCGCTCCTACAGCGAGCATGACTTAGGTCGTTGAACTCCCCGTTACGGTATCGCACCGTTATGTTATTGTATGTTTGAATTCGGATTGCTATTAGCGTATTCAACTTTTGTCATTCCAGAGCGGAGCCCTTACCTGCCTGCATTTTACGGTGTTGGGGGACCAGCGGTGTACAAAAAGGAGTAAGAGTCTCATTGTTGTGTATTATAATTAGCATCGGCTTTGCTGCATGCAACCATAGCAGCGCCCAATCTCAGAAGGACACCGTTCTACGACCTTCCCATACGTCTCACAAAAGCAACCCTTTGAGTCCAAATTCCTTCTCGGTCCAAGTCCACAATTTCTCTGCCAACTTCTCATTTCTCGTCGATTTACTAACGTTTCCCAACTTCCCAAATGGAACAAAATGCTCCCCGGCATCTCAGACGTCACTCTACCACTCGCCACACAATAAATGCTGGTGTATGCCCTTTCTCAACAGGAATATACACTCCAAAGCATTCAACATCTTCGCCAAAAACCCACTCAACGGTGCAGCTACTCTCGCGTTCTTGTTAAGAATCGTATACATATTGCCTGGATGCAATGCAAAGCTCCATATTTCACCTTCCTCTTCCTCGATCCATTGGGGCCGTACAGGCGGTTGAGCTCCTTGGCGTTCAAGACATTCCCGAGCTTCGATTGGGCCGTACCGTGACCAGATTGAGCCCTTTTCTTGGTTCATGTCGGCGAAATCTATGCCGTTCTTGGGAGAGAATTTGTGGCCTGAGCTGGAGACGTTGACCATTCTTACGTCCCCTGGTTGAGAGACTCGTGCTGTGGATAAGACGAGAGGAGTAAGTGGTGAGTGAGGAGGGCGTGGGCGAGATAGTTCGTCTGCCATTGAAAGTCATAGCCGCCTTAGGATTTTTGAAAGGGAAACGCCATTGTCCCGCCATTGTGATGAGTCTGTGAAGCTTCTGTTCTTTAGCGATGAGTTCCTTTGCTGCTAAGACGACTGTGGTGAAGGTCATGTGATCGAGAATGAGGAGGTGGATGTTGGCAGTGGGGGATTGGGCTTTGACAGAGGCAATTGCGGCATTACCTTTTGCTGAATAACGGTAGGCCATGTATAAGGTTGCGTTTTGGCGGCGAGGAAGCGGACGGTTTCTAAGCCAATTCCAGTATAACCTCCTGTCACGAGGTAGACTTTCCCGCTGAGATCTGGGAGGGAAGCCAGGTTGATGTCTGACATGGTGAGAGGGTAGTTTGCAAAGGCGGTTCAAGCCTCTTGAGTATAGCAAAGATCTAATAT
>Ga0302227_10003113_pt1 | contig 11048 bp, 6 predicted proteins | sample II_Palsa_N1_1_FD_193525 | JGI IMG/M metagenome (GOLD analysis project Ga0302227, IMG submission 193525) | Peat permafrost microbial communities from Stordalen Mire near Abisko, Sweden - II_Palsa_N1_1 | ecosystem: Environmental > Terrestrial > Soil > Palsa > Peat permafrost | place: Sweden...
GCAAAACGGCTATATAGTACATGCCAGTTCAACCAAAGGCGTTATTGTAGTCCCGCTGCATGGGTCGATATACAAGTACTTCTCCAGAGCCGGAGAGATAGTTGATACCACCACCAGCGCGCAAACGGGTAACTAAATTTTGTTATTTTTGCCGGATGGAAAAACCAAAACAGGATTATTCATTCTGGACAAAATACAAGCGCTTTGCCAGTACCGAAATATTGCTGTACCTTATTATGGTTATCGGTATTATACTGGGTATAGTTATATTCAGTTAATCTTTTACCAGGGTAAGGCTGTAGCGGTCTTTATCATATACTTCGCGCATAAAATCAACAAAATCGCTGTAGGTATCTTTGGGGTAAGTGCCATCAATAACCTGTAAGCGGCGTTTGTATATCAACTTGTTTCCTTCCATCTTCATGCTTATTTTAAAACTGCCAAAAGGATGTTCCATCAATTTATTCAGCGGTTCGGTATCTAAATGGTAGCCCGCCGGCAAAGTATAAGTAATTTCATCCTCCTCGGTCCAGCCTTCGTTAATATATACATCGGTAACGCGGTTAATTACCTGTTTCTGGTATTCTCCATAACGATTTACCGCGTTAGGCATAAAGCTGATCTTGCCATCATCAACGGCAGCGTATTCCGATGCTTTAAGGCTAATGTTTTCGGTAGTTACAGGTTGCAGGCTTTTATCCTGGGTAAACTGCAGTTTTTCAACAGTCATGTTATTTATCGGGTAGATATTCTGGATGGATTTGACCCTTTCAACCGGCGATTGGGTGATTTCTTCGTCCCGGTCTTCATAGTCCACACCTTTAAAATTAGTGGTCATATCGCCCGATAGCTCCCCATCATTATTAATAATAAAAGCAGCGCTCCGTTGCTGTAAATTAATGCCGGCCGTATATTTCGGCGTATGCAGCAATTTGCCGCCATCGGGAGTGCAGGCCAGCACGTTACGGTCGTCGGTAAAATCACCTATATAGCCAAAGGGGATGGTTTCGCTGGTACAATCGCACCAGGTGGTGTCATTTTTAAAGGGAATGCATAATATGATGTGGTTGGCCTGGTTCATACTGGCAAAGTCAGGGAGTAAACTGATCTTACGGTTGTGATTGCCCATCACCACACAATAGTACGAATCGATACCCACTATTTTTAATAAGGCTTGTGTATAGTTTACCAAGGCTTTGCAGTCGCCATAATTTTGCTGGTCGACATCGGCAGCGGTAAAAGGCTGAAAACCGCCTATACCAATTGATATGGCTACGTAGCGGGTTTTGCTTTGCATATATTCATATATCTTTTTGGCCTTTAATTTCGGGTCGGGGATATTGGCGGTCATATCTAAAATATGCTGCGCGGTTTCCGGCGATACCTGTTGCCGGTACATTAACAATTTATCGTACATCCACTTGCCAAGGCCATTCCAGTCGGTATAAGAGCCGTCAATTCCTTCATATTCAAATTTTTCGGGAGAGATCTTCACCCTGGTCAAATATTTATCCGGGTTTGGGCTGTTGGGTTCATATTTAACCGCCTTCAGATCAGTTACCTGCCATGAATAAGTTTTTGATCCATCCTTAGTTGTTCCGATGGTTACGCCCGATGGCATATTGATCTCTTTATACTTAATGTTAAAATCAGGTTTACAGGTAAAAGTGAATGAGCTTTTTTCAACAGCAGTGCTTAATCCCGGATTGGGTTCCCAATCGTCGAAATCAAGTGATTGCTTTGATTTTTCTTCGTATTCGTACTCAACTGTATAGGGGTAATCGGTAATTGATGGCCGGTAATGCTCCACCCTTGAATCTTCAAAAAGCGTAAAATCTTCGCCAGCGTAGGCATCTTCAAAATCCTTTTCAGAAAACTTACCGATGGGTATTCCGGATGCGTTATATACCGTTCCCTTTATGTTTTTTATAATATTGCTCCTATTGTGCCATACCACCATCTGAGCCATATCATCGCCATTTTGATTTAAAACGGTAATGGCTTCCTTAATATGATAAGTGGTATTGTCGAGGTCCTTTACCTCGATGCTAACATCTTCATTGCGTACAACGGCACTGGCGTAGGGTAATAAATTTTTCGGAATTAGGCTGGCATCGTAGCTTTGCTGGGCATTTGCCGTGGCACCCAGAATAAGCAGGCCGAATATGATATAAACTGATCTCATGTTTTCTTTTTAACAGTAATGCTGATCCCTGTTTTCTGTGAAAGGATGATCTTATCAAACAAATCTTTTAAATATGGATATTCCGCCGGGCTATATACCGGCTTGTTGAATTTATATTGATTAGTGATGGTTATTTTATTGCCATCGCTGCTGAAATACATGGTAAAGTCGCCGCCATCGTTTGGCAAGCTCGCGGTAATATTTTGCGGCGGGCTGTCTATCGTATAATTATCGGCCAGATGCAGGGTAAGGGTGTAGCTGTTTGCCCAGGGCATGCCCCAGTTTACAGGGTAGGCGCGGGTATCGGGCTTAAATGGATTAGCGCTGAGCTTATCAAAAATAAAGGGGTTAAAAGTTAGTTCACCGTTATTATTCGTAGGGATAATTTCTACCTCATATACTTCAGTTAAGGGCATATCCAGGCTGTCTAAATTACTGATAGATGATTTAAGTATAGTTATGCCCGGGCTATTTGTAGTAAGGCTTTTGATATAATCATCAACAGTTTTAAATTCCTTTATCTGTTCGCGTTTTTCATAGGCTTCATAACCTATGGAGTAGTGGGTTATAGTACCGCTAAGTTTGCCGTTATCGGCTAATACCAGGTCGGTAGTGTAAACATTCCTTTTCTTTTGGGGCGTTGTAAGGTTTATCCAGTACGATGGCTTATCGAGCGGGATTTCGCGGCCCTGGTCATTCAGGCTCCTGAAAGGCAGCATTCCGAAGCTGAGCAGCGGATCGGTGGCATCCAGCAAATAGTTTGTTCCACTTATCGTAGCCGAGGCTATTACATAGTTAAAATCTGCAAGGGCGGGGTAAAGCTTGTTGGGGATGCCGTTATCGCGGGTGGAAACCAGTACAGCATCCGCTTTAATACCGGCGGCGTTTAGCGCGGTAACAAGGGCAAGGTTTATTTCGGCCACATTGCCGCTGTGTTTATCAAGCGCCTTTTTGATGCCATCGTCGGTATAAATGCTGTACAAATTATTAAAACTGATGCTTTTTTGAATATATGTGTAAATGGCTTTCGCCTTATCCAGTTCAACGGTACTACCGCCGGTTATAGCGGCTAAACGGTCTTTGAAAATTGATCTTCGGCCTATCTGATCGCCAAAGTTATCATTGATCTTTAACAGGTTATCAACCGTTGCCCAATCCTTGCCTACATTTTGCTCCCAGGCCTGGTTTAAATTAGTGTAATTGTTTAGCTGTGTAGCTTCGGTAAGTTCAAAATATAAGGCCGACAAAAAGTTTTTTGGCGAGGTCATATATACTTCGGGCTTAAAAGCGGGGATATTGCTCATTTCGTAATCTTCAACGCCGCAATCACTTTTGAGGTTGGTTGATTCAAAGCAGTCTTTCTCGGTAGCTACGGTATCTTTGGTTAGCTTTAAAGCGCCGCGTAACGATACATTGTAGCCAAAAACCGTTGGGATGTGTACTTCATATTCTGAATAAACCTTTGGTATGTCTGATTGAAACTCCCAGGTTCTGAATTTCTCCAGGAAGGGCGATTCGATACTGTATTTGTATTCAATTATGCAGCCGTTATGCAGGTTGGGCAGGTTGAAAACCACTTTGCTCCAATGCTTATTTTCCTTAACAATATGTACACTGTCGGGGTTAAGGCTGCTTTCCTGTTTTTCGCCTTTATCATTTAAAAAATAGGTAACTCCCTGTATGCTGCTGGCTCTTACCTCTTCATACATGCCATTATCCTGTATGTAAAAGGGTATTTCCACATGGCCCTTATTAAAGGCTTTGCTATCAAATATTTTAATTTTTACATGGTATATAAAAGTTAAGGGGGTATTATTTCCATTGCTGCTTATCCATGCTTTGCCATATTCTTTTAAAACCACCGCGTGTGCCAATGTATCCTTATCATATTTTGCCATATCCATTTCATCGCGGCTATAATCACCATAGGTAAAATCTTTGGCAATATTGTTATCAAATGGCTGATAAGCGTATTGCTGGGCCATTAAACGCCCTGATAGTATACATACTAAAATTAAGAATACGATCTTTTTCATGGCTATATGGGATTAATAAGTTATATAATAAATATTTAAAACCTTACATTTTTCTTTTGAAAATCATTTCACCTTTTTCGGAAAGTATTATCTTATTGAAAAGTTCTTTTAAATAGGGGTATTCCTCTGTACTGTAAATAGATTTATTAAACTTAACCACGTGCGAAAAGGTGAAGGTATTACTATCCGTATCAAAAGTGGTTACAAAGCTGCCGCCATCATTAGGCAGCGTTATGGCCGTGTTGGTAGGTGGGGTTTCTACAGCATAAGTATCGGGCAGGTGCATGGTGAGCAAAAACCGATCTGTTGATGGCATGCCCCAATCCACCGGGTAAGTTCTATCAGCCAGTTTATAGGGGTTATTATTTATCCGGTCAAGTATATAAGGGTTAAATTTTAGCCTGTCGTGGCCAAGGCTGTCATAACCCTTTAGTTCAATTTCATATTCTTCGCTTAATGGCAGGTCAAGGCTATCCAGATTGGTAATGTTTGATGTTAATATCTTGTATCGTGATTTTTCAGCCATGTCTTCCACATATTCATCAACCGAATTGAACTTTTTTATGGCCTTTCTTTTTTCATAAGCCTCGTAGCCAACAGAATAATGGGTTAGCGTGCCTTTTATTTTACCATCTTTTTGCAAGGTAAGATCAAGCCGGTAAGTATTGCTTTTTCTTTGCAGGGTGGTAAGGTCAATCCAATAGGATGGCTTATCAAGGCTCATCACACGCCCCTGGTCATTAAGGCACCGCAACGGCAGCATGCCAAAGGTTAGTGCCGGGTCCGTAGCATCCAGCAAATAGCTTTTACCACCAATATCAACCTTAACTATTACATAATTAAACTCGGTAATGGTTGGATAAAGCTTATTTACAAAACCATGATCGCGGGTAGAAAGCAGAACAGCGTCGGCATCCAGGCCGGCGGCATCTAATCCGGCCGTTAATGCCAGGTTAATATCAGCCGAATTACCTGTATGGTTATCCAATGCCTTACGTATGCCGTCAGCACTTCCGTTATCATTCTGCTCATTCCACTTCATTGTTTTTTGGATATAAGCATATATGGCTTTTGCTTTGGCCAGGCTATCGGTTTTGCCGGCAATAACCGGTGCAATTATTTCTGTAAGTAATCCTTTCCGCCTTATCTGGCTTCCAAAAAACTCGTTGTGTTTAAGTTCATAATCCACATCTTTCCAATCCTTTGCAACTTTAATATTGGCTCCGTTTTCCAGATCGGTGTAATCGGATAACTCAAAATAGATAGCTGATATAAAATTATTGGGCGATGTCATATCCGCTTCTTCAACAAAAGCCGGTATATCCGTCATTCCGTATATAAAATGAGAGCAATCGCAGCTTACACCATGGCCGCTAAAGCATGGATGTTCTACTTCTGAAATATTTTTAGTGAGCTTTAAAGCGCCCCTGATAGAGGCGTTAAAATTCCAAAAAGCAGGTATATGAATTTCATACACCGAATTGATTTTTGGTATTGAGCTTTGGAACTGCCATGAATGAAAATCCTCGAAAAATGGTGTCTCCACGCGATATTTATATTCAATTGTACAGCCATTGCGTATGGCGGGCATGGCAAATTTCATAGCGCTGTGGTGCTTATCATATTTTACCGTAAATATTTTAGCCGGGTCAAGCTCCGCGGTTTTAATAAGGCCATTATCATCGGTGTAAGTAGTTATGCCTGTTATATCGCCAACGTCCTCATAGGTTTGGCCATCCTCGGTATAAAAAGGAATTTCCACATTTCCATATTCTGATCCCTGGGTATCAAAAATCTTTATTTTAACATGATACTCAAACGTTAACCTAATGTTATCGTCGTTTGTAAAGGTTATGCGCGATGTTCCATATTCATCTAAAACCACCGCGTGAGCTGATGTATCCTTAGCATAATTTTCCATGGCCATATCTTCCTGTTTAAAAGTTCCATATTTAAAATCCTGGGCCTTTACAAATAGGGCTGATGTTGAGAGTAATAAGAGAAATAGTAAATGTTTTTTCATAGGTTTCCGTTAATCGATTTAGGAGCGATCAAAATAGCAATAATTATGCTTTTTTTAAAAGATTTAAAATTATTGTGTTTAATGTTTGGTATACTTTTGCACCTTTGCAGTCCTGACACAAATAAATGAAATTAAATTTAAAACGACCGCTGGCTTTTTTCGACTTGGAAGCTACCGGAACTAATATAGGTGCTGATAGAATTGTTGAGATATCTGTTATAAAGCTAAATCCGGATGGGAGCGAAGAGGTGAAAACCTGGCGTGTACATCCTGAAATGCCTATCCCGCTGGAATCATCGCTGATACATGGCATATATGATGAGGATATAAAGGATGAACCCAAATTCAGGGAAATAGCGCAGGCTGTAGCTGAATTTATTGGTATAAGCGATTTGGCAGGCTTTAACTCCAATAAGTTTGATATTCCCATGCTGATGGAGGAATTTTTGCGCGCGGGTGTATTGTTCGACCTGGATAACCGCCATTTTGTGGATGTGCAAAACATATTTCACCAGATGGAGCAGCGTACCTTAAAGGCCGCTTACCAGTTTTATTGCGATAAACAGATCATTAACGCGCACAGTGCCGAGGCTGATACCCGCGCTACCATGGAAGTTTTGCTGGCACAAATAGCCAGATATGAAAACCAGGAGTGGGAAGATAAAAAGGGAAACAAAAGCATACCTGTGGTAAATGACGTTGCCGCGCTGCATAAGTTTACCAATTTAAGCAGGCCGGTTGATTTCGCGGGCCGATTGGTGTATGATGAGCAGGGCGATGAAACCTTTAATTTTGGCAAGCACAAAGGCAAAAAGGTAGAAGATGTGTTTAATATAGAGCCGAGCTACTATTCGTGGATGATACAGGGCGATTTCCCTTTGTATACCAAGCGTAAGCTGGAAGAGATCTATTCGCGCTGGAACGCTAAAAGAACAGCGGCAAGGCAGGCTAAACCCGCAGCGCCTAAACCTGTGGAAACTCCTAAACCTGTTGAGCATGCCAAACCCGCAGAAAATGCCAAACCCGCAGAAAATTTAAGATCAGCAGCTCCGCAGGCATCACCCGATATAAGGAAACCTGACTTTCAGCGTAAACCTAATAATTACCAGCCTAACGATAAGCCGTTTAAAAAGAAGGAAGAAGCAGCAACGCCCGTGAATGATGATATGCTGAAGTTATTGGCGGAGAAATTTAAGAAAGGATAATTGGAGGTTAGAGGCTGGAGGTTAGAGAATAGTTTCAAAGTTTTATTGTTCTAAAAACAACCAACTACCACGTTGGCAACACTGGGTTAAAGGAGTTTTGGATGATTGATAAGCGAATGCCTGTAAACTTTAAGAAGGACAAATGGACAGATGATATTGTGCCGGGCCTTTAGACTCTGTATCATTCCTGCATTATCTGCAAAAACGCAAAATCGGATTGAGATTAGATAGGCCCGGTAAGTTTTAAAAATTCTAAATTCCTTTTCAATCCATTAAACTTTGTACGTTTAACTGCCGAGTTTTTAAATACTTTTTGAAAAATATCTTCGGTTATTTCGTGCCAGTCGTTTTTGTTGATGCCGAGCAACCCGGTATGGGGCGTGAACGACGGCTCATTGTGCAATACTGAAAACTTGTTCCAGGGGCAAACATCCTGGCAAATATCGCAGCCGAACATCCAGTTATCCATTTTGCCCTTAAATTCCTGCGGGATCTCATTTTTTAGCTCAATGGTTAAATAGGATATGCAGCGGGAGCCGTCCACTATATAAGGCGCTACAATGGCTTCGGTAGGGCAGGCATCCATGCAGCGGGTGCATGTTCCACAATGGTCGGCGGTGGGCTCTATATCATATTCCAGTTCAATATCTACAATCAGCTCGGCCAGAAAAAAGAAAGAACCTGTTTTTTTATTGATGAGGTTGGAGTTTTTACCTATCCAGCCCAAACCGGCCTTTTTAGCCCAAACCTTATCCAGCACCGGTGCCGAATCCACAAAGGCGCGACCGCCAACTTCGCCTATCTTATCGTTTATAATGGCTAACAATTGCTTTAATTTATCTTTTATTACGGTATGATAATCAACACCATAAGCGTATTTTGATATTTTGGGCGCCAATGGATCGTGTTGGGTATCATCAGTATAATAATTTAGCCCTAAGGAGATCACCGATCTGGCGCCATCCACCAATAAGCGGGGGTCGAGGCGCTTGTCGAAATGGTTTTCCATGTACCGCATTTCGCCGTGCCTGTTTTTATGGAGCCAATTTTCCAGGCGAGGAGCTTCATCCTCCAGAAATTCAGCCTTAGCTATACCGCAAAACAAAAAGCCCAGGTTTTTGGCCTCGGTTTTTATTAAATGGCTATATGCCTGTTTGTTAAGCTGCATTGCTGCAAAGATAATAAATAAGAATTAGTACGGATGAGGTGGGGTGGGGAATTGAATAGATACTGATTATCGGATTACACTGATCTGCTTTGAGAGATTTTTCTATTCGTGCTTACTCTAAAATGAGATAGGACACTAATTTTATCGAATTTAACGAATTACACTAAACTGCTTTGAGCGATTTTTCTATTAGTGAATTCGAAATCAATTCGTGTAATTCGTGCTCACTCAAATATTGAGATAGGACACTAATTTTTATCGAATTTAACGAATTACACTAAACTGCTTTGAGAGATTTTTTAATTCGTGCTTACTCAAAAATGAGACAGACTTAGTGTATTGAAAAGTGTTTTTTTACAGGAAACACTCTTTTTGTAAGTTATTTATATACAAGTAATTACACGATTCGCAACCGTTCGCTTGCGGAAACGCTTGTTTTTGTTAATTTGTTGCTTATCAGCGGATTAAGTGTTCGGGCTTGTTCGGGTGTTCACGATCGTGTTCGGGTGTGTTTCGGTGGTGTTCGGGTTGTGTTTCGGTACCGTTCGGGTTATGTTCGGGTTATGTTCGGGTTATGTTCGGGTTATTGGTTTTGGCGGTATTTGTGTATATCGTAAAAAACAACACAGTTTATACCCTTAGTGTACCGAAATGCACTTGTTAACGATGCAATTAAGGCGCTAAATCAGCCCCTGAAACTAAAAAGCGCCTCTTTGAAAGATCAAAGAGGCGCTTTTTAGTTTCATATTTGCCTAATTGTTCCCCCTTCAGGGGGCTAGGGGGCTTGGCTTAAAAACTATGCCTTACGCTATTGCTGAATGTTTTGGTGGTCCAGTAGCCGCTGTCCAATATTCTCCTTACGGTCATTAGCGGATCAGAAGGATCGCGCTTATCAGCGAGTTGGAAAGCCATTTTAAAGCCATGCTTTCTAAGTTCAACCAAACTATTTTTGTTCCAGATCCCAAAAGGATAGGCAAAGTAATCCATCTTTTTACCGGTGATATCTTCCAGTTTTTTGGTAGGCTTGTCAATCTGGATCACCCAATCATCCTTTTTAGGGTTAGGGTTGTGTTTGTATTTGCTTACCATGTGGTGATCCCAGGTGTGGCTGGCTATCACGTTCCCTTCGTCTGATAATTGTTTAACCTGTTCCTTGCTCATGTAGTGCGGGCGGCCTAATGAAACCGTCATGATGAAGAACACGCCTTTAAAACCATGTTTTTTCATTTCGGGGCGGGCAATCTCAAATTGGTCGAGGTCGGTATCGTCAAAGGTGAGCATGATGGGCTTGCTGGGCAGTGGTGTACCTTTGGTAAGGTAATTATACAACTGATCGGGCAGAATGGTGTGATAACCGCTGTCGGCCAGCATTTTCAAATGCTGTTTAAAGGCGGCTATTGGGATAATGTAGTCTTTATCTACCGGTTTATCGGTAGGCCGCCAGTCGCGTATCTGGTGATAGCATACCACCGGCACCTGTTTGCGGGCCATGATAGCCGCCGTATTACCCAACTGTGCCGAAGCTGTATTTGAAAGGCACGCAATTATTAAAATTGAGACTATTGATGTTGAAAAAAGCTGTTTTAACATAGTTATAGCGATGTTTTGGTAAAAAAATTAACAGCGGCTAAAGTAATATATTTAGATTGTTTGTAAATTTTAATTTATAAACAATTATACAGGTCAATTACAGCACCATTCTGCGGCCTTCTTTTATCGATCTTTTAGCTGCGTCTAATATTTCCATCACAATCATATTGTAGTTTAAGGATGAAAGATCATCCGTACCCGGTATCTGGTGATGCAATACGGCCGTTAAATACACTATTGGGTCATTTATGGGTGCTGCCAGCGGTGGTACAATTTTCGAACCTAATATTTTCTCGCGCATACGGCTCACTACGTGGCTGGTGTCCAAGGCATGCAGGTAGCCGGTTTCGCCAAAAACTTCAAAATCCTTAATAGAGAAGGGCCAATCCCATGATCCTTCAATTTCGCCGGTAGCATTTTTGTATTCCACAAAAACGGTGGCATCATCTTCAACATTAGGGTAAACGTTGGGTTTATAATGCCTTGCTATAGCGGTTACAGCTATCGGTCGTTCGCCATGCATCATCCAGGTCATCAGGTCGGCACCATAGCAGCCGAAATCATTCAATGCACCGGCACCATTCAATACAGGGTCGGTAAGCCAGGCCAAAAATTCGGGGCTGCAGCCTATCTCTTTCGGCCCCTGGTGCCCATCGTGCGCCACCATCCTTCTAACCTGCCCAATGGTGCCCGCATTTACGGTATTGTAAATATCCCGGTTAGATTGGTACCAGGTAGTTTCGTAATTGGTTAACACTTTGATATGGTACCTGTTAGCCAGTTCTTCCATCCGCCTTGCCTGTTCTAAAGTCGCAGCCAATGGTTTCTCTACCATTACAGA